>Ga0123356_10004093_pt1 | contig 15148 bp, 16 predicted proteins | sample TergutEmb28metaG_2_FD_92546 | JGI IMG/M metagenome (GOLD analysis project Ga0123356, IMG submission 92546) | Embiratermes neotenicus P3 segment gut microbial communities from Petit-Saut dam, French Guiana - Emb289 P3 | ecosystem: Host-associated > Arthropoda: Insects > Digestive system > Gut ... | reverse complement strand
GAAGATACGGAGCTTATAAACTTTCCTTTGTTTTGTCCGAAATGCAAGCAGGAAAGTTTAATAAACATCCAAAAATTGAATATGTCAGTTATTAAAGAGCCAGACGCATAAACGCGGAGCGTTGAGACGCAGAGCCGATAACTTGTGAGAAATCACGGTTATCGGTTCTTTTTATTCCAAAAATAATAAACCGCCGTTTTCCTTCTATACATATAGGATTTCGGAGGGTGAGAACACGGCGGTAAGGAGGTACCGCCGTGTTCTGCACATACAAACGACAAATATCTACATATTATTCGTTAAAAAAAGCCTAAACCGCCAAAGGGGTCAATATAACCTCGAAAGTACATACACACCTCTCCAAATAGGAAATATAAACCGACACGCCCGATTGGAACAAATCCAGTCGGGCTTTTTTGTTTTGATTATTTTCGTTTCATGGGACAAGCCTGTTTGTGCTGTAGGTTGCCGTGATCCTCCGCTCCGATCTGAATTTCCCCAAAAAATTCAGATCGGAGAAAGAACAATGAGCAAGGATTTTTATATTCAAATCAGGGACGAGAAAATCCCCGTTACCGAAGACGTATATTACGCATACAAACGCCCGGCATGGCGGGAAACCAAGCGGCGCCGTGTGCGGAATGATAACGAATACTCGTTGGCCGCGTTGGAAGAGGACGGCTTCGAGGCTGTTTCCGGCGAAGCGTTGATTGACGATATTGTCGCGGACAATTTATTGCTGGAGCAGCTATTCGCGGCTTTGGCGGAATTGACCGGTGACGAGCGCGGGCTGATCGACGCACTGTTTTTCGAGGAAAAATCCGAACGCGAGGTGGCGCGGGAGTTAGGTGTATCGCAGCCTGCGATTCATAAGCGGCGCAACCGGATTCTTGAAAAACTAAAAAAATTGCTTTCATAGGGTTATCACCCGCCCCCTCACTTTCCTGTAGGTAGTGAGGGGGTTTTTCTTTGCCCCCGGAATGGAGGTGAGGATGTGAACAGAAAATCAACCGCCGCTTTGCGCCCCATGCCTGCTGGGAGTCGAACTTCGGTCGAATGTACCGAGGAACTTGCCGGGGTACTTATGGCAATAAGCGTGGTATCAAAGCGGATGGCCCAAAAGCTGGCGCTGCTCGAAAGGCGCCCGGTTGAAAAGAAAGGAGGTGTTGCGAATGGCAAACGAGGCGATCAGCGCAGTCCTTCCGGTTAGGGCCACGCCCTACAACCACCAATGCGAGGCTTACCGTTTCACCTGTGACTTATTCGGGATGAATGGCGCGGTACGGAGCGGGGGCGCGGCCCTTCTCATGGAAATGGGAACCGGCAAGACGATCACCAGCATTGCGATCACCGGCGCGTTATACTGGGCCGGACGCATCCGCCGCGTACTTGTGGTGGCACCGCTATCAATTGTCGGCGTATGGGACGAGGAATTTCAAAAATTCGCCGACTTCGATTACAACCTCGCCGTGCTAAACGGCACCGGCGCCAAGAAAGCGGAAACGCTCCAAAACCTCAAAGGCTCCGCCTTGCAGGTTGCGGTGGTGAACTACGAAAGCGCGTGGCGGCTGGAAAAGGAAATCATGTCGTGGCGCCCCGACCTTGTGATCGCCGACGAAGGCCACAAAATAAAGACACACAACATTTCGGCGTCCAAGGCCATGCACCGGATCGGAGCGGCGGCAGCATATCGGCTCCTACTGACCGGCACGGTTATCACTAACAAGGCGATTGACGTTTTCAGCCAGTACAAGTTTCTAAACCCCGCTATATTCGGCAACAGCTTCTATGCGTTCCGAAACCGCTATTTTGACATGGTGGGCTACGGCAACCACACCCCCATGCTGAAGGCGTCAATGGCGGACGAGCTTACCCGGCGATTGCACAGTATCGCGTTCCGGGCGACAAAGGCAGAATGCCTCGATTTGCCGGAAACCACCGACATTGTGCGTACCGTGGAACTGGAGCCTTCGGCTATGAAGGTGTACCGCGACCTCGTCAAGGAAAGCTATGCGGAACTTGGCGAAAAGGAAATCACCGCCACGAATATCCTCACCCGGCTTTTGCGGTTGTCGCAGCTGACGGGCGGATTTATCGGCGACGATGAAGGCGGAACGCCTCAGAATATCAGCCGTGCCAAGCTGAACGCCCTGTCCGACATTTTGGAAGTGGCTATACAGGAAGGCAAAAAGCTGGTTATTATCGCCCGGTTTGTGGCGGAAATAAAAGCGATTTGCGCCATGCTCGGAAAAATGGGGATCGGGTATTCCCTCATCATGGGCGGCGTAAAAAACCGCGATGAGCAAGTCGCCCGGTTTCAAACCGACCCGGATATTCAGGTGTTCGTGGGCCAGATTGCAACGGCAGGCTTGGGAATCACCCTCACCGCTGCCAGTACGCTGGTATTTTACAGCACCGACTATTCCATGTCGAACCACGAACAGGCGAAGGCCCGTATCCACCGCGTCGGGCAAAAGGAAAATTGCTCCTATATCTACCTTGCCGCCAAGGGGACGGTTGATATGAAAGTATTAAAAGCCCTGCGGAACAAGGCAGACCTTGCCCGGATGTTAGTGGACGATTATCGAAGCGGGCAAAACCCGTTCAATGAAGGAGGCCCTTATGGATAACAAAATGTTTGAATTGGCCGACGAGCTTAAACGGCTCCGGGATCACAAAGCCGATCTGGAAGCGCAGGTCAAGGACGTAAACGCGCAGATCGACGAAACCGACTACCGATTGTCCGAGCTTATGGCCGAAACCGAAACGCAGAATTTTACCCGCGCGGGGACAATGTTCTGCCTTACCACCAAGACCCGCGCGTCGGCGGTGACCGACTACAAGCTGGAGCTATATACCGCGCTCAAGACGCAGGGGTACGGCGACCTTGTATACGAAACGGTCAACGCGAACTCGCTCTCGGCTTTTGTCAAAGAGCAGATCGAAGAAAACGGGGACGCCCTCCCCGCGTGGCTGACGGGGCTTGTCAATGTGTTTGACAAAACCACGGTCGGCGTTCGCAAAGCGGCGAAAAATTAAATTTAACGGAGGATTTATCTCATGGCTACTAATAAAAAAGAAACTGCGCTCCAAGCGCAAAACAAGGGTTACTTGGCGCTTGCCAACAACGACATCGGCACAATGATGGCCGAGGAACTGGACGGCCTCGACGCCGGGTTTGAACGCATCAAAATCCCCAGCGCGGGCAGCACCGTTTTTGAAATGCCCGGCGAGGATGACGAAACCGAAACCGTCAAGGAATTTTCGGCGGTCATCCTGTACCACCATACCCTCAACTGTTATTACAAAACCAAGTATACCGGGGGCAATAACCCGCCCGATTGCGGCAGCTTCGACGGTATAGAGGGGTTCGGCGATCCGGGCGGCAAATGCAAGACCTGTCCCCTTAATCAATTCGGCTCCGCCGATGAAGGCAACGGCAAAGCCTGCAAGAACCGCCGCCGCATTTATGTGATGAAAGAGGGCGAGATATTCCCGCTCCTGCTTTCCTTGCCGACCGGCAGCTTGAAGGAGTTTACCCGCTACATCAAGCGGCTGCTTTCAAAGGGCCGTAAATCCAACGCCGTGGTGACGCGCTTTACCTTGCAGAAAGCAACCAGCAGCACCGGCGTGGTGTATTCGCAGGCGCAATTTGCCATTGACCGCCCGCTATCCCCGGAGGAATATGCCCTCATTGAAAAGCTGTCCGAACAGGTCAAGGCGTACAGCAGCCGGGTAGCGTATGACTACGACGAAGCCGTCATTGATATTCAAGTGGACGAGGAAACCGGCGAAGTCATAGAGCCGCTGGGTGGCGGCGGTAATGTATAGGCCGGTAACAAATGCTGGAGAGGTGCGGGCGTACCTCTCCGGCGCCCCCCTCGTGGGGTTTGACTTTGAAACCGCCCCGGACGCAGAATACCGTGACGAGGATCGGGCCGCGCTTGATCCGCACAAGTCGCATATTGTCGGTGTCAGCTTTTCGGTGGCGGAAGGCGACGGGATATATGTTCCGCTGGCTCATAAAATCGGCGTCAATGCCGACGCTGCGGAAATGTTGGCCCTACTTGCGGCCTTCGTCGCCGACCCCGGCATTATCAAAGTGGCGCACAACCTTTCGTTCGAAGCTATGTTCCTATACGCCCGAAAAATTGTAATACAACCCCCCGTATATGACACAATCGCGGCGGCGCAAATGACGCTCAAAGGCGCGGGGACGTTTCGGGGCCTTTCTGATAGCGGCCTCAAAACCCTTGTGCCGGAACTGATCGGCGACGAAATACCGTCCTTCGAGGAAGTAACTGCGGGTCGTGCCTTTGACGAACTCGACCCCGCCGACCCGGAAACCGTCCGCTACGCTTGCGCCGACGCCGACTACACCCTGCGGCTGTATCACGTTTTCAACGGGTGGTTTGACCGCTATTTACCGAAACACCGTTATATCGTGGAGCAGGTGGAATCGCCTACGGCGATTTACTGCGGATTGATGAAATATAACGGCCTGTTGGCCGACGCCGCGCAAATGGAACAAAAGCGCCACGAAGCCGAGGACAAGCTGGCGGGCCTCCGGGCGGATATTGCTTTCATTATCGGCGACGTGAATATCGGCGCCAACGCCAGCACAGCGGCATTCAAAAAATATCTGTATGAGGATTTGAAACTGCCGGTATTGAAAACGACTGCGAAATATCAAGAGGCGGCGGACGACGAGGCGCTGGTGCTGTTATCCGAATGGTGCGAAAAGGAAAAGCCCGAATATGTGCCGCTTTTCCGGCTGGTGCAGGAATACCGTCGCTGGGGCAAAATCGCCTCGACTTATATCACCGGGTACGCGGATCATATCAACGGCGCCACGGGTCGTATCCACGCCGACCTGTTCCCGCTGGGAACCGAAACGGGCCGGTTCGCCGCCCGAAAGCCCAACCTTCAAAATATGCCCCGCGTCGGGGCCGACGACATCGGCGTCCGCAATTTCTTTGTGGCTCCGGAAGGCATGACCCTGTTATCGCTGGACTTTTCGCAAATAGAACTTCGCGTCGGCGCGTTCTATTGCCGGGACGAGCGAATGCTGGAAACCTACCGCACCGGAGGCGATATTCACGACCAAACGGCGACGGTTATTTATGGCGCCGGAACCCATGACAAGGAGCAGCGCACCATTGCAAAAAACGTGAACTTCGGGACTTTTTTTGGCCTTTTCCCTCGCGGCCTTATGCGGACGCTGAAATTCAAAGCCGGGCTGAAGGTCACGCTGGAGCAATGCGAAAAAGTCATCGCCAACCTCAAAGCCGGTTATCCGGCGCTTACCCGCTGGCAGGAGGAAACAAAAACCCGTGCAGGGCTTCGCAAGTATACCGAAACATGGCTCGGACGGCGCCGGTATCTGCCGGGGATTACTTTGGAGGATTGGGGCAAACGCTCCTTTGCCGAGCGGTGCGCTCTCAATACTCCGATCCAAGGCACCGCCGCCGATATTCTCAAACTGGCGCTTGCCCGTATCATTGCCGGGTTGCCGGAGCGTCCGTGGCTGCGGCCCCTGCTACAGATACACGACGAACTTTTATTTGAACTGCCCGCAGCGCGGATCGGTGAAGCGACGGCGTTCATCAAGGCTTGTATGGAGGCACCGCCTTTTGAGGATTTTGATGTGCCAATCATAGCCGAGGCCGCCGCAGGCGGACGGTTCGGCGAACTGAAGGAGGTTTGCTAAATGAAAAATATTATAAAAATCATACTCGTGGCGCTTATATTTTGCGCGGCCCTGACCGGCTGTTCCGATCCGGTGTCCGACATATCGACACCCCCTGATATATCAACGCCGCCCGTTATCGAAAGAACCCCGGAGGACACCGCCCCGGTATTGACCCCGGAGCCGGTTATCGTGCCGGAATACGAAATCGAACTTGTGGCAAAGACCCTGCGCGGTGAATGTTACGACGACCAGCACGACGACAAGCGCGAAGTGGTGCGCGTTATCTGTAACCGCGTCAGCGTTATCCGTGGGCAGGACGGTGAGCGCTTTGGCGACAACATAGAGGCTGTTATTACGGCGCCGCGACAATTTCATGGATACAGGCCGGGCAACGTCCCGACCGTTAATGATTACGAAATCGCCCGCGAAATATTGACGGAATGGTACGAGGGTGGGTGTGCGATGCTGGGAAAATATTTGTTTTTTTCATCGGGCGGTGGTCGCACCAACGTATTCCGTGAAAAGTACAAAGAGGGGTAAATCAATGAGTATCAGTAAATTTAACCCCGAGGGATATTACGACCCGACTACTTATGCGGCGCTTTCGGCCATTGAGCGGGAGGAATATCGTAAAGCCAATCCGTACCGCCCGCTGGTATATATCTGCTCCCCGTTCGCCGGGGACATGGAACAAAACACCATCAAGGCCCGGCAGTATTCCCGGTACGCTGTGGAACAGGGCGCGATCCCTTTCGCGCCCCACCTCCTATATCCTCAATTTATGGACGACCGGAACGAAGAACAGCGGGCGCTGGGCCTATTATTCTGCAAAGTATGGCTTTGTAAATGCGACGAATTATGGGCTTTCGGTGGGAATATCTCGCCGGGCATGAAACTGGAACTGGCAAAGGCGCGGCAAAAAGGCGTCCGCATCCGCTTCTTTGATGAAAATTGCAGGGAGGTTTTTGAATGTACCAATCTTTGAACATATCCCCGGAGGAGTTTTTACAGCCGTTTTTCGATCCCGGCGAAACGGTCTGCCTGCGGGTATTCGACGACAAAAAGACCGGATCATATAAAGGAGCAAAACTGGAATGCGAAGCCGGGAAAATAAATGGCATGATGGACACGCTCAAAAAGCACAACGCAAAGCACCGGGGCATTTATTTTGTTATCAATTACGGCGGCCATGAGGACGCGGACATTACCCGGATCAACGCGCAGTTTGTGGAATGTGACAGCCGGACGTTTGAGGAACAGGTGGCGGCAATCGACGCTTTCCCGCTTCCGCCGTCGCTGGTGGTTCGCACACGGAAATCCCTGCATTGTTACTGGCTTGTAAAAGGCGCAAATTTGGAGCAATTCCGCAAAGTACAAAAGGCCCTTGTCGCCGGGTTCGGCGGCGACCCTGCCTGCGTCAATGAAAGCCGCGTTTTTCGGCTGCCGGGCTTCAATCATTGCAAAGCCGAACCGGTGCCGGTGGAATGCGTCAAATTCAACCCGGAACTACGGTATACGCAGGCGCAGCTATTGGAAGCCCTGCCCGTCGTCCCGGACGAAACCGCCGCCGCTGCCCCAGCACCGAAAGGCGCCCGGAAAGGGCTGGCCGTGGTCGGTAAACGTTGCGACTTTATTCGACATTGTAAAGAACAGGCCGCGACGCTCCCCGAGAACCTGTGGTACGCCATGATAACGAACCTCGCCGTTTTTGAGGACGGCGACAAGGCGATTCACGCGCTATCGCGGAAATATCCGCAATATAAGCGGGCGGAAACCGACGACAAAATCGCTCACTTTCTGAACAGCGGCACAAAGCCCATGACCTGCGCCAAGATTACTGAGAGCGGTTTCAAATGCCTCCGGTCGGAAGAATGCGGTTGCAAAGCTCCCGCCGCTTTATGCTATAAGCCGCTGGACGTGGATACCTTGCGCGAACTTCTGCAGGCGCGACCCGCGACCGAGGACACGCTGGCGAACGTCGGCGCCGCGCGGGACTTTGTGACCGACTATCTGTATAACATTGACCGCCCGATTGCCGAGGCGTTTATCACCTATGAGGTCAAGGAGCATTTTGGGCTGAAAAGCGCCGATATTCGGCCTCTTTTGGCCTTGCACCGAGAACTACACAAGGCATATAAGGACAGCCGGGAAACCAAGCGCGAAACCGGAGGCGAAGATCTGCCGGATTGGTACGAGCCGTCCGACCGGGGCATCAAATTCCTGCCCGCTGTGCTGGCGGAATATATGTCGCGGGAAGTCAAGGCGTTTTACAGCGCCGAACAATATTACGTTTATAACGAGGGTGTATATACCGCCGTCCCGGATTTGGAAGCCCGGCGTATGGCCCGCTCGTATATGAACCCCCGGTATACGCTCATGTCGAATATTACCGACGCCGAAGGACAATGGCGTATGCTCTGCATGAAACCGCTGCGGGAAATCAACGCGAACCCGTATATTGTCAACGTGAAAAACGGCCTTTATAACGTGCTGGACGGCAGCTTTGCGCCGCACGACCCGGCCTTCCTTTCGACGGTGCAGCTTAACGTCCGCTATGCCCCCGGATCGGCCTGCCCGCGCTTTATGCGGTTTTTGACCGAATCGTTGGGCGAAGCGGAAATCCCGTTGGTGCAGGAAATGCTGGGCTATTTCCTCATACCCGTGAACAAAGCGCAAAAATCCTTTGTGATCGTCGGCGAACCCGGCGCGGGTAAGTCCAAGCTATTATTGACTCTCAACGAAATACTGCTGGGCCAGCAGAACGTCAGCAACATACCGTGGCAGGGCCTTAACGAGCGGTTCAAGACGGCGGAACTATTCGGAAAGCTGGCAAATATCTTCGCCGACTTGCCGACAAAAAACATCGACGACAACGGCATATTCAAGGCGCTTGTCGGCGAGGACTTTTTGACCGCCGAGCGGAAGAACAAAGACCCGTTCACTTTTCAGCCGTATGCCCGGCTACTGTTCTCATGTAACGCGATCCCCCGCAACTACGGCGACAAGTCCGAGGGCTTTTATCGGCGGCTCATTATCATTCGGTTTTCGCAGCCCGTGCCGGAGGAACAGCGCGACGCGGAACTGCTCGATAAATTCGCGGCGGAAGCGGACGGCATATTCCTGTTCGCCGTGGAAGGGCTGCGGCGTCTGATCGGCAACAAGTATCGCTTTTCGGAAACCGAGGCCACCCGCGCCGAAGTACAGCGTTACCGCGTCGATAGCAACAGCGTCCTATCTTTTGTTGAGGATTGTTGCAAGCTGGCGCCGGACGCCGAAACTGAGCGCGGCGAACTCTTTAACCATTACAGGGAATATTGCCGCAACGCCGGGTTGTCCCCGGTATCGCAGAAAACCTTTAACAAGGACTTTGAAATCGCATACCCCGGTGTGAAGCGCGGGGTTGACAGGCTCGGCAAGCGCCGGGTGTGGAAAGGGGTCGGGCTGGATGATGGAACGATTTGACGGCTTGACGGAATTGACGGGTTTCCCGTTTCCTTCGCATTATTATTCTATATATAGTCCAGAGCATGAAAGGGGTACGAGGGTGATTTTTCGGTATATAAAAAAAGGTAATATATGTACTCGTCAATTCCGTCAAGCCGTCAAAAAACGGAGGCGTCGGAAATGAAAGAAAAAGACATCACAACCGCGATTATGCGCTACTTAAAGACTGTCCCCGGCTGCTTTGCTTTCAAGGAGCATGGCGGGATGTACGGGACAGCCGGGCTGCCGGACGTTATCTGCTGCTATTGTGGCAGGTTCGTCGCCTTCGAGGTCAAGACCCCGGAGGGCAGGCTGACAAAGCTACAAGAAAACACGATCACGAAAATAAAAGCGGCAAAGGGCCAAGCCTTCAAAGTTACAAGCGTCGAGGAAGTAAGGAAAATTCTCGATAACTTGGAGGTACAACCTTATGATAGCGTGGACATATCTTGATAAAAAATCGGCAGCGGCGGATGCCCTGCGGGATTATAGCAGTATGGAGTATATACTGCTGCACCATACGGAAGCCGAGGAGGAAATGCGGGAACGCATGACCGACATACGTTCCTCCACTCCCACGGGTATGCCGCACAACCCGAACCCTAAAGCGGGCGAAGCGCGGCTGGTCGCACAGCTTGACGAAATAGACGTTCTCAAAGAACGATACCGGCAGGCGCTGGAATATATGGCGTGGTTCAAGCCCGCGTGGGAGGAACTGTCTGAGGACGACCGTTTCGCTTTGGAGGAATTTTACAAACACGACGAAGGCAGCCAAACCGACGCCATCGGCAACATCTGCGACCGTTTCAATATTGAGCGGACGTCCGCCTACAAAAAGAAAAATCGGGCGTTAGCGAAACTGGCGGTTTTACTTTACGGAAAATAAAAGTGTCCAAAATCGCGGACGACTTTTCCGTTTGAGGGTGTTATACTGGTATTATCAAAAGTATGCGAGGGCGTCCCCACCACCGGGGGCGCCTTTCGTTATGCCCGAAAGGAGGCGGCGCCATGCCGTATAAACCGAAAAAGCCATGCGCCCATCCGGGCTGCCCGGAATTGACAGCGGCCCGGTTTTGCCCGGCTCACGCCAAACAGGACGCGCGGGCTTATGAAAAATATCGGCGCGACCCGGCTATCAACAAACGGTACGGTCGGGCTTGGAAGCGCATCCGCGACCGCTACATAGCGGCGCACCCCCTATGCGAACAATGCGAAGCTGCCGGACATATCACGGCGGCGCAGGAAGTCCACCATATCGTCCCGCTTTCCGAAGGCGGCACCCATGCGTCGGATAATTTGATGGCGTTATGTACGCCGTGTCATTCCGGTATCACGCTGGGCGAAAATAACCGGCGCCGTGGGTAGGGGGTGTTCAATCTCTACGGCTTCCCCCACCGTGCAGCGGGGTGGCCTGTCGCGTGAAAAATCGCGGTTTCAAGAGGGGTATATGCCCCGACATTTTTATGATTGGAGGTGAGGCCGCATGGCGAACGGACACGGCGGCGCACGACCCGGCTCCGGGCAAAGGAAAAAGCCCCTTGCCGAGAAGATACAAAACGGCAATCCGGGCAAACGCCCGCTGGAGGTGGTTTCATTCCCGGCTGCCGATTTAACCGGCGCGGATATGCCGCCGCCGCAGGAATATATGGCGGCAAAACAAAAGGACGGCGGCGCCACGATTGCCGTGGAGGTATACGAAAAAACGTGGCAATGGTTGGACGAGCGCCGGTGCGCTCATTTGATCCCGCCGCAGGTGCTTGAAAATTACGCGCAGACTGTTGGCCGCTGGGTACAATGCGAGGAAGCTATCAGCGCATACGGATTTTTAAGCAAGCACCCGACCACCGGGGCGCCGATCCCGTCGCCCTTCGTTTCCATGAGCCAGTCGTTTATGAAGCAGGCAAATAACCTGTGGTATCAGATTTATCAAATCATGCGGGAAAACTGCTCGACGCCGTTTGAGGGGAAAAGCCCGCAGGACGCCGTTATGGAACGACTGCTTACGGCTCGGAGGGGTGGATAATGAAACATACGGCGGAGGATTTGAAAATCATGCAGGGCTGGCCGCTCGCCCGAAAGATACAGGTAACGCAAACGCGGATCATGGAATGGTATATACGCCACGGCGGGGCCGTGGCTGTTTCTTTTTCAGGGGGAAAGGACAGTACTGTGCTTTTGGATTTGGCGCGGCGTTGCCACCCGGACATTGAGGCGGTTTTTGTCGATACCGGGTTGGAGTTTCCCGAAATCCGCACCTTTGCGCTTTCAAAGGAAAACGTGACGAGGCTCACGCCCGACATGAACTTCCGCGAGGTGCTGGACGTTTACGGCTGGTGTTACCCCAGCAAGGAAGTGGCGACCGCGATTTATTACACGCGGCAAGGCTCAGAGTGGGCGCCTTTACGCTTGCAAGGATTGAACCGGGACGGCACCCCCAGCCGGTACCGCCGCACCCACTACTCACAATGGGCGTATTTGTTAGACAGCCCGTTCAAAATATCGGCGAAATGTTGCGGGGTTATGAAAGAGCGTCCCCTCGCCCGTTATCAAAGGACAAGCGGCAAATTTCCGATCATCGGCACCCTTGCCGACGAAAGCCAGCGGCGAAAACAGGCGTGGCTGCAAACGGGCTGTAACGCCTTTGACGCAAAACAACCGCTATCAAAGCCGCTTTCGTTTTGGACGGAACAGGACATACTGCGCTACTTGCGGGATTTCAATATCCCATACGCCAGCGTTTACGGCGAGATTGTCGAGGACGAAAAAGGCAGGCTGAAAACCACCGGGGAATCGCGCACCGGCTGCGTGTTCTGTCCTATCGGCGCCCACCGCGACAAAGTCAACCGTTTTCAACGGCTGAAAACAACGCACCCCGCGCTATATGACTACTGCATAAAAACGCTGGGCTTGGGCGAACTGCTGGATTATGTCGGAGTTAAATACTAAAAATATACGGAGGTCATTATGAACATCGTACAAAAAAAGCTGGGGGAAATTCACCCCTACAAAAACAATCCGCGCAAAAACGCGAAGGCGGTAGACGCCGTCGCCGAGAGCATTACCCGGTACGGCTTTCTCGTTCCGATTGTCATTGACACAACCGGCGAGATCGTCGCGGGCGATACGCGGTACAAGGCGGCCAAAAAGCTAAAACTGAAAACCGCCCCCTGCGTCGTCGCTGACGAACTCGACCCGGAGCAAATCAAAGCGTTCCGGCTGGCCGATAACAAAGTCGGCGAAATTGCCGAGTGGGATATGGATTTACTATCCGCCGAGCTTGCCGATATTGCCGCCGATATGAGCGCCTTCGGCTTTGACTTGCCTATACCCGACGACGGCGACGACGAAACCGGCAGCGGTTCGAGCAGCGACGCCGGGTTCAATTATCAGGAGCAATACGGCGTTATCGTCATGTGCAAAGACGAGGCGCACCAACAGGAAGTATACGACGCGCTTTCCGCAATGGACTACGATTGCAAGGTGGTGGCGACATGACAAAAATCGAAGTACACAACCGGGTACAGGACTTTAACAGCTACCGCGCAGCCCGTGTCAAGAGCCTGTTTAATGCAGAAAACGGTTGCAATTTTGACTTGGTGGCCGACATTGATTTATCCGGCGACTGGCAGATCGGCGTCGTGGTCGGGCCGTCCGGTTCCGGTAAGTCCTCCATTGGGCGCGTTATCTTCGGCGACAACCTCATACACGACTATACGGCGGACTGGAACCCGGACAAACCCATTATTGACGAAATCGCCCCGGACGGCGATTTTAACGAGGTCACGGGTGCGCTGGCAAACGTCGGTCTCGGCGACGTCCCGGCTTGGCTCCGCCCGTTCCGGGTGTTATCCAACGGGGAGCAATTCCGAGCCGGGCTTGCGCGGCTAATATGTTCCAAACCCGACCGCGTTGTGGTAGATGAATTTACGTCGGTGGTCGACCGGCAGATTGCGCGGATCGGATCGCAGGCGTTTCAAAAGGCGTGGCGCCGCTCAAATCCAAAAGGAAAGGTGGTGTTACTTACCCCGCATTATGACATTTTAGATTGGGTTCAGCCCGATTGGGTTTTCGATACGAAAACGAAAATGTTTGAACGCGGGCGGCTTCGGCAACGGCCAAAAATCGAACTGGACATTTTCAAGACAAACGGCAGTTACTGGCGTTACTTTAAGCCGCATTACTATTTAGACCTTCCCATGCCCCCGGCAGCGGAGTATTTTGTCGGCACGGTGGACGGCGAGCTTGCCTGCCATCTGGCTGTATCGCCGCTGTTTACCGCCAACGCATACCGTTCGACACGGCTGGTTACTATGCCGGAATGGCAGGGCGCGGGTGTAGGGTTCCGTTTTTTGAATTGGGTGGCGCAGTACCATCTCGACGGCCACGGGCGCAAAGGCTACGCGCTCTCGACCTTTTTCCATACGTCGCACCCGCAGCTTTGTATGGCGCTCCGGCGCAGCCCGTTATGGAAGCAGACCACCGCCATGCTGTACGGCGATAACAAATCCCGAAGCGCAAAAACTATGATAAAATCCCACGCCAAAAGCGGCGGCAGGGGTATCAACACCGGCTACGGCGGCCATTGGCGGGCGGTGCAGGGCTTCAAGTATGTGGGGGTGAAAGAGTGAATATTTTTTTGTGCGGCCAGCGCAGTTTCGGGAAAGCCGTGCTGATCGCGTTACATGAGCGCGGCCACCGGATCGTCGGCGTCGCGCCGCCGCCTCAAGAGAAATACTACGATAAAATCGTGGGCGTGGCTATGGTGCGCGAAATTCCCGTTATATCCGACTGCGAAAAGCTGGTGTCCTCACAAATTCCCGACGAAACCGAATTGATCGTCGCCGCGCATTCCCATTGGTATATCAGCGACAAGGTCATACAAAAAGCCGCGCACGGCGGGATCGGGTTTCACCCGTCGCTTCTTCCCCGACACCGGGGACAGGACGCGGTGCGCTGGGCCGTCGCTTATGGCGACGCCATTACCGGGGCTACGGTCTACTGGCTCAACAATAAGGTGGACGGCGGCGACGTTTTATTGCAAACGCCCGTGTTCATCGGGCGCGATTGGGACTACCATAAATTATGGCGCGAGATATTCCCGCTCGGCGTGGATATGGTATGTCGGGCTGTGGATTTGATCGCCAAAGGCGCCGCGCCGCGCATTCCGCAGGACGAGCGGTTTGCGACGTGGGAGCCTGCCTATGAAAAGCGGCTGCTGCCGCGAAACGAACTATTGCAAATCGGTGGCGGAGGCCCCGACAACGACCCCGATTGCGGTTGATTTTTGCGAGTTTGGTAAAAGAAGCTCTTTTACAGGGTTTTTCAAGGGTAAAGTTTGTTGAATCCACCCCGCCTTTTTCCTTAGAAATTGCTGGCTTTATCAGCGATGCAGGAGTAATCTAATCGTGTAAGGCGGACAGCCTACATAAAAAACGAAAGGTGGACTTTATTATGACAACGGAAAAAATCGCGGTGGGAAGAATCGTCGCAAAACTGAGGAACACGGTGCCGGTGTGCCTCTTTGAAAACGAGCAGGAAGTCAAGCGGTACAACAATATTGAGTTTCCCGACTCGCTGAAAACTTTGGAAGCCTCGGCTTTCGGGTTTGACATCGGGACGGACGACAAGATCACGTTTCGCCTGTGCTTTGACGCGGGTGTACTGCCGGAGGACTTCCCGGCGAACAGAAAAAGCATATCGCGGGCGGATCAGGCGGCGGCGAAAGCCGCGACTGTCAACACGGCGGATTTAGCGGAGGCGGCAGCCGAAGCAATCAAGGCGGCGACCGGCAGCAAAGTCAAAGCGGAACCGGCGCCGGAAGTACCGGAAGAATGGATTGACGCGGCAGCCGTAGCAATCAAGGCGGGGCCGATCTGGTCGGAAGCGCGGTTCAATGTAACCGGCGACCGCCGCAAGGAACTCGTCGCGGCTATGGTCGAAATCCTCGGCGTCAACAAAAAATACGAAGGCGTG
>Ga0123356_10004092_pt1 | contig 15152 bp, 9 predicted proteins | sample TergutEmb28metaG_2_FD_92546 | JGI IMG/M metagenome (GOLD analysis project Ga0123356, IMG submission 92546) | Embiratermes neotenicus P3 segment gut microbial communities from Petit-Saut dam, French Guiana - Emb289 P3 | ecosystem: Host-associated > Arthropoda: Insects > Digestive system > Gut ... | reverse complement strand
TCTTTAAACTTTCTGTGATTGAGGTTAGTATTCCTTCCAGTAAAGTTTCGTAGAAACTTTCGGCTAGAATTCCTACTTTTGAGGCACACTTTTTTCGACTAGATTTTCTTTTGAGGCATCACGGAAGTGGAACTGCATGTGGTATGCCTTTACATTCAACCGATTGTCCGCGGAAAGACGCGGATGAAGCCCGAAGGGGTTTTCACGGAGAGATATTGTTTATTGTCACATAAAGAGTGTTTTCAGATTCATCAAAATTTAAGTTGTATTTTAAAGTATGTCCTAAATGTGTTATAAAAAACACTGGATTTCTTTTGTATATCTTATAAGCACTATTTATACTATTGGCAGGAACATTTAAAGTTTCAATGTCCATATATTGGATATTTCCAGTACTTATATTTACATCAACAGAAAGTTGATTAAAAATATTTAAAGAAATGTGGGGAATATCAACAAATTCATAATTAAAACTATCGATTCTTATCATTTCTACATTATGGGGAGCATCCATTGTAATATTGCGCGGTACTAAATAACTTTTATAGGGCGCTTCATGCTCTCTATACTGACCTGCGTTTAACTGAAAAGTTCCATCTTCATCAAACATAGTATAAGAAACTGTTTTAGAAGAATTATTTGTTATTGTCATTGTGTGATATTCAAAATCACACCCTGTAAAAAAAGAAAAACATATAACGGAAATAAAAATAATTGCTTTTTTCATCAAGGTCTCCTAAGCTAGTATATTGTAATAATTTTAGCATAAAGAAATATGTAGTTCAACTTGTTTTTAACCGGTTCATTCTCCAAATCTTCAAAAAAAGTCAAGAGTTTTAGAGTAATTTCTCTAAAACTTCATATTTTTGGGTAGTTTTCGAGTTTTGATTAAGGTACGGGGGTAGAAAACGTTCCCCCTTAAGCGAGTTATTCCTGGAAACTTCACCCTTCGGGTTCGTTGGAAAGACCCAAGCGCAAGGGGGCGTGTTTCTGCACCCGTACCTTAAATAGTCATAAATTTTACCCTATACAAACGACTAGTACTACTAGCCAAAGGCCTTGTTTTTTGCTATTCTTTCAATATCATGGACAAATTAATCATCAAGGGTGCGCGTGAGCATAATCTTAAAAACATCGATTTGGAGCTGCCCCGAGACAGGCTTATCGTTATTTCAGGGCTTTCCGGTTCTGGCAAAAGTTCGCTTGCTTTTGACACAATTTTCGCCGAGGGGCAAAGGCGTTACGTAGAAAGTCTGTCCGCGTATGCGCGTCAGTTTTTGGGGCGCATGGACAAACCCGATTTGGACTATATCGAGGGGTTGTCTCCTGCAATCTCTATCGAACAAAAAACCACGCATCGCAATCCGCGCTCGACTGTCGGCACTGTTACAGAAATTTACGATTATTACCGTTTGCTTTACGCGCGTATCGGTGTGCCCCACTGCCCTATCTGCGGAAAAGAAATCCGCGAACAACCGATTGATTCTATAATCGAAACTATTTTGCAATTTAAAGAAGGAACAAAAATACAACTGCTTGCTCCAGTTATTCGCGGAAAAAAAGGCGAACATACAAAAATTATCGAAGATGCAAAAAAAGCAGGTTTTGCTCGCGCGAGGATAGACGGAGTTCCTGTAAACCTGGACGAAAGCATCAAACTTGATAAACAAAAAAAACATTCGATAGAAATTATCGTAGACAGGCTTGTCATCGGAAAAGGAATTCGCGCAAGGTTAGCGGAATCGGTAGAAGCTGCTATGCAAACCGCAGACGGTTTAATGATTGTACTTGCAGCAATCGATGGCAAAAACAGCGAACAAATTTTTTCGCAGAAAAACGCCTGCCCGGACTGCGGTGTTTCAATTCCAGAATTGCAGCCGCGCCTTTTTTCGTTTAATAATCCGTTCGGCGCATGTACCGGCTGTTCGGGTATCGGCACTAAATTAGAGTTTGACCCTGACCTTGTAATCCCCGACCGTTCGCTTTCGTATAACGAAGGCGGTGTTGTTCCTTATAACCCCGACAGCGCGTGGCACTCCAGCCGGTTTAAAAGTCTTGCAAAACATTACGGTTTTAGTTTAGATACTCCAATTAATAAATTGCCAAAAAAAATAGTGAACACAATCCTTTACGGCACAGAAGATGAAATTAAAGTAAAATATGTTAACCGCGAAGGCACCGGGCATTTTCAGTACCAGACGCAGTTTCAGGGCATACTGGAAGAGCTGAAACGGCGCTACCTAGAAACACAATCGCAGGGTGTTAAAGACTGGTTGGAAAAATTTATGAGCCAGAAAGACTGCGAAGACTGCGAGGGCAAACGCCTTAAACCAGAAGTGTTAGCTGTCACTGTCGCTGGTAAAAACATATGGGAACTTTCAAAACTTTCTGTAACGGATTCTCTTAAATTTTTCCAGACTGTAAAGTTTAATAAAAACGAAAACAAAATAGCGTATCAGATTTTAAAAGAAATTAACTCGCGTCTTGGCTTTATGCAAAATGTAGGACTCGATTATCTTAGTTTGGAGCGCAAGGCTTCTACTCTTTCCGGCGGTGAAGCCCAGCGCATACGTCTTGCGACACAGATTGGTTCCAGTCTGGTTGGTGTTCTTTACATTTTAGACGAGCCTTCGATTGGGCTTCACCAAAGAGACAACCAGCGCTTAATTGATACGCTTACCTATTTGCGCGACCTTGGCAACACATTAATTGTCGTTGAGCATGACGAGCAAACTTTACGCACAGCGGATCATATCGTAGATTTGGGTCCCGGCGCCGGCGTTCACGGCGGAAGAGTTGTCGCGCAAGGGACTGTCGAAGATGTAATGAAAGTAGAAGAAAGCCTTACGGGTCAATACCTTGCTGGAAAACTTAACATCGATATTCCCAAAGAACGCAGAAAAGGAAACGGCGCATTTATTAAAATAAAAGGCGCAAGCGAGCATAATCTTAAAAACATCAATGTAGAAATTCCGCTTGGAAGTTTTACATGCATTACAGGCGTATCTGGCTCTGGAAAATCAACGCTTCTGTCTGACGTTTTATACCCAGCGCTTGCAAATAAAGTTTACGGCTCTAACCGTGCAGAAGGCGCACATAAAAGACTGGACGGCGCAGAACACATCGATAAAGTAATCGATATCGATCAAAGCCCGATTGGCAGAACTCCGCGCTCAAATCCGATAACATACGTTGAGGGATTTACCGCAATAAGGGATATGTTCGCAAACCTGCAAGAATCAAAAATGAGGGGTTACAAACCTGGCCGCTTTTCGTTTAATGTGCGCGGCGGCAGGTGCGAAAATTGCGAAGGTGACGGCACTATCAAAATCGAGATGAACTTTCTGCCTGACGTCTACATAACTTGCGATATATGCCACGGTAAAAGGTTTAACAAAGAAACCCTGGAAATTCGCTATAGGGGAAAAAACATCAGCGAAGTACTTGATATGACTATCGAAGAAGCGGCTGTCTTTTTTGCACCCATTCCGCAAATAAACCGTAAAATGGAGACACTTTTGTCGGTTGGACTTGGTTATGTAAAGCTGGGTCAATCTGCCCTTACCCTATCCGGCGGAGAGGCTCAAAGGGTCAAACTGGCGTTAGAGCTTTCCAAGCGTTCTACAGGCAGAACCCTGTATATCCTGGACGAACCCACTACAGGCCTCCATTTTGCCGATGTAAAACAGCTTATGGCTGTAATTCAACGGTTGGTAGATCAGGGAAATACTGTTATAATGATAGAACATAATCTTGATGTGCTTTTGCAGGCGGATCATATTATCGACCTTGGCCCCGAAGGGGGAGAAAAAGGCGGACAGGTTATTGTAACAGGAACGCCCGAAGAAGTTGCAAAATGCAGCGCTTCTTACACTGGTTTTTACATCGCGGATATGCTGAAAAGGAGTACACAAAAAAATGTTAAGCACAACGGCGCAATCGAACCAATGGTTCGCGGTGCACAAAGGAAAAAGTTAAATAGATGAGTGAAAAAACCCTTGGTGCGACTTTGTGCGCCTTCGTGGTAAAATTTATTTTTTTATTTTTTTCATTTACAATTCCTTTGTTCGCACAGGAAATGCCGATAGCGGCGGAAGAACATCCCGTTGAAGAACCTGCGGCGGCGGAATCGGAAAACACAGCATTATCACCGGAAAGACAACGCGCGGAGATGGAGATAAGAACATCAACCTTGAGCGAGCTTGCGGCATGGTGCCGTACTCTCGGTCTTTCGGAAGGCGGCACAAGGGAAGAACTTTCAAGGCGTTTAAGGGATCACTTTAGCTTACCCGAACCGGGAACCGAAGAAAACAACAACAGAAAAGTAATCACAATAGAGTCTGCCCAAACAACCGAGTATTTTACACTGGAAGTAGTTGATGAAGATTACGCCAGATTAAGGGGTGATGTTATTATCAGCCTGAAAGATGAAGATACTATTCACAGAATAAGAGCAAATGAAATTTTATTTAATCGCACCAGAAATATCCTAACAGCCAGAGGACAGGTAGTATATGAAAAAATTGACGGAGAAAAAGTAGAAACGTTTCGCGGAGAAAATATTACCGTTAACATAGATAACTGGGCAAGCACTTTTCTTGACGGCAATACGCAGCATGAAATAAACAGCGACGGAACAGTTTATCTTTTTTCAGGAGCTGTTATTTCACGCAGCGATGAAGACGTAACAATTCTTTCAAATGCCAGAGTGACAAACGCAGCAACTGAAGAACCATACTGGTCTATAACCGCAACAAGACTTTGGCTTCTTCCGGGTTCGGACTTTGCGCTTTTTAACGCAGTTTTAAAAGTAGGCGAAATACCTGTATTGTATATTCCGTTTTTTTATTACCCTGGCGATGATCTTTTCTTTCATCCGGTTGTCGGGTATCGCAGCAGAGAAGGCGGTTATATACAAACAACTACATATATTTTGGGACAGCCGAGCGCAGACAGCAGTGAAGCAAATTCAATCTCTAAAATATTTTTAAATGCAGACGATTCAGAAAGGGAAATACAGGGACTGTTTCTGCGCAGCACAGGAAGAAGAAGAATCAATCAGGAAGAAATAAGCCTTAAAGCGCTTTTGGATTACTATGTAAACCTTGGTTTATATTTAGGATTCGATCTTACTGTTCCAAAAACAGGAATTATTAACCAAACAACATTTGATTTTGGTCTTGGTTTTTCAAGAACCGTATCATCTATCGGAAATAATACTTACACTCCCTATCATCCGAATTATGACGGCAGCTTTGACTGGAATCATTCCAACTTTTTCTCGATGGAAGTTCCGTTTAGATACAGAATGAAATGGCAAAGTTCTCTTGGCGGAAGATACGGCGGTCTTGCATGGGATTTTTCATATTACTCCGATCCGTATATCGACAGAGACTTTACTGTTGCCCGCTCGGAAAATATGGACTTTTTCAATATCATACAGGAAGGTTTTACAATTGAAGATTTGATTACTCAGGGTATAATTTCTTCTCCCAGATGGCACATGAACAGCAGTTTGAATCCTTCTCTTCCCGGACTTTCTCCTTTTATTTCCAGAGTAAGCATTTCTAACCTCTCCACAACATTAACTTTTAAATCAATAAGAGACACATCATTTGGCAGCGGCAGCGAGGCTCCCGGCAGGGAGTTTTTTGCGCCGGACAGATATACCATTTACAATGTGACTGCCTCTATTTCAGGAACACCTCTTACAATCGGAGGCACACAGACACAATCCAGAACCAATACTGACAATGCAGCTTCACGCGAAACAAACGATCCTTTTAACGGTATCGGAATTCCCATCTCTCCATGGACAAACGATGAAAATGAGCAAATAAGAATTCAATCAACAGAAATTTTAATTCCTCCTGTAATAAATCAAAATTTCGATCTGGCAAATGCAGGAAATACAAAATTCACTATTGATTATGTAATATCGCCGACAAGTTCAACAGAACTTCAATTCTGGACAAATAACTGGAATACATATAATCAGGTAGACTGGAGTGATGTTCAATCCATTCAGACAATTTTCGGCGGAAACACCAACATTAATTTTCGTATAGATCATACAGCCAATTTATTCAGTAATACTTTTTCTCTTTCCGGCAACGGCACCTGGATGGATCTTACATATCAAAATGAAGATGCGGAGACGCAAAGCAAAAGAGAAGAGGCGCGAAGACTGCAATACAGCAGAACATTCTATACATCATCTTATTCATACAATGGAACAATCAGGCCTTTTCTGCAAAACTCGGTATTCCGCAGCACAAATTTTCAGTATGGTTTTAAAGGAACATTGGTAAGATCCAGAAGATATACACCCGGCACAGATCATCATGAATTAAGGCCGCAATGGGGTTCGTGGGTAAAAGAAAACGCAAGTGACGAAATATACGGTCTTACAAGCCATCATCTTACTGCAAACATTTCAGCTAACGTCCTGGATAAAGTTCAAACTCTTAATGTCAGCGCCGTACTCCCCCCCCTAAACGGAATGATTTCAACCAATGCCACATTTAGATTCTGGATTTCCGAAACAAATGTAAGCTTTCGCGTTGAAAAACCGGAAGACAGCAATGAATGGCTGTTTAGACCTATTACTGTTTCAGAAACCCTTACTTTTAACAATATCGGATCCCTGTCCGGTACTATGATTATAACACCGGAATTAAATAATGAAATTACTACAATTAGATCAGCTTTGGTTTTAGGCAATTTTAGAACGGATTTTTCCGCAATCAGAACCAACAAATATGAATTTACCATGACAGGCGGCAGCGGATCATGGGAATCTGTCGGTGAACCGGAATTATTACCGCATGAATTAAAATTTACATACAACACTTCATCTAGAGATATTGAATTATTTAAAAACCGTTTATTACTTCTTTCTTTTGATACAAGATCGACACTAACTTTTGATTTACAAAGATATACCAATTCCAACTTTAATTTTACACTTGGCACAACATTAAAAATTCCGGGATTTTTGGAATTTTCAGTGGCAATGGTCTCCGAAAATACTGTAATTTGGCGTTATTTTAAGGATATTCCCGGAATGGAAGATTTAACATTTATGTATCCTGACGGTCCGCAAAATAATGTTTTTATCGATTTTTTTGATTCTTTTAATTTCTTTGACGAAGACGCGCGGCGCAGATCAGGGTTTAAAATGAATCGGCTGGACATTTCCGCCAAATATTTAATGAGTGACTGGACAGCCGAGCTAAGGGTTAATCTATACCCTCACCATCGTATTAATTCGTATAGATACGAAATTACCGCCGATGTATCCTTTACTGTAACATGGATACCTATTTCTGAAATTAACTCGAATGTCATGTATCATGGAAGAACCGACAGATGGGAAGTACAGTAACCCGGCTGCTGCAACTTACGGTCACTTGACGGGTTCGACAATAGAGATATAGAATTATAATTGAGAGGTTTGTTTGGAGGAAGGGATAACCATAGCTTTTGACAACAAGGAGTTGCTTTCCGGTATTTGCGGGGCAAATGACGGAAATCTCAGGGTAATAGAAGGCTGCCTTGGCGGTTATATAACCGCGAGAGGCAATGAAATTTATTTTGAAAGCCAGGAAAAAGCCGGTGTCAAGCGCTTTAGGACAATGATGGATAATCTAATTGCTGCTGTTAAAGAAGGGGACCAGCCGTCTCCCGATTATATCCGCGCTCTTGCAGAGGAAAAGGAAGACTCAAATTTCCGCGATTCAATGATTCAAATACCCGGCGGCTTTAATAGGGTTTATCCGCGGACAAGGAATCAAGCCGTTTATATCCAGGGAATGAGAGAAAATGAAATATGCTTCTGCGTGGGCCCTGCAGGAACAGGCAAAACCTATCTTGCAATCGCTCATGCTTTACAAATGCTGCTTTCCAAAAAAATGCGCAAACTTGTCCTTACCCGTCCTGTAGTTGAAGCGGGAGAAAATCTTGGTTTTCTACCGGGCGATCTTGCGCAAAAAATCGATCCGTACCTAAAACCCCTATACGATGCAATGGAATCTCTTGTTCCATACGATGTAATAAACAGAATGGAAGAAATAAGATCTATAGAAATCGCGCCGCTTGCGTACATGAGAGGCCGAAGTCTGAATGACTGCGTAGTAATCCTGGATGAAGCCCAGAACACGACAAAAGAACAAATGAAAATGTTCTTAACAAGAATCGGCAACGGCGCAAGAGCAATAATTACAGGAGATGTTACCCAGATAGATCTGCCGCGCAAATCAGATTCAGGGTTGTTAAATGCTTTGGATATTTTAAGAGAAATTGACGGATTAAATTTCTCTTTCCTGCATACAGGCGATGTTGCGCGAAACCCTCTCATAAAAAAAATAATACAGGCATACAATGAAAACGAAAAATGAAAAACCAAAAAAAGATTACTTTTCGCTGTTAAGGCATTTTAGCTCGGGCCCCAGTCTTTTCAGTTTTGCATTATGCGCTTTTGCCGCATTTGTAATAATTGGAAGCGATTACAACGAAACCAAAATGGATATTAGATACATTCTTGGTACGATTTTTCTGGTATTGTTAATTTACATACTTTATATAATTTTAAAGAGCAGCGCTGTTATTGGCAGAGAACTAAACAAAAGAGAACTATATCTGCTTACAACCGTTATCGGCTCCTACATAATCGGTGTAGTATTAATAAATAATATTTCTCCGGGTCCCGAAGGTTTTCCCGTTGCCCTTGCTGTTCCTACTGCTCTTTATATAATGATACTGGCAGTCTTTTTGGGAAAACGGCCTGCAATGATCATGGCTATCGCGCTGCCTTTAGGCGCATACTTTGCGGGTGCTTTTGACAATTATTCATATATTATCGCTCTTGTATCCGGCGCGGCAGCTTCTACGGTTCTTCACAAGGCGCAAAACAGAATGAGCTTGATTAAAGCCGGCCTTGTTATCGCGGCGGCAAACTGTATAGCGGTTATTGTAGTAATGCTGTTAAAACAGGCGAATTTTGTTGATTACCCTACTCCGTTATTCTGGGCGGCGCTTAACGGCATTATCTGCGGAATGCTGACTATCGGCTTTTTACCTCCGCTTGAACATGCATTGAATGCTGTTACGCCTTTTAGGCTTATGGAACTTTCGGATCTTAATACCCCGATATTGCGCAAACTTTTTACAACGGCTCCCGGAACCTACACGCACTCTTTAATGGTTGCAAACCTTGCCGAACAGGCATGTCAGGATATCTGCAACGAGGGCGGCAATCATCAAGACGGCTTACCGAATCCGCTGCTTGCACGAGTAGGAGCGTATTATCATGACATTGGAAAAATGGATAACCCGGATTATTTTGTAGAAAATCAAACCGATCATAACAGGCACGATGAAATAGCGCCTCGCCTGTCTGCGACAATAATCCGCAGTCATGTAAAACTTGGCGTTGAAAAAGCATATGGTCTTGGTCTTCCAAAGGATGTTATTTCCATAATTGCCGAACATCACGGTAATTCTATAATTTCATGGTTCTACAATAAAGCGACACAAAAAGAAGAAACTGTAAATTCGGAAGATTTTTCCTACCCCGGCACTCCTCCTTGTTCAAAAGAATCGGCTATTGTAATGCTTGCCGACGTATCAGAAGCTGCCGTCAGAACATTGACAAAACCTACAGCGATAAAAATAGAAAAGTTTATCCAACAGCTTTTTGACGCAAAAATCGAACATGGCCAGCTTTCGGAATCTGATCTGTCTTTTCGCGACCTGGAAATTATAAAAAAATCATTTGTAAGGGTACTTGCAGGTTACTATCATGCCAGAATTGAATATCCAACAACCAAGCAACCCAAGGATGAAAAGGATGAATAATGTGACTATCAATGCTGACGGAATTTCCATGCCTTCATGGAGTGGACGCGCGTCATATTTTGCCCTTAAAGTGCTGGATGAGCTGGAACACAAGAATTGGGAACTTTCCATTCTTTTTTGCGGCGATGAAAAAATAAAGGAACTCAACACCCAATACAGGAACAAGGCCGAGGCTACCGATATACTTTCTTTTAATCTGGGCGAAACTGTAAAAGACGGCAAAAAAACCACCTATTTTCCCGGAGATATCGTTATTTCCCTTGATACATTGAATGAAAACGCCCAATATTTCCAGACACCGGAAGATGAGGAGTTACGCAGATTGCTAATTCATGGTATTCTACATTTAGACGGCATGGACCATAAAACACTGGACAGCGGCGAGCCAATGCTTGCATTACAGGAGAAAATACTTAACAAGCTTAAAGATGAGCAAATCATCTCTAATGGAGAGAAGAAGTGAAGTCGAACAATGTTCGCGCCCCTTTTAAAATAAATTCACAGGCAATAAAAGAGCTGGAAGAAGATCAACAGCAGATGATTCGCGGTGTAGTCGAGCTTTCAGGCACTACGGTTAAGGAAGTGATGGTTCCCAGAACTGACACGGTCTTTCTTTCTGCGGATGATACAAAAGAAGAGCTGCTTGCCCGAATAAGCGAAAGTGAACATTCACGTTTTCCTGTTTATAAGGATACTGTGGATAATGTAATAGGTATTCTTCATGTAAAAGACGTACTAAAAGCGCTTGTGAATAACCGGGCGTTTAATATCGAAGAGATGGTTAGAAAGCCGTTTTTTATTCCGGTATCAAAACACATCGATGATCTTCTGCGCGAATTAAAACGAAAAAAAGTACATATTGCCGTTGTAGTGGATGAGTACGGCGGAGTATCGGGCATTGTATCAATGGAAGACATCATAGAAGAAATAATCGGCGATATTCAGGACGAGTTTGACCATGAAACCGATGATGTTGTAGAACTGGGAGAAGGAATATGGCTATGCGATGCCAGGGTAAACCTTGATTTTCTGGCAGAAGAAACAAACCTGCAGCTTCCTGTAGACGATTTTGATACGCTTGGCGGTTTTGTCTTTGATCTTTTCGGCAAGATACCTGTTAAAAACGAAAAAATTGAATATAAAGACTATGATTTTATTATTCAGGAAATGGATGGGCATAAAATCAATTCCATTAAAATTGTAACGCGCAAGAAGGAATGATTGTTTATTTAAGGGGGGGACAATGAATACTGGAATAATCACCACAAAGTCGAATAAGGCGCACAAGGGATGTAAAATATTTAGAACTAATATCCTTTGTGCGACTTTGTGCGCCTTCGTGGTAAACTTCTTGTTTCTAACCGTAGAAATTGAGGCGCAGAACTCGTCGCAGGCGCACTTTGAACGCGGCAGAATCCACATGGCGGAAGAAAATTGGTATTCTGCAGTTGAATCGTTCCTTGAATGCACAAGAATTAACCCCGCTCACGCCGAAGGAACCGCTGCTCTTGCTGAATGCTACTATGAACTTGCGGAATTTGACCAGGCTTTAAATTGGGTTAGAAGGGCGAAACAGCTTGCCCGCGGAAATATGTCCGTTGCAAATCTGGAAGTTTTTATTTTAATCGCTCTGGGACAATTGGACACAGCTACTTCCCTTGTTACGGACATCCTTAGGGTAGAACCGTACAACAGAGAAGCGTTGTTCGCCGCAGGAGAACTGGACATCGCAAGAAACAGGCCTTCCGAAGCCTTGATTCGTTATCGCGACGCTGTCCGCCGTTACCCTGATGACAGAAGATTATTAATTTCTCTGGCTTTGGTTACGCTTTCTCTTGGCGACGGCGATACTGCCCTTTCGTACATAAACAGCGCATTAACACAGCACCCCGGCGATCATCGCGTTTATTATTATGCCGCTTATATCTATTCAATGAATAATAGAGTAACAGATGCCATTCGTTATGCAGAGCGTGCGCTTTATTTTAGGCCTGGTCATACTCCGACACAGTCTTTGATGGCAACATTACGCTATCGCAACGCACAATACGAAGAAGCAGCCCGTCTTTGCGATATAGCAATTGCCAATGACAGACAAGACATGAGCGCATGGTATTTAAAAGGGTTATCGTTTATCAGAATGGGCCGAAATCAGGAAGCAATAACTGTCCTTACAAATGCCATAACCATTAATGAAAACGATGAGTTTATCCGCGCCATTCTGGAAGAAACTCTTATAACAGCCACAACGCTGGAAGACACGCGCCGTGCCAGATTTGCAACATGGCATTTTGCCAGAGCAAGAAATTTCCGCCAGCGTAATCTGGTGGATCAGGCTCTTTTTGAATATCGCAGGGGATTAAGACTTAATCCTTTTGCGCCGGACAGACGTGAATACGCGGAATTGCTCAGGCTTCAGGGCTACCCTGCGCGTTATCTTGAAGAGCTTCGTTTCTTGCAGGATCAGGGCGCGGCGGACAGAAGTTTAAACGATGCTGTTGAAGCTTACAGCTCTCTTATTTCGAACGCATTATTCAGGCAATGGCAGGTAAATCCAATTGATCTTTCTGAACGGCACTGGAACGTCGCAGTCTTTGCTCTGGCAGGACAATCAAGTTTTTATCATGCTGATGCAGGTTCGGTAGCAGCAGGAGTTGTCAGAGAACTTTTGGTTCACGATCGCAATATCAACACACTAAATATGGATCTTCGTCAGGCGACATTTTCGCAAGGCTTCAGACAGGCAAGGGAAAACGGAGCTGATTATTTTATACTTGTTTCTGTTACAGAAAACGAACGTGACATTTCGATAAAGGCGGAAGTTTATGTAGGCAGAACCGGATCGCCTGCAGGTACTTTTTATTCATTCCGCACAGGCAGTGACAGATTAAGAGACGCTTCGCGCGGCATAGTAACACAACTATCGTCATCAATGCCTTTGCGCGGAAGACTGTTAATACGCAGGCAGGGACAAGCGCTAATAAACAAAGGAAGAGCGGACGGCGTTCAGTTAAATACTGTTTATGATATAATTAAACGCGGACGTCTTCAAATAGCAAATGAAGGCATAGCGCTCACCTATAGCAACGATGAACTCGTAGGAAGATTAACCATTACCAATGTTGATGAAGAAATAGCTATTGGAACTTTAGCCAGAAACGGTTTCTTTGATCGCATAGAACCGGGAGATGAAGTTATTTTACAGGCAAACAGAACAACCCGCCCTTCAAATGAGACGGCGGCAAATCCTGAACTTCGCGCATTATTAAGATCTTTGCGGTAATTAGTAAACCATTGCCGTTAGAACAGCTTCTATCCATGTGTTGGCTTCCGGAAGATGAAAAGATCTAAAGGATAAAAACTCCATTAAGGCTTCCCGATAACTGCCTGTATAATAAAGCGTTTGCCCAAAATAAAAACGGGCGCGCGCTTCTACTTCTCTGGAACGCGGTAAAGACAAATAATGCTGCAAACTTGCGCGTGCGGCTTCCCATTCAAATCTTACAAAGTGTTCCATTACTATCTGAAACAGAGCTGATTCCTCACCGCCTGTAGGAGCAACCAAATCTACCGCAAAAACGCGCGGCCTTTTTAAAACCAACGGCGCTTTTGCCGGCATAGGAGTATCGCGAAGTATATTTGATGACTCAATACTTAAAGGAACCTGACCCGGAATTTCAGTTAAAAACAAACTATCAGGAACCGTGTTGTGCAATGTAAGAACAGGCAAAGGAATCGGCCGCAAAGATCGTTCTGCAGCCTGATCGCCCGATATTGATACAGGAGATATAGTCGCATTAATGCCGGGTCTTACCCCCACATTACCGCTTGCAATTTCGTCTTCATAAATTACAGCATAGTACCAAATTAGACCAGGAATTGGAAAATCGACAAACGGCGACGCTATACCGGAACGTACAATAACGGCATTAAGCAGATCCTGCGGCTGGCGAACAGGCCGCGTACTGCGATACAGGATCGCATTTCTGCGCGGACCCGCTGTTTCAAAAGTAATAACTACCCTATCACCATCCTGACTTGCTCTTAAATTATAAATGCCATCCGTAACCGGCGCCGGAACACTACCGGCAGGGGGAACTACCACAATCGGCGATGAAGCATCATCCTGATTTTGGGTAATATTTAAACTTGTACTGTTTATCCGCGGAAGAATAATATCATAACGCTGCCCCGACACATCGCTGGCTGCAATAAAGTAATGGAGATTTTGCATATCTTCGGTATCATCAACATAATATTGCTCTCCGTACCTTACAACCACAGGCCTTATATTTGCAGGAACAGAACCGCTAAAAGGACGAGCCGATCTAAAAATATAAACAGGCCCTCTGACATCAGGAGAATCTACCCATGTAAGCCTGATAAAATTACCTCTGGCTTCTACGCTGATTTGAGAGACATAGGGCGTAAAATCCCTGCTTTGGGCAGCGACACTTGCGCCAACCGCCAGGAAGAGGCCAAAAACTATCAGAATAAAACTGTTTTTCATCCTTACTTATAGTTTAATCCTCGTATTGCAATCTGTAAAGACCTGAATACAGCCCGTTGCGATTTATTAGTTCTTCATGCTTTCCTTCCTCTGCCAGACGGCCATTGGAAAGAACAAAAATACGATCCGCGTCTTTTATCGTAGAAAGCCTATGGGCAATCACAAAGGAAGTCCTGCCTGCCAATACATTCCTTAAACCAAGCTGAATCAACCTTTCTGTCTCGGTATCTATGGAACTCGTAGCTTCATCAAGAATAACCACCTTTGGATTATGGGCAATAACACGCGCAAAACTGATAAGCTGCCTCTGACCCGTAGAAATATTCGCGGCTCTTTCAGAAAGTACTGTTTTGTACCCGTCAGGCAAATTGGAAATAAAATTATGGGCATAAACGGTCTTTGCCGCCTCTATTATTTGTTCCTGCGAAAGTTCAAGGCCAAGGCTTATATTTTCTTCTATCGTCCCCGAAAATAATGTTACATCCTGCGTTACAGGCATTATAAAATTCCGCAGTTGTTCAAGCGGTATATCCTTTATTGATAAGCCATCAAGACGAATTTCACCTTTATTTATATCCCATAAACGCGTTAGAACATTGATGATTGTGGTCTTCCCTGCTCCCGTATAACCTACAATTGCAGCCATTTCTCCGGGTTTTACAGAAAATGACAATCCTTTTAAAACATCCTCGCCTTCTTTATATGCAAAATTGACATTATCAAATTCGATGTGACCCTGTATATCCTGAAATGAACTAACCCCATTATCCTGAATTTTCTCATT
>Ga0123356_10004091_pt1 | contig 15153 bp, 9 predicted proteins | sample TergutEmb28metaG_2_FD_92546 | JGI IMG/M metagenome (GOLD analysis project Ga0123356, IMG submission 92546) | Embiratermes neotenicus P3 segment gut microbial communities from Petit-Saut dam, French Guiana - Emb289 P3 | ecosystem: Host-associated > Arthropoda: Insects > Digestive system > Gut ... | reverse complement strand
CTGCCATCCGGTTGCCGGAGCTGTATTCACTGTATTTCTTGCATACTCTACTGTCTGCCCGGTTGACGGCGGAGTAACAGCAGTAATTGTAATACTGTTTGGTGTCCTTGTATTCAACGTAGGAGTGCTGACAGCCGCGCCCGCAGCTTTAATAATACCACCGCTAGAAATAGGAACAGTTACAGGAAGATTAATAGTATAATTATTGTTTGAAGGAGTTGCTCCTGAAATTGTAATATATTGCTGCCCGGTAACTACATTTGGATTTGTATAAATTGCCGTTATTGTATTAATAGTAACAGTATCCGAACCAAATATATTATTGATTTTATCAGACGGTACTGTAACACCGGTTGCTGTTGGACTTCCATCGTATGGTTTGGAACTTGTTGTTGCACCTGTGATTGTCAGCGCTCTTTGATTAACTGTAAGATTAGCGGTATTTTTAGGGGTTACTGATGTTCCTCTTTCAGAAACTACCAAAGGATAATTATTATGGTTATTACTTACAAGACTTGTAATATCATTATATAACGCACCTCTTAGTCTAACTTCTATACTATGAGAACCGAATTGAGCATATGGCACATCTTCATCAGCAAATTCACTGCTGGTATAAGAAAGTGTTACAACCATACCTGCTAAATCAAGCGAATCACCGTGTGTATATGACATTTTTGTCGGAGATGCTTTTATTGTTATTTCGGATAAAATCCTTGCATCGGTTTCAAATTTACGAGATATTTCAATTTTATTGCCGTCATCAATTAAATCAAAAGAATCTACAACACTTCCGTTTATGGTAACATTTGAACCATTTGTAAATTTATAATTTGTATTCGCTGTAAGCGTAATTTCAGCTATATATTCTTTTCCGCTAGCAAAAGTATTTTGATTCCAGCTTGTATTTTCAAATTCACTCCAGGTTACAGTACCTAATGTAATATTAGCGGCATTTGGACCTTTAGCGATTGCTATCGAATAGGGAGCTGCACTGTTCCTTGGAACAGCAATTTGTATATCTACAGAATTTATATTACTAATTCCCGGAGTACCGCCTCCGCCACCGCCGTCATCGCAGGCTGCAAAAAGCGCAAGCAAAACAGCGGAAAAAAGAATGAAAAGGTGTCTAAATTTCATAAAAACTCCTTAGCCAAAATAAAAATTCCCATTCCCCTATTATTAATAATAATGTAAATAATAAAAAATTACCAATATAAACTCAATTTATTATTAAATAAAACAAAAAAAATAACCGTACCAAAGCCGTACCAAAAAATAATATATTTAATATGCTTTCTATTACAGTTACTATAAATATCGGTGATTTTTTTAAATTATTTATTCAATTTATTATCAGATTCTTCTATTGATAACTTCTTAATAGCCAAAGCCCGGCTCCTGGCAAGTTTTGATTCATGTACTGTAAAAAGGGATAAAAATATTATCTTCATTATAATCATCAATGAAGAAAAAAATATTGTCATTCCGGTATTTAAAGTGTCGGTAATGCTAAAACCCTGATAAGCGGTTATATACCAATCTAACGCCGGAATAGTACCAATAACAGCTATTCCTTTTTTATGCCTGGTTTCAAAGTATCTGATTCCTTCGGCATCAAAATGATTCATTTTCGAAATAATTTCCGCACCTATTTTTCCAAGCTCATCCTGGAGTTTTACTTTACCCGCGACAACACTGACATCTTTGGCTCCGGTAATTTCTTTTTCACTGTTAAAAAAATATAAATCGGCAGTCCCGGAATAATGTCTGTAAATTGAATCTATAAAATCAGACAGGTTAATGCCGGTTCCTACAACGCCAACCGGATTGGAATAATTGTCAAAAACCGGCGCATTAATCCATAGATTTGTAATATTTAAATCAGGATTAAAATTAATATTAAAATTGTAACCTTCAGTTTCGTTAAGACTCAATAAATACCAATAATTATCAGGGTCTTCAGGGTTTATTAAATATTGAACATTATTATTAAAATAAAATAATTTGTCTGTATCATTCACCCAAAAAACCGTTTTAGCCGAAAAAGCCCTGCGATACGCTTCAAATTCTTCAAAAGCTATTTCTTCCAAGTCAGCATTACCGGGATTGGAAAAATAACGTTTTATAACCGGAGAGTCTGCCATTTTTAAAGCGATGGCGATTTCCCTGTTTACAAGCGCTTCCAGTCTAAGACGTTCATACTCGACAGTTTTTATAAGCTCCTGTCCTGCATTGCTGACGATAACCTGTCCCATAAAAATTATAAAAGTAATACTGCCGAAAATAAAAACTACAAGAAAAAGAATAGATGACATAATAAAAGCCCTGCGTCTTACAGGAACACTTTTTTTGCGGGGAAATATTATAGAAAAAATGCTTTTTTCTTCCATGGCGCAGTTTAATACTATAATATATCAACAGGTTATAAAGCGCAATGTATACGGTTACTATATGTACAAGTACTGGTATCAGAAACAATTTTATGATAATTTTACATCATGCAGATAAAAATTTGCGGATTATTCCGGGATGAAGACATTGATTTTGTAAACGAAGCGCGCCCCGATTATGCAGGTTTTGTATTTGCTGCCAGCTCAAGGCAGGTATCTGCGGTACTTGCCCAATATCTGCGTTTCCGCCTTGCAAACGAGATTACACCTGTCGGCGTTTTTGTAAACGCGCCTATTGCGCAAATTGTGGAACTATACCGCAATAATATAATTTCTATTGCACAGCTTCACGGCAACGAAGACGAAAGTTATATCAACCAGCTGAAAAAATTAAGCGAAGTCAATATCAGGCAGACAAAAATCCCTGCAATCAAAGTGATAAAAACACTGTTTCCGAATTCCGGTTTGTGGTCAAAAAATATTCCAAGTAATGCTGATTATTATATGATAGACTCCGGTTCCGGCTCCGGTAAAACTTTTAATTGGGATATTCTTAAATCAATCAAATTCTCCAAACCCTGGTTTTTGGCAGGCGGCATTGATTTAAAAAATATTAATAAAGCAATGATGCATAAACCGTTTGCTATTGACGTATCAAGCGGAGCGGAAACAGACGGAATAAAAGATCGGCAAAAAATATTGGATTTGACTGCAGCAGTAAAAGGAAAAAAGTAAATGAGCAATTTTAACGGAAAGTTCGGCGATGCTGTACATGGTTACGGCGGTCAATACATACCTGAAACATTGATGAACGAGATCATCAATCTGGAAAATGCCTATAATCATTTTAAAAATGATGAAACGTTTAAAAAAGAATTAAACGATCTTTTAAATAATTATGCAGGACGCCCTTCTTTATTATATTATGCGCAAAAAATGACAAAGGAACTCGGCGGAGCAAAAATATACCTTAAACGCGAAGATCTAAACCATACAGGTTCACATAAAATTAATAATGTGCTTGGACAGGCTTTACTTGCAAAAAAAATGAACAAAACCAGAATTATTGCAGAAACAGGAGCGGGTCAGCACGGAGTAGCCACAGCTACAGCGGCGTCTCTTTTGGGGCTTGATTGTGAAATTTTTATGGGTAAGGAAGATACAGAAAGGCAGGCGTTAAATGTTTACAGAATGGAATTGTTAGGTGCTAAAGTTCATCCTGTATTTTCAGGTACGCAAACTCTTAAAGACGCTGTAAACGAAACAATGCGCGAATGGGTAAACCGTGTTCACGATACTCATTATATACTTGGCTCTGTAGTAGGACCTCATCCTTTTCCAACTATTGTACGGGATTTTCAGGCAGTGATCAGCAAAGAAGCAAGAGAGCAAATCCTTGTAATAGAAGGAAAACTTCCGGCAGCCGTTGTTGCATGTGTCGGCGGAGGCAGTAATGCCATTGGCATTTTTTACAACTTTATAAATGATAGCGATGTAAAACTTATCGGCTGCGAAGCTGCGGGTTTAGGCATCGACACAGATAAACATGCGGCAACTATCACAAAAGGCGAAGTGGGAATTTTTCATGGTATGAAAACATATTTTTGCCAAAACGAAGAAGGGCAAATTGCGCCGGTACATTCGATTTCCGCAGGGCTCGATTACCCGGGAATCGGACCGGAACATGCCTGGCTTTCTGACAGTGCACGCGCAAAGTATGTACCTGTCACAGACGAAGAAGCTGTCAGCGGTTTTGAATTCCTGTGCCGCACAGAAGGAATTATCTGCGCAATCGAAAGCGCTCATGCAATTGCACATGTTCAAAAAATAGCAAAAGAATTTTCCGCGGACGAAAGTATTATTGTCTGTCTTTCAGGAAGAGGCGATAAAGATGTTGCGTCAATTGCGCGTTACAGAGGGAAGAAAGTCCATGAATAAGAAGAGAAGAGTTCTCGCAGAGACGCAAAGGCGCAGAGTTGAGGAGAATGTTTAATGAGCAATATTAAGAACGCTTTTAAGAACGACAAAGCCTTTATTGGTTTTATTACGGGGGGAGACCCGAATATAGAAAAAACAAAAGAGTATGTTTTGGAAATGGTAAAAGCCGGAGCAGATTTGATAGAAATAGGCATTCCTTTTTCAGATCCTGTTGCAGAAGGTCATGTCATTCAGGAAGCAAACTACCGGGCTTTATCATCCGGTACTACTGTCGAAAAATTATTTAATCTTGTTTCTGACATACGGAAAGAAACTGATGTTCCTTTAGTTTATCTTACATACGCAAACCCGGTATTCCATTACGGTTACGATGCTTTTTTTAAACGATGTTCTGATGTTGGTCTTGACGGTGTTATTATTCCCGACATTCCGTTTGAAGAGCAGAAACCCGTTAAAGAAGCGGCAGAAAAAAACGGCATCGATTTAATTTCCTTAATCGCTCCGACATCGCAGGAGCGTATAAAAAAAATCGCCAAAACAGCAAGCGGTTTTATATATCTTGTATCATCGATGGGTGTAACAGGTGTAAGAAGTGAAATATCTACAGACCTTTCTTCCATAATATCCGCAATAAAATCCGTAACAGATGTACCTGTAGCAATAGGTTTTGGCATCCACACACCGCAGCAAGCGGCGCAAATGTCAAAAATTGCAGACGGAGTTATTGTAGGAAGCGCAATTGTAAAAATAATAGCACAATACGGAACTGAAGCTGCAGAGCATATCTATAGATATGTAAAAGAAATGAAAGAGGCTGTAATTGGTATAAATATCTAAATGATGTATAGTAAATATTAAGAGGAAAAACAGAAAGTATGGATGAAAAGAAAGCTACATCAGGGGCTGCGGCAGAACTGCGAACGCAGGAGTTTATTTCAAAATTTTCAGTACCTTTTACACAGCCGTATGACTTTGACGAGTTAATTGATAACGCATTGTACGAACTGCGCGATTTTACCAAAACTGACAGAGCTATCATACTTGAACTTCAAAGCGATGGCTCTCTTTTATGCACCTACGAAAGTGTAATTAACAAAGAAACACCTAAAGTATTTAAGCAATCGCTTACATACGAAATGATGAAACCTATTCTTGACGAAGCTGATAACACCGGCTGTTTCTACGAAAAACAGGCATCCCGTTATTTTCAAAGATATCCAACAACAGATTTAAACGAAAAAAGTTTTTGTTATATACCATTAAAAATCGGCGGCAACAGAGCCGGTTATCTTGTGTTTTTCACAATGTTCAAACAGGCAAACTGGGCAGAGGGGGAGTTCCGCCTTGCGACAATGGCAGGGTCGATCATCGCAGGCGCATACTCCAGAAAAAAAAGCGAAGAAATTCTTCATGCGACTAACGAAGCAGAATTGCGTACGCAGGAGTTTATGTCGGAGTTTTCTGTTCCGTTTACACGTCCGTATAATTTTGATGAACTGATCAATAACGCACTTTATGAACTGCGCGATTTTACAAAAACAGATAGAGCCATCATTTTGGAATTTCAGCAGGACGGCTCTCTTTTATGCACACATGAAGATGTCATAAACGAAGAAACGCCGAAAGTAATCGGGTGTTCCCTTGCTTATAAAATGATGAAACCGATTCTTGATAAAGCAGACAGAATCAGCTGCTTCTACGAAAAAGCGGCTTCCAGATTTTTTCAAAGATACCCTTCTGCCGATTTAGGCGAAAAAAGTTTTTGTTACATACCATTGACTATCGGCGGCAGCAGAGCAGGATACCTTGTCTTTTTTACAATGTTTGAAGAAGCAAACTGGGCGGAAGGCGAGTTTCAGTTAGCTACAATGGCAGGTTCAATTATCGCAAGCGCATATTCACGCAAAAAAAGCGAAGATTTTTTAATTGCAGCTAACGAAGCGGAATTACGCACACAAAAATTTATATCGGAGTTCTCGGTTCCGTTTACACAATCTTATGATTTTGACGAATTGATCAATGATGCACTTTACGAACTGCGCGATTTTACAAATACAGACAGAGCAATAATTCTGGAATTTCAGCAGGACGGCTCTCTTTTATGTACCCATGAAGATGTTATCAACAAACAAACTCCAAAAGTACTGGGTAAATCTCTAACCAATAAAACAATGAAGCCGATTTTTGATAAAGCAGACAGAACGGGCTGTTTTTATGAAAAGGCAGCCTCCCGGTTTTTCCACAGATACCCGGATACGGATTTAGGCGAAAAAAGTTTTTGTTATATACCGCTTACTATCGGCGGCAGCAGAGCAGGTTATCTTGTCTTTTTTACAATGTTTGAAGAAGCAAACTGGGCTGAAGGAGAGTTCCGCCTTGCAACAATGGCAGGTTCGATCATTGCAGGCGCATATTCAAGAAAAAAGACTGAAGATGTTTTATTTGCAGCAAGAGAAGCGGAACTTCGCACTCAAGGTTTTATTTCAAAGTTTTCAGTGCCTTTTACCCAGCCTTATGATTTTGATGTATTGATTGATAACGCGCTTTTTGAACTGCGCGATTTTACCAAAACAGACAGAGCCATCATTTTAGAATACATGCCGGATGGTTTACTGCATTGTACGCACGAGGATGTTATAAACAAAGAAACACCTAGAGTACTAGGCCGTTCACTTGAATACAATGTTATGAAACCGATCCTTGATGAAGCAGATACAACAGGCTGTTACTACGAAAAAGCGGCAGTAGATGTTTTTAAAGCTAATCCCGGCACATCATTGGAAGAAAAAAGTTTTTGTTACATACCGCTTATGGTAGAAGGGAATCGAGCCGGATACCTTGTTTTTGCCACAACATTTGAACAGGCAGATTGGGCGCAGGGAGAGTTCCGTCTTGCAACAATGGCAGGTTCGATCCTTGCAGGAGCTTTTTCAAAACGCAGATCAGAAACCGCTCTAAGAGATGCAACACAAAAAGCACAGCAAGCCAATGAAGCAAAAAGTCTCTTTCTTTCCAACATGAGCCACGAAATACGCACACCAATGAATGCAATTATCGGAATGACTTATATAGGAAAATCTGCATCAGACTTACAGCGTAAAGATTATTGTTTATCAAAAATAGAAAACGCTTCGCAGCATTTGTTAGGTGTCATTAACGATATTCTGGATATGTCAAAGATCGAAGCAAATAAACTTGAATTATCGTACGAAGAGTTTGAATTTGAAAAAATGCTTCAGCGCGTCGTTAATATCGCTGCATTCCGCGCCGATGAAAAAAATCAAAAGGTATCTGTACATATCGACGATTCAATACCAAGTACACTGATCGGCGATGATCAGAGGCTTGCACAGGTAATTACAAACCTCCTGGGCAATGCTGTCAAGTTCACGCCGGAAAACGGCTCTATCATCCTTGATACCCGTTTTATTAAAAAGGAAGAAACTGCGCAGGGAGACGAATATACTATTCAGATCACTGTTACCGACACCGGTATAGGCATAAGCCCTGAACAGCACAAAAAACTTTTTAAATCGTTCCATCAGGCTGATTTGGAAACAACCCGCAAATTCGGCGGAACAGGTCTTGGACTTGCAATTTCCAAAAGCATTATAGAAATGATGGGCGGAAATATTTGGCTTGAATCTGAACTTGGAAAAGGATCAAAATTCTTTTTTACATTCAAGGCAAAACGCGGAATAAAAAGCATGCCAAACCTTAGCGAAATCGGCGTAGGCTGGGGTAATGTTTCTATAATGGCAGTTGATGACGATCAATCTGTCCTTAATTATTTTAAAGATGTTTTAAACGGGTTTGGAAAAAAATGTGATACGGCATTAAACGGACAGGATGCTCTGGCGCTTGTCGGCGTTAAAGGCATGTACGACATATACTTTGTCGACTGGAAAATGCCGGGTATGGACGGCATAAAACTTGCAAGCGAATTAAAAGCAAAATCCAAATCACCCGAACACACAATCGTAATAATGATCTCCGCTGCCGAATGGAGTGGGGTTGCAGCTGAAGCAAAAAAAGCAGGTGTTGATAAATTCCTGTCTAAGCCGCTGTTCCCTTCTGCAATCGCCGATGCAATAAATGAAGCGATTGGAATAAACCACATGCAAGAAGAAGAAAAAAAGGATTTTTTACATATCTTTAAAGGATACAAAGTTCTTTTGGCTGAAGACGTCGAAATAAACCGTGAAATAATTGAAGTGTTAACAGAACCTACAATGCTTGAATTGGACTGCGCCGAGAACGGTTTAAAGGCAGTAGAGATGTTTGAGAAATCGCCGGATTCATACGATTTAATTTTAATGGACGTACAGATGCCGGAAATTGACGGTTATGAAGCAACCAGAAGAATCCGGGCGCTGCCTCATCCAAAAGCAAAAACAATTCCAATCGTAGCCATGACCGCTAACGTTTTCCGTGAAGATGTAGAAAAATGCTTTGAAGCCGGGATGAATGATCATATAGGCAAACCAATTGATATTGAAGAATTTATCAGCTTACTGCAAAAATATCTTACGAAAAATTAAATTGAGTTAAAACTTTTTTCTTGGCAGATTCTTACGTAACGCGCGGAAGAATTCATTTATATCAAGCGGCTTACCAATATGATTGTTCATTCCGGCAGTAAGACACTTTTCGACATCTTCTTTAAACACATTGGCTGTCATTGCTATTATCGGAATTGGTTTACGCTTAAGTTTTTTTTCAATTTCTCTGATTTTACGGGTGGCTTCGTAGCCATCCATCTTGGGCATTTGCACATCCATAAGAATTAAATCATAAGCGTCAGGAGATTTTTCAAATAATTTAACAGCTTCAATTCCGTTTTCTGCGCAATCAACTTTTAATTGCGTAGGTTCAAGCAATGTTTCTACAATCTCGCGGTTAATCTCAACATCTTCGGCTAAAATAATTTTAAATCCGCTGAATATTCCGCTATTATCAATTGATTCTTCTTCCGGCAGGTTATGCGAGCCAATTGCTTCGGTTATAACATCAGCAATAGCAGATGGAAATAATGGTTTTGAAAGGAATCTGTCAACGCCTGCTTTTTTTGCTTTTTCGGCAATAGAACTCCATTCAGCGGCTGAAATCATTATTACTATCGTATGCTCAGGAGATTTAGCTTTGGCTTTTAATTCCTTTGCCAGTTTTATTCCGTCCATATCCGGCATTTTCCAGTCAACAAAATAAATGTCATACATTCCCTTAACACCGATTAATGCCAAAGCATCCTGCCCGCTTAAAGCAGTATCACAATCAGAGCCAAAACCTTTTAAAACATCTTTAAAGTAATCAAGTATTTCCTGATCATCATCTACAGCCATTATCGAAACGTTATTCCAGTTAATGCCGATTTCAGATAAACCGTGCATTTTTCTTTTTCCTCGTTTTGCCTTAAAAGTAAAAGAAAAAGCCGATCCTTTTCCAACTTCAGATTTTAGCTCAATTTTACCGCCCATTAATTCCAATATATTTTTGGAAATAACAAGACCCAAACCAGTACCGCCGAACTTTCGTGATGTTTTTGAATCTGCCTGCTGGAAAGAATGGAAAAGTTTTTCCTGCTGCTCCTTGCTTATTCCTATTCCTGTATCTGTAATGGTAATTTGAATTAAATAATCATCATTTTCTTTTCCTAAAAACTTTGTATCAAGTTTAATGGAACCTTCTTCAGGTGTAAATTTTACCGCATTACCCAAAAGATTTGTAATTACCTGCGCAAGGCGCTGATCGTCACCTATTAAAAATCTTGGTATGGATTTATCGATATAAACTGTAAGTTTTTGCTTTTTTTCATCTGCTTTAAACGCAACTATGCTGACAACACGCTGAAGCATTTTTTCAAAATCATATTCGTCTACCAATAATTCAAATTTATTGGCTTCGATCTTTGACATATCCAAAACATCATTAATAACACCCAAAAGATGCTGTGAAGCGTTTTCGATTTTTTCCAGACAGTAATCTTTGCGTAAAATATCCTCTGCTGCTTTTCCAATAACAGTCATGCCGATAATCGCATTCATCGGAGTGCGTATTTCGTGCGACATATTCGACAGGAAATTACTTTTTGCCAAAGAAGCAGCTTCCGCTTCTGCACGCAGTTTTTCGGTATTTATTAATTGATTTTTTTCTTCGGTTATATCTTTTAAAGCTCCCGCAGTACGAATCGGATTACCTTCATCATCACGTATTGTTTCGCCGGAAGCCAGGATATACAAATATTCGCCGTTTTTCTTTTGCAGCCTGAATTCAAGGTAATAAGGAGTAAGCCCTGTTTTATCGATCAAATGTTTTGTAAAAGCATCAATGGCTCTTTCTTTGTCTTCGGGATGCAGGCAGTCACCCCAGCTTCTTATTTTATTTGGAAAATCATTTTCGTCTGTGTACCCAAGCATAGACCTGATATCATCAGAAAAAACGACAACATTATCGAGTCCAACAGGATTTTCTTTAACAACTTCCATATCCCACAAACCGATTTTTGATGATTTTATAACTAAATCCAGCTTTGTTAGCTGAAGTTCGTTAAGCTCTTTTGTACGAATAAGTTCATCTTCCCGCTTTTTTATGCCGGAAAGATCATATAAAAAACCCAATCCGATAAATTCATCTTCATCCTTAACACGAGTTAAAGTTAATTCACAAGGCAGAGGTGTTCCGTCCGCTGTTTGATGAAACCGTTCTGTTTTTACAACTTCTCCTTCCATCGCTAGATTCATAATATCCAAAGCATCATGGTTGGCAGGTCTTCCGTCCTTTAAATATTTTGGTGCAAAATCCTGAAAATACCGTTCTATAATTTTTTGTTTGGGCGCTTTAAACATTCTTGAAAGTTCTTCGTTGCAGTCGATAACCGCAGGGGGATCACCTGTAATAATTGTCATGCCAACAGGCATATTTTCCAATATAGACATATTAACACGAGCTGCTTTTATAATTTCATTTTCCATTTTTTTTATGTTTCTTAAATCATATATAAAAGCGAGTCCTGTAAAACTGCCGTCTTGCAAAATACTTGTTACTGTCAGCTCACATGGTATTATTTCTCCGTTTATATTTTGATGATGCCATTCAACAACGTCTACTTCACCCTTTTTTGCGTGTTCAATAATTTCCAGTGCTTTATCAAGAGACTTTTTGCCGCCCGGCTGATACTCGGGAGAAAATTTAAAAAAATTATCTATGTAATATGGTTTTGAAGTGCCGAATAGTTTTAATATTTCGTCATTACAATCTAATATTTTTACATCCTCTCCAAAGATTGTCAGACCAAACGGCATAGATTTTAATACAGTATGATTTAACTTGTTCGCATTGATTATTTCCCGTTCCATTTGATCACGGATGATTGCGTTAGCACACAGAAATGCGGCGGAACGCATTAAATCCGCATTTTCTTCATCAAAATAACGTTCATTACGATGATCGCTGAAAATTACAAATCCCCACAATTCACCTTTAAGAAAAATAGGCGTAACAAACGCAGAAACTGCATTATATGTTTTGAATAATTTTGCTTCGTTTTCCGGCATAGCATTTACAGGGCAATTTATGGATTGTCCGGTTTGAAACATACTTTCCCAGCGAGGCACAAATTTTGAATATGCCATACTTTTAAATTCCGGCGTAGTTTCTGTAGTTCCTCCCGATTCTCTGTCCCATCGGTAAACCTGCGATGTGTAAAGCCCGTCTGGTTGTGAATAATTTTTCCAAACATTAATTCTATCCAAATCCGCCATATCTGCAATCACACCCATACCGGTGGTCATCATAACGTCAAATGTGTCATTAGTATTTGAAAGAAAGATTGTTGCGGCTTTATTTAACGCATCTGCCATTTTTTTGCTGCGCTCCAAAGCCTTAAATGCATCGTTAATATTATTGCAGTTTTCCATAATTGATTATAACAGTTATCTGTAAATTATTATATATTATAATTTAAAAAACCCCGCATGGCGGGGCTTCAAATCATAAATAATAGTTACGCTAATTTTCCTCCCGGATTATAGCCTCCCTAAACCCAGCTGCAGTCATTTTTTCTATTGTTGTTTGAACATCAATTCCGCGGACACCTGCTATTACAACGCGGTAAAACTCGACATTGTCGCCGTTTGTAAATCTTTCATAAGCGGGATTCAATCCTGCCGCTTTTAATTTATCAAATGATTCAACAGCATTTCTTGCGACCCTGTATGCTCCTACCTGGAAACGGTAATTTCTATTAGGTGATATTGTTAAATCGGGCGTCAATCTAAATTGAAAAACCGGCAGTACCGGCTCAAGCATAACAGGCTGAGAAACAAACACCGGAGCAGCTGTTATTACAGGTTGTGTTATTACAGGCATTACAGTACTTGTATTAGATTGTACTTCATTAGCTGTCATCTGAGATCCAACAGCAGGAGTACTTATAACAACCCTTTCTATACTTGTGACTGTAACAGGAGCAGTGCCTGTTACTATCATATCAAGCTGTTCTGCGGCAGCTCTTGAAACATCGATTATTCTTGCCGGAACAAATGGACCTCTATCGTTTACCCTGACTGTAACGCTTCTATTGTTATGCTGATTTGTGACAGTAAGCATTGTCCCAAAAGGCAAACTTGGGTGAGCGGCAGTAAACTGGGATGAATCGAAAATTTCTCCCGATGCAGTCGGGCGGCCTTCAAACTCCCTGCCATACCATGATGCAATACCTTCTTGTCTGAAAACATCCAGATTTTGAGCCAATAATTGAAACGGCAAAACAACCGAAACAAGCAAAATAATTACTATAATATATAACTTTTTCATATCGATAATATCGGCATAGGTGACTGTCACCTATAATGGAATATATCCTGTTTTTTCGATTATTTCTTGTCCTTGCGGTGATAAAATCCAATCGATTAATAATTTTGAATTACCTTGCGACTGTCCGTTTGTTACTGCGTAAAAGTTACCAATAAAGCGGTAACTTCCATTTTGAATATTTACTATAGAAGGTTCGATTCCGTCAATTTTAAGAAGTTTAACATCGGGGTTTGAATACATTGTTAAAGCGAAATACCTATATGAATACCCTAAAGCCGGTTGTACTCCCTGCCACTCTAGCGAAACTTGCCGCATTAAACTGTTCGTACCAATTAAACTAGCGTCCGGCAGAGGCTGAGGAACTTGAATTGGAAGTCCTTTTAGGTATGTTTGCAGTCCTGTTTGGCTGCCGGAACCTTGAGGGCGCTGAAATGCAATAATGCTCCCGCCTTCACGCCAGCCTAAAGTACTCCATTTTGCGGTTTTACCGGAATAAATATTACGAATTTGCTGATATGTCAGGTTATCGACAGGATTATTTTTTCCTGTTAAAAATACAAATGCTTCGCGTCCTATTGGAGTAAAATACAAATCAACTCCGGCTTCTTTGGCTGCGGCAACTTGCTGTTCTGAAGCGCCTACAGTAAATATAATGTCCCTGTTTCCCGATATAATTCCCTGATATGCATTACGGGTACTGGTACAAAGGACATAATCCTGCGAAAAAATATTTTTATCGTACACAGCTTCTGCAAAAGCAGCATAAACCGGATACAACGCTGTTGCTCCGTCTAATACAGGCAGAGAATCTGTAAGAAGCAGCTGAGATTTTTCATCCAGTTTTGCTGTTTTGGAATTTTCAGAAAAAGGTATAAATATGGTTAAATCCGGCGCTGCCTCTGATTCATTAAAAGTAGTTGGGTTTATCCACCAATTTCCGCGTAATGCTAAAGGAAATAAAACAATCGATAAGATTACAAACAAAAATATTACTGCCGAAACCGCAAAGAACTGTTTTTTATGTATTATCCATAAAAGTACATTTATTCCAATTGCTGCGGTTAATACTAAAGCAACCGGAATCATTCCAACAATATTATCTATTTCGTTAAAAGCAATAAAATATTCATATCTATAAAGTATATAACAGCCTGTAATCCAAACAAAAATAATTATAATAATGCGAATAAGTAGTTCAATTTTTTTTATCATTTGTTAACCATACTACATTAAATATATAGTATTTGTTGCAACCCCAATAAATAATACAATAATTGAAATTACAACAATAACCGGTAAAGCAATCGCGGTAATTGAGAGTATCATTCCAAAAATTCCTATTTTTTTTCTACCCTGCTTTAAAGATATTACTCCTAATATCATCCCTGCAATTGGTGATATTATAATAAAAATATAAATGATCGGAAATCCAAAAAGTATAGTAATTCTAATAATAAGGATTGGAAAAAGAACTAAACCTAATGCCAGAAGCGTTAAACCTATTTTATATTTTTTAGTTGTTTGTTCGTTTTCATTTTCCATAAAAAATCCTTTTAGACAAAAAAAAAGTTTGGCAACGACCTACTTTCCCGGGCGCTGACGCTCGTTTCGAACCTTCGGTTCGCACTCGCTTACTGCCATCATCATTATAACTTGATCCTGCGCCTCGCTTTGTTGCATTTTTCATCTACGCCCTAACGGGCGCATATTTGTGCGCCTTATCGATGCAGTATCACAAAAATCAAATAGACATAAAAAAGCCCGGCAATGACCTACTTTCCCGCACCTTAGAGATGCAGTATCATCGGCGCAAGAGGGCTTAACTTCCATGTTCGAAAAGGGAATGGGTGTGCCACCTCTGCAATAATCACCGGGCAATAATTTAATTTAAGGAACAATAATATGGTCAAGCCTCACGGCAGATTAGTATTGGTCGGCTTAACATATTACTATGCTTAGACCTCCAACCTATCGACCAGGTAGTCTTCCTGGTACCTTTAGGGGGGTT
>Ga0123356_10004090_pt1 | contig 15154 bp, 8 predicted proteins | sample TergutEmb28metaG_2_FD_92546 | JGI IMG/M metagenome (GOLD analysis project Ga0123356, IMG submission 92546) | Embiratermes neotenicus P3 segment gut microbial communities from Petit-Saut dam, French Guiana - Emb289 P3 | ecosystem: Host-associated > Arthropoda: Insects > Digestive system > Gut ... | reverse complement strand
CTTATTTACCGTTGTTCCTCTCGGTGTTACAGAACTTATTATATGTGTCATTTTGATTTTGACAACGATCGTCGGCTTCGGTATATCAAAACTGAATTCTCGAAGATGACCGGAATTAATAGTTCTCTCACCGGGGAGAACATCAAATGCAAGTTCATTAAAATCCGATCAGTTCGTTTGTGTTTTTAAGCGAAAGAATAATGTTTCGCTGTCAAAATTATCAGTGATAACTCTGTTGCTTGCAAGCGACCAGTTTCCGGCATTTGATGCATAAATAACGATTCCGTCATATCCTGCCGGCACAAGAATCGTGTATTCAATTATCAGATATAATAAATCATCGACCCATTGATTTTGGATGCGAGAATGTTTTATATAATATTCATACTCTTTATTAAAATAGTTGAGAGTATGGTTTGATATTTTAAAACCTTCGATTTCGGCATCACGAAAATCGGAGTAGAGTATTGCAGGTTCATACGGATCGAAATTATAATAATCAAGCTGTCCGGTCATTACGCGAAATCCGTTTACTCTTGCATTTTCATCAACGGAGTTTATCATAAAACGTGCAACAATATATTCATATCCCGCTTTTGCGGGATAATTTACGTCTGATTCGAAAATATCTATATACAGGAGAGTTATTGTTCCTGTTGTGGTTATTGATGTATCGGAATCGGTGACCGATTTGTAATTGTACAGACGTCCGGATGTTGTATTTATTCTGAATCCTTCGGCTGTAAAGCGCGGTTCAAGAGGAACACCGCCGATATCGCCGCATAAGATGCATATCGGAGGTTCCTGAAAATTCGGTGTCGACCATACATGCTCGATCGGAGAACCTTCGGTTTCGCCGCAATCGTAACAAATATTCGGGTTGTGACAATCGGGTCTTTTCCAAAAATGATCACATTCATTTTCGGGTTCTGCGGGTGTGACCGTCACGGGTGTAGGTCTCGGTCGGCGTTCAGGTTCTGGTGTTGTGTTTACGGGCGGGTTTGCGGTACCCGAACATCCGAAATACAGGATAACAAAACATAGACAAGTAAGATTAAAAAATCGTTTTTTCATATCTGAATTATATTTCAATCATCAATAAAAATCAACGCAGAAAACAAAACAGAAAATGATGCAAAAAACGATGCAAAATACTGTAGCATTTTTTATTTTTGTATGTTATACTCGTTTTCGTGAAAAAGAGTAGTATTGTTTATTTTTGCATAGGTTGTGTATGTTTGATGTGTGTGCCTTTAATGGCATACATATATTTGCCTGTTGCATTTATCTATTTGTTACCTGCCGCTATCTTTTTTTGGCTCAGCAAAGATGTGATCTTATTAATATTCAGAAAAGTTCCCGGACTGCTTAAAAAAGTCGGCGGAGCATGTTCGTCATGCTTCGGTTCAACCGTACAATTATGCAAGAAGATCATTAATAAAATTAAACTTCAATCCGGCACATTCAAACAGCATGCGGATAAAATAAAAAATCAAGGCAGTAAACTGAAAACGCATGCATCAAAATTAAAAGATTCAACAACTAAAATGATCCCCGGCAGCAAAACCCGGCAAGAATCCGATAAAGAATCCTCAGCAGAAAATCCTGAACAAAAGCTCGATACCGATCTTGTTGAAGCAACTGAAGAACCTGAACCGATCAAACCGGCAGAACCTGAAGCGATCGAAACCGAAAAACCGGAAGAACCTGAAGCGATCGAAACCGAAAAACCGGAAGAACCCGGACAGGTAATTAACTCCGTTGACGAAGAGCTTGATAAAACCGTTAATGAAGAACATGAAACCGAGCAATTATCTATAATTGAATTATCTGATGATAAACCGACAAAACCGGCACTCACCGAAGTACCCAAATCTGAAAAAGCACTTGATCCCTTAACAGAACAACCGGCAGATACCAAACAAGAACCGACAGCCGAACAAGAACCGGCAACCGAGCAGGAATCGGAAACCGAACAAAAGCCGGAAACCGAACAAAAACCGGCTGAAGAAAAATCGGAAGTCGTTGATTCCGAAGATACACAATCACGATCTGATGAAACGCAAAGTGAATTATCCGAACCGTATAAAGCAGCGGCTACAGTTATAACAGCAGATCCGAGAATAACCGCCGAAGTTAAAAAAGAACCTGTCGATGTCTTGGGTATACTGAAAAGCGGTTTAGGTTCGGTTACAAACAAAGTAAAAACCATACTTCCGTCAAAAAGCGTGATCGACAAAAAAGACAGAGATGTTGAGCCGGGATATGAAGCGACACAATCCGGAACCGTTGCTGCCGGCAGTGCAGGTGGTTGGAAAAAAGCACGCAGAATGACAGATGCAGGCAATACCTCCGTCGGCGATGTTGAACTTGAAATAAGAAAACAATTTGACAACCTTGACATGATAACGACAAGCGCGATTGCGATCATGCTCAGTGATACAAAAACCAAAGCGACATCACCATATATAAAGAGTCTTAAAAAACCCGATATCCGCGTGATATTACTTAAATTCTGTCAGGATTCATTCTTCGCGACCGATATCGAACAACTTGAATCATTATTCAGCAAATCATATTATAAATGGAAAATCACAAGATATCTCGGAAAAATAACTGTTTTTGTTAAAAGAGGCATAGGCGATTCTTTACCGAGACGAACTGCATTTCGAAAAGCAAGGATCACAAAAAACCGTTTTATCAACAAAATTTGTGAAACAATCAATACATTCGAATCAGTTAAATATATATCGGCACTCTCCGGAAATGAAGAAATCTCGGATTCAAAAAGAAATTACAAACTGGATCATCTGAGTGAAAATTACAAAGACGCTCTGATCTACCTTGTTGATTTATTGTTATCATGTACCTGTATATCAAAAATGCTCTTTGTTGAACGAATGATCAAAAACATGGATGAAAATTCGGAATTCAAAAAAATCATAACGAACATGGCAAAATCGATAGATAATCATAATTTAATAATCAGCAAGTCACGACCGATATACAAACAGTATTATCAATCCGAACTCGGCTACATAAACGGTGACGATTTCCTGTACGGTCTGGCAATAACCATCATGGTCAATCGTGTAAAAAAAGTTGATATAAAAAATACTGATATCCTTAAAGTCAACAAAGACGCCAAAACAACCCGCGATTTTAAGCAGGATATGCTTAAGTGGCTTGACGAACTCTCCGGGGAAGACAAAGTTTCTGATATCGGAACATTGATCCTGCAAAAAATCAATCTTTCAATAAACGATAATTACGGACTCTTGACAAATGCACTGCAGGAGCTGATAAATTGGGAAAATTATTATGCTCAAAGAGTTGCGTATTACAAAAAAGAAAGAGATAAAAACAGATATCTCATAGGTGACTTCGGTAAGGAACGGGAAGAACTGAAAGAACTGAAATAAAAAATGTCGCTTAAAGCGACATTTTTTGTGAATATTTATAACATTTGATGTATTGGTTTGATATATGATGTATAATAAATAAATGTGTAAAAAACAGTGTAATAACGACACAATACAAGGTATAACAAATGAAAAATATGAAAACCGTTATTGATTCAAAAAACGATTTGTGTTTGGGATGTAACAGGTGTGTCAGAGAATGTCCGATGGAACTTGCAAACACAACATTTCAAGATGAAAACGGTAATATCAAAGTAAAAATCGATCACGAAAAATGCATATCATGCGGTCGATGTATATCTGCATGCAAACATGAAGCAAGATATTACATTGATGATACCTGCCTGTTCTTTGAAGACCTGAAAAACGGCAAAAATATTTCGCTTATTGCGGCACCGTCGATCAGAACCAATTTTCCGGATTTTAAAAAGCTCTTTACTTTTTTAAAGCGATCGGGAGTTAATAAAATATATGATGTATCTTTAGGTGCGGATATAAGTGTGTGGGGACATGTAAGATATCTTGAAAACAATAAAGGCAATAAACTGATAACACAACCTTGCCCGGTTGTGGTTACATATTGTGAATCTTACAGACACGATCTGCTTGATAAACTTTCACCGATACAAAGCCCTATGGCATGTGCGGCGATATATCTTAAAAAGTACATCGGCATAACTGATGACATTGCGGCATTTTCTCCCTGTATTGCTAAAGCCAATGAATTTTCCGCCACCGGATTGGCACGATACAGCATAACATTTGAAAAACTGCTGGATTATATTGTTAAAAATGATATTGTCCTGCCGGATGAAGAAACTGATTACGACAGTAATGAATGCGGACTCGGGTCTTTATTACCGATGCCGGGCGGGATGAAAGAAAACATAGATTACTTTACGGGAAAACAACTCTTCATAACCAAAGCCGAAGGGTTTGATATATATAAAAAACTTGATCTTTATGCGACATCGCCGGATTCAGTCCTGCCCGATATATATGATTTGCTCAATTGTGAAGAAGGATGTAACATCGGTCCGGCATCTACACATGACAAGTCCGTTTTTGAAATAGATAAAGTAATGAACACCATAAAAAAGAAAACAACCGAAGGAGCAAAAATAGGACATTTTGAGGCTGTCTACAATGAATATGACAATACATTCGACCTTTCGGATTTTATAAGAGAGTACAAACCGGTTTTAACAAGTTTTCCGCAAATATCCGAAAATGATATAAATGATGCCTTTGTTACGTTAGGAAAAACAGATTACGAAAAACAAAATGTTGATTGCAGTGCCTGCGGCTCTCAAACCTGTCATGATATGGCGCGAAAAATAGCATTGAACGTTAACATACCCATCAACTGTATCGTCAAATCTATGGAAGACGCACGTACCGAACACAAAAATTATCTTTCCGTAAATAAACAATTGCTGTACGCTGTTGAAACAGCGCAGGAAGCAAGTCGTGCCAAATCAGAATTTCTGGCAAGCATGTCGCATGAAATAAGAACACCCATGAATGCAATCATCGGGATGTCCGAAATACTCGAACATGAAAATTTATCGGAATATCAATCAAGTTATGTAAAAGATATCAGGATCTCGGCGCATTCACTTCTCGGGATCATAAACGATATATTGGATATGTCAAAAATCGAAGCCGGAAAACTTGAAGTCAACCCCGTGGACTATAACTTTAAACAATTCATAGATAATATAATATCGATGTTTACTCATATTGCCAAAAATAAAGGGTTGGATTTTGATCATGTAATCGAAGGAGATATACCGGATCATCTTTACGGTGATGATATAAGACTCAGACAGGTACTTACAAACATATGCGGAAATGCAGTTAAATTCACTGAAAAAGGATATGTGAAGCTGACAGTGGTATATGAACCCGGAAAACTTATCATAAAAGTACAAGACTCCGGTATCGGGATACGTAAAGAAGACCTGCCGAAATTATTCAATGCCTTTGAACAACTGGATAAAGTAAAAAACAGAAGCATCGTGGGAACCGGACTCGGATTACCGATATGCAAATCTCTTGTTGAAATGATGGGCGGTGATATCGTTGCGGAAAGCGAATACGGTCACGGAACATTATTTACGGTAACGATCCCTGCAGTACTCGGTAACGAAGAAAACACAAATTATAATGATAATGAAGAAGATACTCTGACGATCACTGCACCTGACGTAAAAATACTTATTACGGATGATAATGAATTTAACCTGAAAGTCACAAGCGGGCTGTTGAATCTTATGGAAATAAATGCGGAAACGGCAAGTTCCGGCTTTCGTGCAATCGAGCTGATTACGCAAAATGATTATGATATTATTTTCATGGATCATATGATGCCTGAAATGGACGGGATCGAAACCGTCAGACAAATCAGATCGATGGGCGGTAAACATAAAAATCAAATAATAATCGCACTCACCGCAAATGCGATCAAAGGTGCCAGAGAAATGTTTATTAACAACGGGTTTGACGACTTTATATCAAAGCCTGTCGATTTGAAAGAACTTCGAGAATTGCTGAAGAGATATATACCGCATGATAAAGTGAAAATTACCGTAATCGGAGAAAAACGTGAAAACATAAATAAAAAAAGAGATGATCTCAAATTAAAATCGATCGCAACATTTGTCAAAGAAAATACGAATGCATTTACGAACATAACCAATGCTTTGACTTCACGTGATATAAAAACCGCACACAGGATTGCACATACCGTAAAAAGCGCGGCAGGATATTTGGAGAAAAAGAAACTGCAGGAAGCTTCGGGTGCTCTGGAAGAAGCATTTCAAAATGATAAAGCCGATCAAACACCGCAGCAACTTCGTATTTTTCAAAAAGAACTGGCCGCGACATTGTATGAGTTTGAAAATCTGATAAAAAATTCCAATGAAGAAAAAAAGGATTCAATAAAACTCAGCGGAAAAGAATTGACCGGATTACTTGAAGAGTTGAAACCGTTACTGGAAAAAGATGACTTCGGAGCGGCAAAATATGTTGACAAACTCAAGGGCATTTCAGGCATGGAAGAATTGGCTGATCTTGTTGATGAATATGATTTTGCGGGTGCATTAAAATTGACGGAAAAAATGAAATTTGATTAACGGGGATACTCCGTATAAACAAGTGAAAGGATATAAAAAATGTCGGAGATAAAAAAAGACTTTACGGTTCTCATAACAGATGATGAAAAATTCAATTTAGATATACTCGGAAACATTCTTTCACCTGTGTATAATGTCCTGATTTCAAAAAACGGGACCCGAGCACTTGAACTTGCCGCGCAGAATAAACCCGATCTGATATTACTTGATGTTGTCATGCCGGATATGTCGGGTTTTGATGTGATCGTTAAACTTAAAGAATCAAATGATACCGTCAACATACCGGTTATTTTTATTACGGGTCTTTCCGATCCTGCAGATGAAGAAAAAGGCTTTTTCCTGGGAGCTGTTGATTACATAACAAAGCCGTTCAATAAAGCGATAGTTAAAGCAAGGGTAAATACTCATATAAAAATAATAGATCAAATGCGAACGATCGAGCGAATCGGTCTGATAGATCCTCTTACAAAAGTATCAAACAGAAGAGGATTTGAAAACAGGTTCAATGCAGAGTGGGGCAGAGCAGTCAGAGAGCAAACCCCGATCAGCTTTATGTTGATGGATATAGATAAATTTAAAGTATACAACGATACATACGGTCATCAACAGGGAGACACTGCCCTGCAGGCATTTGCACAAACTGCTTCAGATACGGTAAATCGTGCTAACGATTTTGTTGCCCGCTGGGGCGGAGAAGAGTTTGTCATTCTTTTATCAAATACGGACAAAAAGGGTGCCGAAGAAGTAGCAGAGCATGTACGTAAAAATGTCGAGGAATTGACCATTCTTACGGAAGACGGTGATGTCACAAAGGTGACGGTAAGTATAGGTTTGAACTCTGTGATACCCGATCAAAATACATCACCCGATGAATTTATGAAAAAAGCAGACCAAGCATTATACACCGCTAAAGAAACAGGCAGGAACAGAGTTGTGTCGGTCACCGAATAACACAACCGATCTGCAGGGAGTGTAAGTTGACAAATTCAACCGTTTTAAAAAATTTTATACGAATATTTGCCGTAATTACACTTGCATCGATGATTTGCATAATCGTTTCGGGTTGCTTGCAAGGAAATGTTGATGAACGTGAAGTTGCGGTTTTTACATCCTTTCGTGATATACCCGGTGTGACGGATGAAGAAATAAAAGCGATCGAAGCATTACAAAACAGTCGTGAATATTTTGTTTTTTCCGGAAATTACAGTACAGAAATGTTTATGTCAAACGGAGAAGTAAAAGGTTTTTCACGATTTCTCAGTCAGTGGTTGTCAGAATTATTTAATATACCGTTCGTGCTGCAAATAAATGAATGGGATGATCTCGTAACGGGTTTGGAATCGGGAGACATTGACTTCACGGGCGAACTCACGGCAAATGAAGAACGTCGGGAAACATTTTTCATGACCGATGATATAGCACAGCGTTTAATTATATACATGCGTTTGGCGAATTCGGAATCGGTCGATGATATCCTTTATGACAGACCGCTCAGATTCGCTTTTCTTGAAGGTACAACAACAGCGGAGATCGTCGCCGAACATGAAACAAATGAATTTGAAGTTTTTTATGTGGGTGATTATCAACATGCATTTGAATTATTGAAAAACGGATCTGTCGATAAGTTCTTTGACGAATCACCTGCAGAAGCAGCCTTTGATTATTACGGAGTTGTGACCGCAAGTGTATATTATCCTATCATTTTCAGTCCTGTTTCATTATCGACACAAAATCCGCAGCTCAAACCCGTGATCGATGTTGTTCAGAAAGCATTGGAAAACGGAGCGATCAACCACGTTAAATATCTTTATACGCAGGGGCGTCAGGAATATCTCAGACATAAGTTTTCGCTTTTACTGACAGATGATGAACGCGATTTTATAAAAGCCGGAAACATTATTCCGTTTGCAGCCGAAACAACAAACTATCCCGTATCGTTTTTTGATTCACGAAGCGGAGAATGGGAAGGCATTGCGATCGATCTGATCAAAGAGATCGAAAATTTATCGGGACTTCGATTTGAACGGGCAAACGATGAAACGACTTATTGGCCCGAACTTCTCAGGATGCTTGAAACAGGCGAGGTATCAATGATCACGGAATTGATGCAAACCGAGGACAGAATCGGTGATTTTTTATGGGCGGAAGAATATTTTTTGAAAGATGTTCTTGCATTGCTTTCAAAATCTGATTTTCACAACATCCACATCAATGAAATCCTTTATATAACGGTCGGATTGATAAAAGATACAGCTCACAGCAATATGTTCCTGAACTGGTTTCCGAATCACAGAAATACGATCATATACGACAATACGTCGGATGCTTTGGATGCATTGGAACGCGGTGAAGTGGATATGGTTATGACCAGAGAATACCACTTGCTCATTATGAGTAATTATCGTGAACTTGTCGGATATAAATCAAACTTTTTATTCGATGCATATTTTGATGTGACATTCGGTTTTAACAAAAATGAAGAATTATTATGTTCGATCGTCACAAAAGCCATGAGTCTTATCGATGTGGAAGGTATATCGGGGCAATGGCTCAGAAGAACTTATGACTACAGGCTGCGACTTGCACAGGAAAGACTTCCGTTTATGATCGGTATGGGTGTTTTATCGATAGGTTTCACTTTTGTCATAGTAATGGTCATAAGAAAAAGAAGAGAAGGACTGCGTTTTGAAAAGCTTGTTGAAGTACGTACCGAAGAATTGTCAAACAACCAAAAAAAGCTTGTGATCGCAGTTGAAGAAGCAGAACAGGCAAACAATGCAAAAACAGAATTTTTGGCAAACATGTCTCATGAAATAAGAACACCCATGAATGCGATCATCGGTATGTCGGAGATCCTCGAACATGAAAAGCTTGATGAACGCCAAATGAGTTTTGTCAATGATATCAATACATCCGCTCATTCTCTGCTCGGTATCATCAATGATATACTCGATATGTCCAAGATCGAAGCGGGAAAACTTGAACTTAATACAACAGATTACAACTTCAATCGTTTTATTGAAAATATTGCATCGATGTTCACACATATTGCGGAAAAGAAGGGAATAGAATTCAAATTTGAAAAATCGGATAATATACCCGAATATCTGCACGGTGATGATATACGGCTGAGACAGGTGATCACAAACATATGCGGAAATGCTGTTAAATTCACGGAAAGAGGTTATGTAAAATTATCTGTTTCCGTTAATGATGATATAATAATCAAAATCGAAGATACGGGTATGGGTATTCATAAAGATGATCTTCCAAAAATGTTCAATGCTTTTGAACAACTTGACAAAGTAAAAAACAGAAGCATAGTCGGTGCAGGTTTGGGGCTTACGATATGTAAATCTCTTGTCGAAATGATGGACGGAGAAATATCCGTTGAAAGCGAATACGGTCACGGAACTGCATTTACCGTTACGATACCGTTGATCCTCGGTATCGACGATGATATAAATAAATATGACAGTGAAAGAGATGCTTATTCATTGCGTGCTCCCGAAGCAAAAATCCTTGTGACCGATGATAATGAATTCAACTTAAAAGTTGCAAGCGGTTTACTTCATTTGATGGAAATCGAAGCAGATCTTGCCGATTCGGGATACAAAGCAATCTATATGGTTCAAAATTGTGATTATGATATTGTTTTTATGGATCATATGATGCCTGAAATGGACGGTATAGAAACTCTTCATAAAATCCGTGCATTGGATGTAAAATACGGTAATATGATAATCATTGCTCTGACAGCCAACGCCGCAAATAATGCCCGCGAAATGTTTCTTGAACAGGGATTTGATGATTTTCTGTCAAAGCCGATAGATGCCGACGAGCTGTGCGGTATGCTGCGAAGATACTTACCTCCCGGTAAGATAACCGATGAAATAAAAAGTGAAGCAAAGAAGTCGTTCATTGAAAAAGAAGATATTTTACGAAAAAAATCAATAATCACGTTTGTTAAAGAAAACAAAGAAACTGTTGATACCGTAAACACACTGTTAAAAAAAGGCGACTATTCGACAGTTCATCGAATGGCGCATACAATAAAAAGTGCAGCCGGATATTTGGGGAGAAAAGAGTTGCAAAATGCCGCCGCATCATTGGAAAAATCACTCAGTGAAGAGATCCCGGTATTCACTTCGCAACAGTATGAAGTGTTTAAAAATGAGATGACGGCTGCATTGATCGATTTTGAACCTTATATGATCGAAGAGAATGTCGGTTTTGATTCAGATGAAACTGCGGATGAAGCTGAGATAGGGGAACTGCTGGCAGAGCTGAAACCGTTGCTTGAATCAAATGATTTTGCTTCTTTGGGATATATTGACAAACTCAGAAAATTTGCAGGCATGAAAGAGTTGGCTGATTTGATCGACGAATATGATTTCAACGGTGCTGTCAAGTTTATCGAAGCATCGGATTGACATTGCATCTGTTCAAGTTTTAATGTAAAATTCCGATATAATATACATACCTGTGTCCTGATTTTTGTGTAAAGGAAATTAATAAATGAGCAATCCTATAGATCCGATCGGTGTTATGACACCCGGTTATGAAAATAACACATCGACTAAACCTGCAGGAGAGTCAAATTCAAAATTTTCAAATGTTTTAAACGGAGCTCTCAATAATCAAATTCAACAATCGATCGCAACAAGCATGCCGGGTCTCGGGGGAACGGGCGGATTTCCCGGTTTCGGCGGAGTCGGTATGCCCGGCGGTATCGGCGGTGCCGATGCCATGTTCGGCAATTTTATTCCGTCGGCTTCGATCGGGATGGAAAATGCCCTTATGGCAACCGCTAATTCCGGAGAGATGTCGGGAATGCAACTCATGTTATTTATGATGATAATGATGATGCAATCGGGTGACGGCGGTGGAGACATGACACCCATAATCCAAATGCTTGCACATATGCTTTCGCAATCGAATGATAATTCAAAAAGAAACCCGAATATAATTGACCCGTCAAGCCTGCGTTTTGACCCGTCGGATGTGATGCAGGCGGATAATACCGATCCGAGTATCAGACGAATGGTTGAAATTGCTTTAAGTCAGGTCGGATATCATGAACGAAACAGAGACGGTTCGATCGGCAACGGAAATATGACTCAATTCGGAGCCTGGTACGGAATGGACGGTCAACCGTGGTGTGCAATGTTTGTATCATGGGCTGCCAATCAGGCGGGATTGCTTCATGATACGGTGCCGAAACATGCATCCACGTCAAAAGGCGTAGCGGCATACCAAGAGAGAGGATTATATGCACCTCGAAATTCCGGATATATGCCGCGTGAAGGTGATGCTGTTTATTTCACCAACTCTTCCGGACGGATAGGTCATGTCGGAATAGTGGTTGCTGTCGATCCGGAAACAAGAAGGGTCTATACGGTCGAAGGCAACACAAGCAACGCGGTTCGTGTCAGACATTATGATTTAAACAATTCACGGATCCACGGATACGGAAAAAACGGCGGAACCGGCAACGGTACGATCCCGCTCAACTCAACATCCGGCACCGGAGCAAGCACGGTTTAACATAGTCAGATATAACTTCTTTATAACGGGAGACAAAAAACGATATGCCGGAACATGACGAGTTCAAAAAAGGAAGAATCAAAAAAAATTCAAAAAATCACTTAATTGCTGTGATTGCAGGGGTTTTATTTGTCGGTTTGATTTTCTTTTCCGGATATATCATTACATCGCATAATAATGATGTTCTTCATAATATTAATACAGAGACACCGCAAGAAGATGAAATTGTTTTAAGCACGGTTGCCGAATCGGGCGGACCGGCAAATCCGGTGCCGGAGGATATTGAATCGAATATTGAACCCGTAACCGAATCGGGATCGGACCGGGAGACGCAAACAATGCCCGTATCCGAACCTGATACGGAAGATGAACCGGAGTTATTAACTGAATCGGAACCTGAGCCTGAACCTGAATTTACAAAAGTTGCATATCTAACATTTGACGACGGTCCGTCAAGAGAAGTTACCCCCGGGATCCTTGATCTGTTGGCTGAAGAAGGAATATCCGCAACTTTTTTTGTTCTGCCGCGTATTGATGTCGATGATATATTTATGCGTATAATCGATGAAGGACACCAAATCGGAAACCATTCATATTCACACAATTTCAGAAGACTCTACAGCAGCGGTATCGATTCATTCAAAAACGATCTTATAAGAGCACATGAACATTTGATCGAAAATTACGGTTACACATCAAATATTTATCGCTTTCCCGGCGGTTCGATGTCATGGAGAAACGATACGATAAAAGCAAGAATCGAATTATTGGAAGAACACGGTTATACATTTTATGACTGGCACATCGATTCGGGCGATGCAAATTCGGCATATGCAGATAAAGGCTCTCAGGCACTTGCCGGTAATGTTTTGAACAATACAAACGACAGAGATCATGTAATAATACTTTTACACGATTTTCGTTGGCGACAATCGACTCTTGAAGCATTACCGATCATTATCGACGGTTTACGCGATCAGGGGTATAAATTTGATATAATAAGCAATTATCCCGGTTAGATTTTATCAACCGGGGTAATTGCTTATTTTTGATTTAAATCAAGATGTACCGATTTATCAATCGGTCAGCTTGATATTTTTATCATCCGGAACAAATTTAAAAATGATCGCCGCCGCAACAAATAACACAACAATACCGGCAATGCCGAGATGTGAATGTCCGGTCAGAAGTGCGATCGCGCCGAACAGAGAGGTTCCGAGGATCGAGGCAAGACGTCCGAAAATGTTGTAAAAGCCGAAGAATTCGTTGGATTTGTCTTTGGGGACGATCTTACCGAAGTATGCACGGCTGAGGGCTTGGATACCGCCCTGTGCGGTTCCGACAAGCATGGCAAGCCCCCAAAACAGTGCGGTAAGGAACCGAATGTCGCGATCGGGGCTCATGAACAATGCAAGGACACAAATCACGACATACGTACCGATGCCTATGTAAATCATCGTTTTTGTTCCGAATTTATCAGCCAGACGTCCGTATATTATTGCACACGGTCCTGCCACAAACTGTGTAGCGAGCAGTACAAGCAGAAGATCGACTTCTCCGATACCGATTTCTCTGCCGTATATTGTCGCCATGCTGATTATGGAACTGACTCCGTCATAATAAAGGAAGAATGAAAGCAGAAACAATAAAACCGATTTGTGTTTAATGATTTCTTTTATTGTGAGCCATACAGTCACAAAACTTTTTCGAACATATTTCGGCTCGATCGGTTGCCCGTATTTTTGGTTTACATTGCGCCACATCGGGATCGTAAACAGGAACCACCACACCGATGTTATCAAAAAGGCAAGACGATATGCTGTTACCATAGACATTGATATAACATTGAGTTGGATCAACAATATCGGTGCAATACTGACGATAAAAGGCGGGATACAACCGAGATAACCGACACCGAAGGCCATTGTTGAGATTCGGTTCATTCGGTCATTTGAAGTTACATCGACCAAAAATGCATTGTATACTTTATTTGCACCCTGATATCCGATCATAGATATTATGTATACTATCAGCAGAACAAACCACTTATCTTCGGGTACGATCGCAATACCTGCCGTTGCCAATGCACCGATACAGACAAATAAATTGAAAACCGGTTTTTTCTTACCGATATATCCCGTAAGAGCTCCGATAATCGGTGCCAATGCGCCGGTAAACAACATCGATGCCGCGGTGGCAAATGCCCAATAAGGACTGACAAGATCGCTGTCTCCCAGTGCAGCTCCCGCAGAAGCAAAGAAGTACATCCCCATTATTGTCGCCATTACCGTAATAGTATACGGCGACTCCGCCAGATCGTACAGGACCCATGCTTTTTCCTGTTTGCTCAATTTCTTAAACATACCGTATCCCCGCTTTATGATAAACTTTACCGGATTATACCGGATAATTTTTCCGAATGATACAGACAATTAACGGAAAGATACCGAATAAAACCGTAATTATGAGTTTTATGTATTCATGATGATGAACCGGTTTTGTACTTATTCGGTGACAAGTGAATATGCAGAAATTTTTCCGATCCTTCGGGCTATAAGCACGGAAACTGTATATGCCAAAATTATAAGTGCCGCACACACAACTATAACCTGATCCGGCATTACGGGGAGATTTAATTGTGCAACGCCCATTCCTGCAGTGAACACAGTCATCATGGGGTTAAAGCCGAAATATCCTCCGAGCGCTCCCGCGATGACTCCGATAATAATGACCGGGAGCAGATTAAGAGCGATTTGGTTCATGAGCTGCAGAGTTGTAAAACCTATTGCTTTTTGGATACCGAGTTCCCGATTCCTGCGCAGGATCGTTGTTTTTATTACCATGAAAAGTGTCAAAGTCACAACAATCACTGTAACCGTCAATATTCCGACTGTTACCGCTCCGAAAATGTTACCCATTGCGGCAAGATTCGCTTCGATCATATTATGAAAATTGACCACATTGACAACAGCATCGGTTTCTGCTTCCCAAACAGCATCAATAAACTTTTCTGTATCCGTACCCTCATGAAGATAGACATTAAACTCT
>Ga0123356_10004089_pt1 | contig 15155 bp, 12 predicted proteins | sample TergutEmb28metaG_2_FD_92546 | JGI IMG/M metagenome (GOLD analysis project Ga0123356, IMG submission 92546) | Embiratermes neotenicus P3 segment gut microbial communities from Petit-Saut dam, French Guiana - Emb289 P3 | ecosystem: Host-associated > Arthropoda: Insects > Digestive system > Gut ... | reverse complement strand
GGCAGCCGCGAGCTGTTCCGCAGTGAGCTTCGCACCCTCGGCGTCTGTAGCGATCACGCTCCGCATACCCCGTCAATTCTATCGGCAGCCGATCACTCCGGCCAACGGCAGTTTGTCTCCGACGAAGACGGCCTTCGGCCTCCTCAACACCGGCCGGGGAGGGGGTGGGTGCGCTCAGCCCGAGAGGGTGCGGCGACCCACGCACGGCAGCGCATCGCGGACCCGTTTCTTTCCAAATCCTTTCCATAGAGCCGCTTGGCCAGCGACCAGGCGACGCGCCCCCGACGCAGAAACTGCTCATCTGCAGGACATTCGTCGAGTGGAGCCAACCGGGATCGAACCGGTGACCTCCTGCTTGCAAATCCGCCATCGGGCGTGCAGAACGCGGATGTTACGGGGTTTGTGGGTGGCAGAGGGCGCGTATCTGTAGGCGATTCAGGCCAGTTTGATGACCAATCTGATGACCAATCTCAGTTGATGACCAGTTGATGACCAAGCTCAAGTCCGTCTTGAGGGTTCGGTATTCTGGGTTCCGTGAAAGATCGAGCTTCGATCGAGCAGACGAACCTGATGGTCTTCGCGCGAGAGGGCGCCAACGGCAAGGTGTACTGGGACGCGCGATGGCGGTGCCGGAGCGGTGAGTCCGAGCCCTGGAAGCTGATCCAGCGGCGCCTCGGCCTCGCGTGGCTGGAGCAGGACGGGGCGGGTGGGTGGCGCAAGCGCCGCGGCCGCTGCCCGGAGGGTTGGCTTGATGAGCGTGCCGCCAACGTTGCCGCGGTCGCGGCGATGGAGGACCACGCCAAGCAGGTCGCCGCCCGAAAGGAGGCCGCGCGTGAGGCGGCTGAGCACAAGCTGACGGTGCGGGAGATGGCGGCCGAGTGGCTCGAGTGGCTCGCAGAGGTGCGCGGGGCGAAGCCATCGACGATCGAAGACTACGAGTACTTGGTACGCGAGCCCGGGATCCCCTACAAGCGCGGGAACAAGGTCACCGCCGGCCGGATCATGGCCGCGTTTGGCGATCGCCGCTACGACCAGGTCACGTCCGCCGATGTCAGCAAGTTTCTTCGCGGCCTCGATCGCGCGGGGCTGGAGCCGCGCAACGTCAACAAGCATCGCCAGGTGCTCGCCGCGATCTTCAGCTACGCGGGCCGCGCGGACACATACGGGCTGGCTGTCAACCCGGTCGCGGGCACCGACAAACGCCGCGAGCCCCCGCCCGCTGCGCTTGACTACTACGAGGTGCACGAGGTCGAGGCGCTCGCCCGGTGCTGCGAGCAGGGCAAGCATCACACACGGACCCCGGCGACCGATCCCAGAGAGATCGAGGCTCGACGCTGGGAGGATCACCAGGATGCCGACCTGTTCCGGTTGCTGTTCTACACCGGTCTTCGGCTCGGCGAGGCGCTGGCGCTGCGGATCGGGAGCGTCGATCTGGAGGACCGGCTGCTGCTCGTGCGGGCCGGGGTCTCGGCTGGCCAGGAGAGTTCACCGAAAGGGCGCCGGCATCGGTTTGTGCCGCTCTCGCAGCCCGGTCAGCAGGCGCTCGCGCGGTTGCTGAGCCGCGAAGAGTTCACTTCGCCCGACGACTACGTGGTCGTCAACCGGCTGGGCCGCCGGCTCGACCCCAGCGGTGTCCGTCGCCGGTACAAGAACGCCTGCGCTCAAGCCGGGCTGCGGCCCGTGAAGCTACACGGACTCCGGCACGCCGCCGGCAGCCTCGTCGCGCGCACCAACGATCCTGTGTTCGTACGTGACTTCCTGGGCCACTCGAAGCTGGCCACCACGGATCGATACCTGAGCGCCAAGCTCAGGCCCGAGGAGTTCGAGCGGCTCGACCGCGCGTTCGGGGTCGAGCCCAGCGATCACGCGGGCGACGAGCGAGAAGTACAGACGTGACCAAGCGGCCCGCTCGCCGTGGGACCGCCGACATCGCCAGTGTCACCGCGTCGGCCGGCTACCGCGAGCTGATCGACCGTCTGCAGCGCCGTGTCCGCGATTCGCAGGCCAGGGCGGCACGGGCGCTCAACACCGAGCTGGTGATGCTCTACTGGTCGATTGGCCGCGACATCTTGGTGCAGCAGCAGACGGCCGGCTGGGGTGATGACATAGTTGGGCGGATCGCAGAGGATCTCCGTGGGGCGACCGGCTCGGCGCGCGGGTTCTCTCGCCGCAACGTCTTCTACATGCGGCGGTTCGCGGAGGTCTGGCCCGACGCTGAAAAAGTGCAGACAGTCGCCCAGATCCCACGGGAAGCAGATCTGCAACCCGGTGATGGCTGGTAGGTCAGAAGCACGATCGAGTGACGCTCGACACCCACCATCGACTGAGGCATGGCTAACCTGCGCCTCCCCCTCCCCGGGCCGCACCGGGCGGCGGGGCTTTCACCGAGCCACGCTTGGGTGGCGAGGGGAAGGCCACGACGCGGCCTTGACTGCCCGACGGCACCACTAATCAACCGTCCGGGGAGTGGCAGGCAACGGCTGGAAGTGGGGAGGCTCGTGCGAGGAGAGGTCTGTGATCGGCGCAGAGGAAGGGGATCCTGGCGCTTGGTGGGACGCACGCGATGCTGTGTCACCCAGCAGCAGCGCCGCACGTCAGCCATGCCCGTTCTCGGAGTCGGAGTTCGCCCGAGCGCGACTCACCGGTCACTCGTCCGCCAGCTGAACATCGCTTCGATCTCGGCCTCGCCGTCGGGAGCTGGCGTCTGCGTCTGACCTTCGTCCGCGCGATCCCGGCACGTCACGACGCGTGTGTCCCTGCGCCCACGCGCCGGCAAGGATCGCGCGTGTTGCTCAGGCATCATCCGGCACGCTTGACAGGCGAATCGTCGACGGGCGGCGCGATACGCATCTGATCATCGCGGTTCAGATGGTCCGCTGGCGATGTTACGGGACGTAGACTGGACGGATGCCGAAAGTCTGGCAAAGGGACGAGGCGCTGGGTCAGCTCGATCAACTCCTGCGGCAGGCGAATGATCTCGCCGGCGACCGGCCGTTCTCCGAACGCCACACATCCTGGCTGCTTCGCACGACCGAGTTTTTGAGCGAGGTGTTCGGCGAGGATTCCCCGTACTTCGGCAACTTCCGCGGGGTGCCGTGGGGCACATATCCGGGCGCGATCATTGGTGGCCCTGCGCGGCCCGACGAATCATGGGATCCGCAGATCGGAATCGAGCGTCTCGAGCGCGAGAGCTTCCAGCGCCACCTCGCCACTGCTCGCGGCATCCTTCAGGCGGCCCGGGAACAGATCGATCGCGAGGACGACATGCGAGCGCTCTACGAGAGTAAGGACACCGCGCCTGAGGCGAGCCTGCTCATCAAGACCATCAATCTCGCAGAGAGGAAGCTCCGTAGGGTTCTTCGTGAGCCTGCGGCTAACGAGCGGACTCTGCAGGACGCATTCGAGAGCCTGTTGATCGGTGCGGACATCCCGTACTCGCGGGAGACCAAACGCATTGAGTACTCGTCGAAAACGTATACGCCTGACTTCACGGTCGATCGCGCTGATCTGGCGATTGAACTTAAGGTCTGCCTCGACACGAGCCGTGAGAAAGCACTACCCGCGGAGGTCAACGACGACATTCTCGCCTATAGCAAGGAGTACGGAAACCTCCTGTTCGTGATCTACGACACGGGAAACATCCGCGACGTCGATCGGTTCGTCGCGAACTTCGAGGAGCAAGAGAATGTTGTCGTCCGCGTCGTCAAGCACTGAACCGGTGACCACTTTAGCGACGGCGGAGCGCCTCGCCGGGAGAGATGGAGCTAGCGCTGTGCCACGAACGCGCTCATCACTCAACCTTACTGCTGAACGCCGAGCGATTCGCTGCCTGTACCGCTGACGCCGAACTCTTTGGTCAGTGCCGAAATCGCCGCCCCAGGATCCAGGAGTCCTTGGTTGAGGGCCATCCGTTCAATGCCAGAGATCACAAGACGTCGCGCGTCGGCCGCGGTGAACGGCTGCACAATGCGCATCGCGACGCCGATCGAATCGCTGACTTCCTTCGTCGCTCGTCCGAGCGTGTCGAGCTCGATCCGGCCCTCAAGGCGATTGGGACGTCGACGCTGGTTGCCATCGGTCCCGCTGGCGTAGGCATGGATTTCCGCGTCCGTGACCAGGCCACCGGCAGGCAACACGGCCATCACTGCGGTGGGCAGCAGGATCACGCAGGCCACCAAGCTGTTGATCCACATCTCGGCTGCATCGCGCAAGGTCAGCGGTTCACTCAGTGAAATGCCTGCGTCCACCGTGAACATCACCGAGCCACCGTGTCCCAGGTCGGGGAGTTGCACCCTCACAAGACAGGACACACCGCTGGTGGTCTCGTCACCGAGACGGTACGAAGCTTGCTTATCTGACTGACGCCCATCGGGCGTCACTTCCCAAGGAGCGAGGCTGTCCAAGCCGGGGACTGTCGGCGGGTCCTGCACCGCGGCGGCTGATCTACCTTCGCGTCTCCCGAGAGCATTCAGGCACGCCGTCAGGTCACTCGCGTTGAGGGCGCGGACCAGCGCGGTCCGTTCGATCGGCGTGATGGGCGCGCAGGCGTCGAGAATCGCGGGGACAATCGCGACGGTACGCATCCACAGCAGCGGCGTGACTTGCCATCCATCGATCAGGTGATCGCGTGGACTCTCGCGGTGATGCCAAAGCAGTGGCGATTGCGTTCGGCGGCGAACGGAGTTCTCGAGTCGCTCGAGTCGCTCGCCGAGGTCGGTGAAGAACTCCGAAGCCCCTCGGGAGTCGATTACCGTCGCTTGCCTGAAGTCGATGACTTCCCGCGCAATCTTGGTGGTGTGTCCTCGATAGGTGAGCCAGTAGACCGGGTAGCGGCGATTCGTCGATCCTTTGACCTCGGAGCAGAGCGCCATGTCCCATTGCGCTGACCATCCAGCAACGATGAGGCCGTACCGGTCTAGCACTTCGGCGACAAGCTGATGTAGGCCCGCTGGGTAGGTACCGAGTTCGTCGGCCGTATTCATCATCGTGCCGCGATAGTCCCCATGCAGTTTGATCAACGTTGTTTGAGCGTGCTGCAGCGGAGTCATGCCACGGATGTCGTCTCCGCTTACGATGATCTGAGCGATGACCGCCGCTTCTGCGAGTGCTCGCTCGAGCAGGTCATCGAAATTCGTAGTGAGAATGACGCGGATGCGTCCTGTTGCGCACATTGTGGCGATAACGCGGTGTGCCTCGGTGGGCTGGTACGGACCGCCGTCTGCTGGCGCGCGATCGAAGTATCGGCGAAGCAGATCCCGTCGCGCCAGATCGGTCCCGGCGAGGCGGGCGAGCAAATCGTCGTACCGCGGGTCAACGCCGTAATGGTCGACGAACCATCGTTCCGTCGCCTCGTCGCTAGTGTCGACCAAGTCAACGCCACCGGCACGCGCAATCATCCGAACGAGATCCAGCAGGATTGCCCATCCGGTCGGTACACCCGCTTCCGTCGAGATGCCGCTTCCGAGCAACAGTGAATAGACGCCGCGGGCGGCATAGACGGACGTGGCAAGGGCGATCCGCGGATCGATCCCGCCAGTAGGAGTCAGAACGCTCATCAAGTGCCTCTCAACCACGCTAACCGCAGAAGCGGACGATCAAGCCGTGCAACGGTCGGCCTCCGGAGCGAGAAACAGGGTCAGTTGACGCCCCCGCGAGGCTGCGGCAGCGACCCGGCGGTGAGCCGCGGTCGCGCTACTGCATTGGAATAGCCAGACGTGCGGCGCCATTGGCTGGCGTGACGGCGCCGATGAGAGATTGACCCCCGTCTGCTGGTCTGAGATTTGAGCCCCTTGCCGGCGGCTTGGCCGACTGAGCCTCCCTCCCCGGAGATCAGTGCGGCTTGCGCCGTGCGGCGGGGCTGTCACCGAACCGCCCTTTTGGGAGCTACGGGTGCCGAGTTGTGGTTCAGGGGCGGTGAGGGGAAGGCCGCGGAGCGGCCTTGACAGCATCGCCGACGGCGCCAACATCATGCATCTCCGGGGAGGGGGAAGAACACTTAGCTTAGGGCTGCTTCGTGCTATGGGGCGCCTGTGGGCGACGAGGAACGTTCCGGCGTTACGTTGGGAAGGTGCTGCTGAGTCGCCAGCAGCACTCCGCGCCACCGGCCGGGGCGCCGTGACACGTGATCCGGCCCGCGCACGAATCTGCAGAGTCGAGGGCGCCTGACGCGGGCCGCATCGCTGACACACCTGGAAAGGACAGTTCGGGCCCCGCCGCGCTCGCAGTTACGCTCGTCCCTGATGCTCAACGTGACCGTAGCCGCAATCGCTCGCTGGCTTCCCGAATGGGAGCCCCCGATCGACGCGCAGACCTTGGATGTGAAGTACGCGGACCGGATGAAGGTTTCGCTGCCCGTGGATGACGACGAGACGCTGGCGTCTGTCTTCGAGCGTGCGATCGATGCGTTTCAACCGCGTGCCGTACCGCTCCTTGACGGAACGATTCCGGAGCCCATCGACACTGTGTTCTGGGTGATGTTCTACGAGCCGGACGATGACGACTCGGCGTATCACAAAATCTACGAGACGCCCAGCGAGCTTGTCCTAGTCGGACGTGACGGCTTGGCCCACTGGCGTAAGGACCGAGCAGAAATCGCTTACGGCGACATCGTGCGTAGCGGCCAATACGGACTCATCCGAGGAGATCCACTGCGACCGTATCTCGTCCTGCAGCTGCCCCAGGGTGAAGGACTCCTCGGCATCGCCTGGGAGGCGGTGCTGCACGCCTGGGAGGTGCTCGAGGGTCTCTATGTCACGGGGCAGGCGGCCGTGCTGCTCAGCAGGGTCCGGAAGCGTCTGTCCGGCCGGAAGGTCCTTGAAATCAAAGCCGATGCCATCCAGGAGCGTGGTGGCGGTCCGTTGGAGGTCATCGAGACCGTGCAAGCGGTCGCGTGGGCTGTTGAGGATCTCCGCTCAATTATGGGTCTTGACACCGACGAGGATGCAGCCCAGGTACTGGACCTCGCAGGTTGCACCCTGGATGCAGACGGTCGCTACCGGTTCTCGACCAACACCGAGGAGGCAAAGTTCCTTAAGATGGCTCATGACGATGTGTTCCAGCTTGTGCTCGCTAGCCTCGACGGAGACGACGAGCTACTCCGAAGCAGGTTCGAAGCGATGTTGCGCACGGGCGAGACGCCTCCCTTCCCACTCCCATAACACCCGCCGATCCGCGTTCTCGCGCTGGGTGGCGCCGCGCCGACAGTTCGTTCGGAAGTGCTGACGGCGCAAGATGCCATGAAGGGTCAGCACTCCTCTGACGTGACTGGCAAGCCCGTCAGGTGCGCGTAATGTAAAGAGTATGTACGCCGATGTCGTCACAATCGTCGTTGGACAGACAAGCGATGTCCACAGCAACGAGGTCGAAGAGCTCTTCACGGAGACCATCTCCCCCACTGAAGGTGGTTTCGACCCCGACGCTGTCTCGGAGGCTGCGCGGTCTGAGGTAGTGCGGCGGGGGTTCGCGACCTACACGTTTGACGAACAGCGAAGGTACACGGAAGTAGGGGCGTCCGGGGCAGACGTCACCTTTGTTCTTACGCTTCTTGGTTCTGGGGCCACGGGCGTCGCGATGCAAGAGCTGCTGAACTTCATCAAAGCACGCGTTGCGACCACCGATGACGACGAAAACATCGATCTCGCATTGGGTGAGACTACGATCGAAGCTCCGACGCGTTGGGCAGTCTCCGCGGCTGAGCGCGACCTTGGACTGCCACGCGGAGACTTAGAAGTGGAAGAGTTCAAGCGCGACCAGCACAAGGGGGAGCTGCGCGCGCGATCCCACTCGCGCGGCCACCTCTATGAGGTCGTCTGGATTGCTGAGTGCTCGCTGAGAGCAAAGCGGCTCGGAGACGCCGAATAGGAAGGTGAGGAAGCGCTCCGGGTCAACGCTTTGGGGGCCGCCTCGTGTCACAGCGACCGATTCACCGCGCCATCCGTCGCGGAGCTGGCTCCGCGAAGACTCGCGCCCGATGGCGCCGGTGTCGGAAGATGGAGCGTCCGGACGGCTCAGCTGGCGCCGTCGTGGAGGTGTTCTGGTCCGGGTTCTTGTAACAGCAGCGCGTTCTCGTCGGGGAACACCGCTCGGAGTTCGAGATAGCCGCCCATCGCCGCGACGAACCTGCCGACCTCTGCGAGGAACAGGTCTGATTCGTAGTCGAATTCGGGGAAGTCGTCCTCGATGACCGGGCCGACGTAGTCGGGGTCTTCGCGTTTGGCTTCGTTCTGTAGCCGCGGGAGCGCGTATGCGGGGTCGCTCAGCCGGCGTTTGAGGTACTGGTGGTACAGCGCGTCCTCAAACGCGGTCAGGCGGCTGTATGCGCTTAAGGTGCGCTCGTCGAGTGGTCCGAGGGCTTCCCGCCAGCTTCCGGGGCTGCTGCGGCCGCTGACCCTTCCCGGTTGGAGCGGTTCTCGGGTCGGCTCGACGTTGTCGCGGACTGGGTCGAGGTCGCGTTCGGGTTGCTCGTCATTAATGTGGGCCACAAGGACTCGAATGTACGCGCTGCGGATCTCGGTGTGTTTGAAACATCGGGTCGGGTCCGTCCGACGCCCTCGCCGGCTGACGAGCGCCGACGCGCGTCGAGCGCCGGGGTTGTCAGGCGGCCGTTAGGCCCGTTGCCCGGGCCAGCGCCGGGGCGCTTCTGGCGCCGGGCTGGCTCGCTGGCGGTCGGGGATGTCGACGAGCTGCCGGGGGCCGGTGATCGTTGCCCCGCCGTCCCAGAGCGTCTGGAAGTGGCGGGCGAGCCGGTCGAAGATCCCGTCGTCGGTCAGGCGGCGCAGTTGGACCAACGCCGGCAGCCCGGGAGCCGCGACTGGGATCGGGATCAGCATCGTGTCATCAGCACGGACGACCACGACCCCCTGCCGGGTGTCGGCGAGCCGCAGCTCAACATGCTTGTGGCCGATCAGCGGTTGCAGCTGGCGGGGTGGTGTGGCGGTCAGTATCCGGATGTGGCAGCCGTGGTCGGCGCGGTCCTTGAGGGTGTCGGTGATCCCGGGAGTGAGGAGGCTGTCGCCGGCGCCGTCGAACAGGTCGATCTGCCGGGCGGCGTTGGCGAACAGCGGGACCGGGTACGGTGCGGTCGGGTCGCCAATCTGCGCCCAGCTGCCGGTCACCTCGTTGATCGCCGCCGTTGGTTCGTCGTCTGCCGCAGCCGGGTGTCCGCCGTCCTCGAATGCGACCGCGAGGCCGTCGCCGGCCGCGGCGTCGCCGGGTTGCGGGGGCGGGGTGGTTTCTGGCCAGAGCCGGTGTTCAGGGATCTCGAGCGCGCGGGCGATGGCCTGGCGGTGCCGGCGGTACGGGGTGGTGCCCGCAACCCACCTCTGGACGGTCTTCGGGTCCACGCCGATGATCTCAGCGAACCGCTCGGGGTTCAGCCCGGCGTCGGTGAGCGCGTCTTGAAGAGTCGTGTTCGCCATCTCAGCCCAGATTTCCGGTGTCCCGCAAATGCCCTTTGAACACGGGGGTTTGGAGTGTATTGCGCGAACATGTCCGAAGATGTCCCAGGACGTCTTTGAAGACGTCCTCAGATGCCCTTGAGATGTCCGGACGCGTCGCGGATCGTGACCGGCATGGCGCTCACCGCCACCCAGCTCGTCAGCCGCCCAGTCCCTGTCATGGGGGTTGCCCACGTCGGCCTGACCAGGGATCAGGTGATGACCGCCAGCGAGGTCGCTGAGCTCTTGCAGCTGCCGGTCTCGACGGTCTACTACCTCGCGCGGCGCGGTGAGATCCCGGCGTGCCGGCTCGGGCGGGCGTGGCGGTTCCTGCGCCCCCGGATCGAGGAGCTGCTCGGCTCCTAAGGCCGGGCGCGATCATGTCGACTGCGCAGGACTGGGGCCCGTCGCACCAAGCCGGCCGGCGCCCGTTGTGGACGCTCCCGGCAGGGCGTAGGGCCGGGTTCCGGGTGATCCTCGCGCTGGCGGTGACCGGCCTGCTCGGGGACGGGGCACACGGGAGCGTGGTGCAGATCTCGTTCGGGTTCTTCTGGCTGGCCGTGCTCGGCGCGATGTCGTTGCCAGCGGGTGTGCAGCGCCGGGCGGTGGGCCTCATCCACCGGCGGCGGCGCTTGGTGTCACGCCGGATCCTTGCTGCGGGGGATCCGCTGGTCGCCGTTCGTCAGGCCGCGCTTGCCGCCGGCGGCGGCGTGTATCTCGGCGCCGGCCGGGACGGGGTGGCGTGTCATTCCCGGCCCGAGCGGGCGGTGCTGCTGGTCGGGCCACCGCGATCGGGGAAGACGAGCGCCGTGATCGTCCCGGCGGTGCTCGCGCACACCGGCCCGGTCGTCGCGACCTCAACCAAGCCCGACGTCGCACGGGCGACCTGCATGGCGCGGTCGCGCTCCGGGCGGACGTGGGTGTTCGACCCGACCGGCACCGGGGGCGCCACCGGCGGGGTGGGCGAGGTGCTGCGGTGGTCGCCGGTGACCGCGTCGGGGTCGTGGGACGCCGCGTTGCTGGTCGCCAGGGCGATGACCGTGAGCGTCGGCTCCGGGACGACTGACCGCTCGCACTGGGCGACCCGCGCCCAGGCGCTGCTGGCGTCGCTGCTGCACGCCGCGGCGATCCATGGGCGAGCCATGGACACGGTCGTTGACTGGGTGCTGCGCCACCGGCTCGATGACGCGGGGGTGCTGCTGGAGGATGAGCGGTGCGCCAAGCTCGCGTTCTGGAGCCTGGTCGGGGTCTTTCACACGGAGGCCAGGGAGCGCTCCTCGATCTTTTCCGCAGCCGCCGACGCCCTACAGGCGTACGCCAGCGAGAGCGCGCTGGCCGCGACCCGCGACCCGAACTTCGACGCGAACGAGTTCGTTCGCTCCCGCGACACGGTGTACATCCACGCCCCCGCCGAGGAACAGGCGGCCGCCGCCCCGCTGGTCTGCGGGCTCTTGTCGGAGATCCGTCGCGCGGCATACGCCGCCCACGCCGCCGGGCGCCTGCGGCGCGGGCGGGCGTTGTTCGCACTGGACGAGGTCGCGAACATCGCACCGCTCGAGGAACTGCCGCAGATCGCCTCAGAAGCAGGCGGCCAGGGCCTGATCCTGCTCACAGCGCTGCAGGACCTCTCGCAGGCCCGTACGCGGTGGGGCGCACAGGCCGACGGCTTCCTGACCCTGTTCGGGACCAAGCTCATCCTCCCCGGCGTCGCCGACACCCGCACCCTTGAATCGGTGTCGCAGATGCTCGGGGAGTACGACCGCCACGTCATCTCCAGCACCCGCCCAGAAACCAGGCTGTGGGACATCGTCGTCAACCACCGGCAGCCGTCGCCGGCCACCGCCACCTACTCCACGCAGCGCACCCGCGTCCTCTCCCCCGGCGAGGTCGCGAACATACCTGCTGGACGCGCCCTGCGCCTCGACGGGGCTTGCTGGCAGCTACTCACGCTCACCCCCGCGCACGAGACAGAGCCGTGGCACACCCTCACCCAGCCGTGAGCTGGGTCGCGGTATCGGCGGCTGGCACCGCAGAGACAGAGCTCGTGAACACGGACTCCAAGCGTCCCGTCTTCCGGGACGGCTTCGGACATCTTGGGACCGGAGCACCAAGTGCGTGGAGTGTATGCCTGGAGATCTTGGGAGAGGCGGTGGGATCTGGGACCGGCGAAACGCCAGGCCTGCGACGGTCGGGAGTGGCGGGGTGCTGATCCTCGCGAAGATCCCCAGGGGCGCCGCCGGCGGGTATGCGGAGTATCTGGAGGGCAAGGCCAAGGCCTCGTTGCTGGGTGACTACTACCTCAAGGGCGGGGAGCGATGCGAGGCACCGGGACGATGGGTCCAGGGCGCCCAGCAGTTTGGGCTCGACTCGCAGCAGCCGGTTACCGGGGAGCAGCTGCACCAGCTGATGGACGTCCGCCGCCCAGACACCGGCGGGCAGCTGCGTCGTGTCGGCGGCAGCGGCGAGGCGGTCGCCGCGATCGATGCGACGTTCTCGGCGCCGAAGTCGGTCAGCGCGGCCTGGGCGCTGGGCGGTCCGAAGCTCAGGACGGAGATCGAGGCTGCGCACGAAACCGCCGTGGACCGTGCGCTCACCTATGCGACCGGGCAGGTGGCGATGCTCCGCCGGCGAGTGTCCTCGGACACCGTCGTGCATGAGAAGGCCGTTGGGTTGGTTGCGACGAGCTGGCGGCATACGACCGCTCGCGCGGTCGACGAGCAGGTTCCCGATCCGCAGCTTCACTCCCACGTGCTGTTGCACGGCGCGGTCCGCCGCGACCGGAAGATCGTCGCGATCGATTCGCGCTCCTGGCTGGTGCACCAGCGTGAGGTCGGTGCCGCGTATCGCACCGAGCTCGCCCGCGAACTGCAAACGCTTGGGTTCCACGTTCGCCGCGGGACGGGTCGGGGCGGGCGGTACTTCGAGCTCGACGCGATCCCGCAGGCGTTGGTTGACCGGTGGTCAAGCCGTCACCATCAAGTCCAAGCGGCGATCCGCCAACGCCTCGAAGACCAACAGCGCGCCCTGCAGGCAACGATCGACGGCGGTGGGCCAGGGGCGATGCGAGCTGCCGCCGAACTTGCGCTGCTGCAGAGCACCGGCCAGCTGTCACCAGCGCAGGACCGGATGATGGGAACCATCACCCGCGGCGCGAAGGCGCCGGTCACCGAGCGTGACCTCGACGCCGAGTGGCGGTGGACCGGCGTGTCGTTTGGCGCGAGCCGCGAGCGGATCGAGGTGCTGCGCCACCAGCCGGTGTCGCCGCTGGGGTCGGCGGCGGGGTGGGAGGTGCTCGACGCGCTTACCGAGTTCGACTCGACGTTTCCAGCACGGGATGCTCGGGCGGTCGCGCTTGAGTGCTCCTGCGGCGCGCCGATCCAGGAGGCGCTCAGCAGACTCAGGGAGCTGCGGGCAAGCGAGGAGATCCTGGTGCTGGCTGACGAGACCGGGACCACCCGCGATCACCGCGGCCGCGAACAAGCGGTCGTGCAGATCACCGAGCGACTCGCGGCCGGCCGGGTCGACGCGCTCCCCGCGGGCCTCGCCGCTATCGAGACAGACCGGCTCGACCGGCAGCTCGCGGACAGGGGTCGCGGGCTGTCCGAGGAGCAGGTTGCCGCGATCCGGCTGGCGACCGGCGACCGTCCGCTGGTGGTGATCGAGGGGCAGGCCGGAACCGGGAAAAGCACCACCCTGACCGCCGTCGCCCGCGCCCACCAATCCGCCGACCGCCAGATCATCGTGACCAGCACCGCTGCGATGGCGGCCGAGCGACTCGCCGCCGACCTCGACGCCCAGGGCGTTGCGTGTGAGCCGTACTCGACCGCCGGACTGCACACCGCAATCACCACCGGCAGAGTGAGCATCACCGACCACACGACAATCGTTCACGACGAGGCCGCGCTGGCGTCAACCCGCGAGCAGCTGCACATCCTCGACGCGGTCGAAACATCCGGCGCCCGTCTGATCGCGGTCGGTGACCCCAAGCAAAACCACCCCGTCGGCGCCGGCGGACTCTGGAACCAGATCGAACAAACCACCAAGGCTGCTGGGGCGCACATCGCGCTGACCGCCAACCAGCGCGCCCAAGACCCCGCCGACCGCCGCGACCAAGCACAGTTCCGCGCCGGGGAGGCCGAGCATGCGATCCGTTCCTACGCCACCCGCGATCATGTCCACATTGCCAGCGGCCGGCGCCAGGCGGAGGACCGAGCGCTCGAAGCAGCACACGCCGACCGCACTGCTGGAAAAGTCACGACGGTGATCGCGCAGACCTCAAACGACTACCTCGACCAGCTCAACGCCCGCGCCCAAGCGATCCACCACCAACATCGGCAGCGCGGCTCCAACAGCCTCTCGGTCCCCGGCCGCCCCTACCACCTACACGCCGGTGACCAAGTCCAGATCCGCCACACCATCAACCACGCCGACCATGGGCCGATCCGCAACGGCACCGCAGCACAAGTCACCGGTGTCGACTCCCGGGCCCGGCAGGTCGAGCTGCAACTCGCGGATGGCCAACGGCTGTGGCTGCAGGGAACACAGATCGCCGAGGCCGACATTCGCCTCGCCTATATCCAGCACCCCTTCCCCGCCCAGGGGCAGACAACCGACACCACCCACCTGATCGTCGCCGAACACGCCACCCGCGAAGGCACCTACGTCGCTCTCACCCGCGCCCGGCAGAACACCGACATCTACGCGGCCGTGGAGGCCGAGCCAGAGCCTGACCGTGATCAGCTGCAGCAACTCGCTGAGCGCTTGAACCGTACCGAGGCGGACCTGCCATCAATCCGCACTCCGCTCGCCCACGAAGAAGCGATCCATCGTGCCATCGAACCACCCGAACACGACGACCGGTCTAGGACGTTCCAGGGCGACCGACGAGAAGGACGGAGCAACACCGACGAGCTGGCGTTGGAGCGAGACAACGACATGAAAGCCGACCTCACGACGAACCCCGAGCGCGATCAACACCACGAGGACGCCCAAACCCGGCAATGGCCAGAACATCCCAGCACCAAAGCACGCGCTCCAGAGCGCATCCTCGATCGCTTGGACGTAGGCCTAAGACGCGACGACACGCCCAGCTTCGAGCCCTGATCCGCGGAAGCGCACATACGAAGCGCTACGACGGCCCGCGTACCGCCGCCGCAAGCGCCGCGAACCCAGCCGCCAGCTGATCCAGCGCGGCAGCGACAGCCTGACTATCGAAGCTTACATCGGCAGCCGGTGCGCCCAATGAGACAGGGCGCGTCAGAGTAACGGCCGGCGGGTCAATCCCAAGATAGGTAGCAAGCGCGGAACGCTGTATCCGCACTCGGCGTCCGATCCGAAGGGCAGTCAGCTTGCCCTCGTCGATCCAATTGCGGACCGTCTGCTGATTGACGTGGAGCTCTTCGGCAACCTCGGCGACCGTGAGGAACTCCCACTCAAGGCTCAACACGGCCGATCGGCGGAGCAGCTGCCACAGTTACAAGCGTAAGCCAGCACGCTGACAGACCGACGAGCGTCGCCAGACTGCCTGCCGAGCGACAGTTTCCAGCACGGCGGCACGCGTTCGTGGGTGGTTCCCAGCGCAGAGCCTTCCCTTCGGTTAGTGTTCGCGACATGAGAGGGGCGGCGTCAGGCAGTCAGCGCAACACGGTCAGTTTCCCATGGTCGGTGAGTGACGAAGCGCCGGTCGTTGCGGAGGGGAGCCCGTGGGGCGAGCCGGAGCAG
>Ga0123356_10004088_pt1 | contig 15157 bp, 8 predicted proteins | sample TergutEmb28metaG_2_FD_92546 | JGI IMG/M metagenome (GOLD analysis project Ga0123356, IMG submission 92546) | Embiratermes neotenicus P3 segment gut microbial communities from Petit-Saut dam, French Guiana - Emb289 P3 | ecosystem: Host-associated > Arthropoda: Insects > Digestive system > Gut ... | reverse complement strand
GCACCACGAACGCTTTGACGGCTCCGGCTACCCGAACGGCCTTAGGGGAGAAAAAATCCCGCTGGAGGGGCGCATCATGGCGATTGCCGACGTTTACGACGCTTTGGTGTCGACGCGACCCTACAAAAAAGCGTTCTCGGAAGACGAGGCGGCGCGCGCAATCGCCCGCGGCGCCGGCGGCCAATTCGACCCGGCGATTACGGAGGCATTTTTATCGGTCAAGGACGAATTTTACCGGTATAGGACAGGCCAAAAGGGCAGTCGGCATCGGTAGCACACTATATAGCAAAAAAAGATGAATTGCGTCTGACACTTAAAATACTTATGAATCTCCGGAGGAAAGTACGCTTTGAAGGAAATCATAAAAACCAAGAGCGCCCGATGTACGGGTTGCAACCGGTGCGTGCGGGAGTGCCCGATCGGAACCGCCAATATTATCTACGAGGATAAGGCAGGCGCCATCAAGGTAAGGGTCGACGCAGGCCAATGCATTGCCTGCGGGCGGTGTGTTTCCGTGTGTAAGCACAACGCGCGTGTGTATACGGACGATACCGAACGTTTTTTTGAGGATTTAGACCGGGGCGTTGCCATCAGCTTGATTTCCGCTCCTGCCGTACGCACAAATATCCCGGATTGGAAAAGGTTGTTTACTTACTTAAAGGAACGGGGCGTAAAAAAGATTTACGACGTATCCTTGGGCGTCGATATTTGCATTTGGGCGCACGTCCGCCATATGCAGGCCAACCCTTCGGCGCACATCATTACCCAGCCGTGCCCCGCGATTGTTTCCTATTGCCAGCTTTTCAAGCACGAATTATTGACGTGCCTCTCGCCTGTGCACAGCCCGATGGGTTGTGCCGCCGTCTATATGCGGGAATACGAGGGGATTTCCGACAAAATTGCCGCGCTGTCTCCCTGCATCGCCAAATCCCATGAATTTGAAGCGGTTGGATTCCCGCATTATAACGTTACGTTCGCTCAATTACGCGCATATCTCGATAAGCATGCGATCGCGCTTCCGGACAAGGAAACGGGTTTCGACCATCCGGCGGCAGGGCTCGGGACGCTGTTCCCGATGCCCGGCGGGCTGAAAGAAAATATGGAGCATTATTTCGGAAAAGCTAAGAGCATCTTGGCATCCGAGGGCGAATTTGCATACGAAAACCTGGAACGGTACGTGCAGCTTCCAAAAGAGCTGCGCCCGGAAATTTTTGACGTCCTTAACTGCGCGGAGGGCTGCAATATGGGCACCGCGTGCTCCCACGAGAGCAATATTTTCGAGGCGGACGCCGTCATGCGATCCCAACGGCAGCTCGCGGCCAAAAGCTTCGGTAAAGAAAACCTTGAGGCGGCATACCGAGCCTTCGACGCGCGGTTGGATCGGAGCCGCTTTTTGCGCCGCTACAGCCCCTTGTATTCGTCTGCGGGCGAGGTTACCGACGCCGACATTAAAGCCGCATTTTTGGAATTGGGTAAAGTCACAAAAGAGCAGCAAAACATAGATTGCGGCGCTTGCGGCAACGAGCATTGTGCCGAGATGGCAAAGCAGGTCGCGCAGAAGGTCAACATACCGTCTAATTGCATATTTCGGACGATGGGAATCGCCAAAAAAGAGCATGAGGAGAACCTCGATATGCTTGAGCAATTTGAAACTGTATGGGAAAGTGTTGAAAACGGCATTGCGATTATTGATGCCGAAACCAGAGTCATTTTGAACGTCAACCCCGCTGCCGCCCGGATGTTTGAAGCGTCTAAAGAAGATTTAATCGGAAAGCCGTGCCAAAAGGTGCTTTGCCCCGCGCAGCGATGCCCGATATTAGAGTTGAATCAGGTAGTAGACCGCAGCGAACGGAGATTGATAAAAAAAGACAAATCAAGCGTTCCCATCATAAAATCCGTATCAAAAATACATTATAAAGGGCGCGAAGCGTTGCTCGAAAGCTTTTCGGATATATCGCATTTTAGGAAGATGGAGGAGAAGCAGCGGCTTTTAGAGGTTGTCGAGCAGGCAAACAAATCTAAGTCCTCGTTTTTGGCAGGCATAAGCCACGAAATCCGCACGCCGATGAACGCTATTTTAGGAATTACCGAAATCCAGTTGCAGGACGGGACGCTTTCTAATTACGCCAAAGATGCCTTTACTAAGATTCTCAATTCCGGTTATCTTTTGTTGGGGATTATCAATAACCTGTTGGACATGTCCAAAATCGAGGCGGGCAAAATGGAAACTTTATGCGCCGAATACAGCGTGTCCAGCCTCATCAGCGATACCGTGCAGCTAAACATTTCGCGTATCGGTTCCAAGCCGATTGAATTTAAACTGTCGGTGGACGAGCGGCTTCCCGCAAATCTTATCGGCGACGTACTGCATATCAAACAAATTTTAAATAACATCCTGTCTAATGCCTTCAAATACACCGCGGCAGGGTCGGTTTGCTTGTCGGTTGAAAGCGAGCCAAGCACAAAAAAAGGCGAGATTACCGTCGTATTCCGCGTAAGCGACACGGGGCAGGGCATGACACAGGAGCAGCTCGGGCGCATTTTTGAGCAGTATACGCGTTTTAACCCGGAGGCCAACCGCATGACCGAGGGCACGGGGCTTGGGATGAACATCGCGCAAAGCCTGACCGCCTTGATGCGCGGCACATTGAATGTCGAAAGCGAAGTGGACAACGGCTCCATTTTTACGGTGAGGCTGCCGCAAAACATTGCGCCCGGAACTGAAATCATCGGGAAGGAACTGGCAGAAAATTTAAGTAAGTTCCGTTTTTCCACCTCGCAAACCAAAGCCGTGCAGATTGTCAGAGACCCGATGCCGTACGGCAGCGTTTTGGTAGTGGACGACGTGGAAACCAATATTTATGTAGCCAAAGGTTTTTTGATTCCGTACGGGTTGTCAATTGATTCCTGTGAAAGCGGCATTGAAGCGATTGAAAAAATTAAGTCCGGCAAATCTTACGACCTTATTTTTATGGACCATATGATGCCGGGGATGGACGGAATCGAAGCGGTTGGAATCATTCGCCAAACGGGGTATCATAAGCCGATTGTCGCGCTTACCGCAAACGCGGTGGTGGGCCAGGCCGAAGTGTTTTTAAGCAACGGTTTTGACGATTATATCTCTAAGCCCATCGATATCCGAAGATTGAACTCCCTCTTAAATAAGTATGTCCGCGACCGCTACGCCCCGGAGGTGGTCGAGGCGGCTCGAAGCGCCCAAAAAGCGCGCGTAGAAAAAGACGATCCGGGTGTTTCTCTTAACCCGCAGCTGGCTCAAATATTTATCCGAGACGCGCACAAGGCGATTGCGGTTTTAGAGAAGATATATCAAATAGGATTCTCGTGCGGAGAAGAGGACATCAAGCTCTACGTTATCAGCGTGCACGCCATGAAAAGCGCGCTGGCCAACATCGGCGAAAAAGAGCTTTCGACGGCAGCGGCAAAGTTAGAGAAAGCGGGCCGGGATAACGACATGCCCATGATGACGGCCAGCACGCACATCTTTATCGACGCGCTCAAAGAAATCATTAAAAAAATTACGCCCAAAAAGGAAGCGGGCGGGCCTAAGGTTTTGTCGGAAGAAGAAAAACAAAACCTGTGTGAGAGGATAGAAGTGATTAAGGCCGCTTGCCTGAATTTTGACCGGAAAACCGCCAAGGAAGCATTAGGCGAGTTGAAACAAGCGCTCTGGCCCGAGGATATTAAGGATGCCATAGAGCAATTGTCCCAGGCTTTACTGCACAGCGATTTTGACGAGGCGGAAGCGGTGTGCGGACGTATCACGAATAACTAATCAATCGCTCAAAATAAGTCCGCTAAATGCGCCGAAGGTGCTAAACGTGGGTAACCCGGGGTAAGCGTAGCGCTAAGGCCGGGGAAGGACAATAACTATGGACAACTGTATTTTCTGTAAAATCATTGACAATTTCATCCCGTCCGAACGCCTTTATGAAGACGGGCGTTTTATCATTGTTCGCGACATCGACCCAAAAGCCCGGCTCCATTATTTGGCGATACCTAAAAAACATTACGCCTATCTCTCAAATATGGACGCGTCCGATACTCAAGAGCTCGGGCATATTTTTGCCGCTATTGCGCGGGAGTCGGAAAACCTCGGGCTACAAAACGGCTACCGGCTGATTGTAAACCAAGGCGCCGACGCGGGCCAAACGGTATTCCATTTGCACATCCATATTTTGGGCGGGGAAGCGCTGGAATGGCGAAAAAACAACGAATGACAAAAAAGCAGTCCCTAACAAAATAGTGAGGTGCCAATATGCCGGATATTTTTAAGCTAAAGCAACTCATCGAGGCGCAAAACGAGCTTTCCGAAAAAATTGCGGCCGAGACTTCGGGCTTTTCCGGGGACGATTTGCTGAGTGAAAACGCGCGTTTGCAAGCCGAAAACGAAAAATTGGCCGAAGAGTTTAAGGAGATTTCCGACGCGCGCAAAGCCCTCTATAAAGAAAACCAAAGCCTCAAAGAAGCGCTTAAAAATCAAATGTACGCCGAGCGGTCGCACATCTTAGGCCGCTCCCGGGAGAAAATGGCGGCATACTTCTCGGGAGGCACGCAAGACGGGGTTGACGGGCTGACGCAATTTGAGAAAAACGCCAAGGAGCGGTTTTTGCGGCTTCGCCGGGCATTGGACGACGCCTCCTTCGAGACGCGCTTACGGTACACGCAAAAGCTGGACGCATTGGAGCGGGAGCTGTTAGAGGCCGTTCAACGCTCAAAGCGGTCGTATGGCGACGCAGAGCAGGCCGCGTTTTCCGAATACTCCGCCGACACAAGGCCGCTGGGGAAAAAAGATATCGACGAGCGCGCGGAGAAGGAAATCATCACGCAATCGAATCATAAAGTAGAGCGCATGTTCGGGCTCAATCTATTGGGGAAAATCGGGGCGGTGATCATCGTTGTCGGCATGATTGTTTTGTCGCAATGGCTTTATTCCGAGTACGGGCATAACGATTTGGGCAAGCTTCTTATTTGTATTTTCATGTTTACCGGCGCGACGGCGGTATTGGGCATCGGCCTGTTTTTAAACCGCAAATCCCAAAAACGCACCATTTTTTCGATTACCATATTGTCACTCGGCATTGCGCTGGAGTACGCCGCGCTTTCTATCACGTATTTTGCCTCCGACAGCAGCTTAAACGTATGGATTGCGCTGGCGATTTGCGCGGTAATTACCGTCGGCTCGTATTTTATTTCCTATAAGCTTAAAAGCGAGGTCGTGGCGATATTCGCGCAAATCGGCGGGTATTTGCCGGTGCTGGCGTTCATTTTAGAGGTGGCACTGGCGGGCGAGTTCACCGAAATGGGGATGCTGTACGGCGCGATGGTTTATTTTATTATTCTAAACGTGTCCGGATTTTTATTAAGCTCAAAATACAAGTGGCAGATACTCAATTACATCGCGTTCGGGCTCAATATTTTTGCCGTCATATTTGTGTCGGCAAGCGTCGCGGCGCTGTATATTACGCTGCGTATCGCAAGGCTTGAGACGGTCTTGACGCTGGTGTTTATGTTCGTCTCGTTTGGTTTGCACACGCTATTGCCCGTCTTAACCGGCATCCGCACTAAGCTGCGTTTTGCACGTCCAGACTTTGTGTTGATGACGCTGACAACCGCCGTTAACCTTATTTTGTTTTACGTCATGTTCGAATTATACCGCCTGGGCGATTACTCCGGATACCTCAGCCTGTTTTTTGCGGCGTTTTACTTCGGGCTGTATTTTCTGGTCAGGTTCTTCTTTTCTTCGGATAAATCGATTAAAACCTTGTTCTGGATGACCAGCGTTGTATTTTTAACGCTGTTTATGCCGATGCACTTTAAACTCGAGTGGATTATTTTCGGCTGGATTTTACAAAGCGCGGTTTTAGTGATATACGGTATCTTAAAAGAAAAAAAAGTCAGCCTTTCGGTGGGGGTCGCCTCGTCCCTGCTTAGCCTTGTGTTCTTTATATTTTTTGATTGGAGGTTTGGCAACGGGAACAACGTCATCTACGTCACGGACGCCTCTACGGGGATTGCCACGGGCTTTGTCAATATTTTTATTTATAAGTACGCGCTGTTGACGCTGGCAAGCCTTGCCGTGCTCGCAATGCTTGTCTATAAACGCCGACTCATACTCGGATATTTAGACAGTGACGCGCGGATTTTCCGCACGGGGAGCCTGCGCCCCGCCCAATATTATTGCGTGGCGGCGTATTTAAATGCGGCGGGATTTTTGGTCTACTTTACCTACAAAATGTTCGAGTACGCCACCGTTTCGACGCCGAATCTCATCCGCGACACCGGAAGCATCCAGTACCTGATGTACGGGATTATGGCAATTATCATGTTCGGCTTTGCGGCCGCAGCGCCCAAATTATTTAAGGAAAAATCCGTGTACAACGCCTCCCTTGTACTAGGGATATTCTCGCTAATCTTTTTGCTTGTCGTCAACTGCCAAAGGCTGCCCGCGTTCCCGGACGGCCCTATCGGCGAAAAAGTTGCGGCGGTGTTTTTAACCGCAACCGTGGCGCTCGCGTCGCTCTACGTTTTCTATGACTTTTGCGATAAAATTTCCAAAGCGAAGGTATCGCGAACGGGCTCGCTGAGTTGGCCGATGCCTTGCGCGCTGTATTTTTTGTTCACCTTTACCCTGCTCATGCTGTGGCAATACCGCATTGCGTACAATAACGTCGCCGTCAGCATCGTGTATATTTTAACGGCGCTCGGATGCTTGGCAATAGGAATCTTTAAGCACGACGTCGTTACCCGGCGGTTCGCATTGGGGCTGACGGCCGCGTCGATTTTTAAGATATTCGTCATCGACTTTATCGGCGCGTGGGAATACAACCGCATCCTGTTCGTGATTAACTGCTTTGTGTTCGGCGCCGTTTTAATCGGCATGTCTTTTTTGTACCAACTTTTTTACCGGAGGTTCGCAAAATTAAAGGAATCGGGGACGGAGGAGCTGGAGGAGGGCCAAACCGATGCCAAAGAAGATTAACACGGATAAGAAAACCTTTGAAAAAGCGGACGCGGTTTTTTTAAGTGTAATTTTGGCTGTGTCCGCCATTGTTTTTTTGCCGCTGTGTTTGCTTAATGAACGGTCGATTTTGTGGGGAGAAGGGGTAGTTCTTCCGTTTCCATTTTTATTCTTTCCATGGTTTGCTTGGGCGTTTTGCACCGGCCTTATCATATATGCAGGCTATAAAACGGTATTATTTTTCATTCAACTAATTCAAAAAAAGAAAAGTAAGGCACTTGTGGCGGTAATCATAACAGCGGTTGTTATCGGTTATATAATAACCATATATTTTCTTTATCTTTTTATGTCTAACTTACAGATGAGTTCCGGCTATTATCCGGAACCCTTCTTAGCAATAATGGCAATCATCTTTTTTGCATTTTTAGTGTTTTACGTTGCGGTGATGACGATTGTTCTCGTTAAAAGGTTCAAAAAATCCCCTGCAAATAAAGGGGGCGACGGCTAGACTTTTTTCGCCTTTAGAATCTTCCTTTTTATCACCGTCGCCGCGACAAACGCCCCGATTAGCCCGGTGCCGATCGCAATCCAAACCGCCAGCCCCCAGCCATGGAATGGGATGAGTTTTCCGTCCGCAAAAAAGCACATAAACGCGAGCGTCGCCACGCGCACCGGGCAAATCACGAAAATAAAATACCGATAACTCATATGCGACAGGCCCGCCATCAGGCATAGGATGTCGTCGGGGAAAAAGGGGAGTACAATCATAAAGATAAACGCGGCGCGCCCTTTTTTGCCCACGAATTCCGCGTATTTTTCGGTTTTTTCTTTGCCTATCATCCATACGACAAGCTTCTTGCCGAAATTTCTCCCCAGGATAAAGATAATCAGCGACCCCGCCACGGTGCCCGCCGACATGCAAACAAACGACCATAGCGGCCCGAAAACGGCGGTTCCGATCACGGCGGGGACGGCGGCGGGAACAGGCAAAAATACAACGTTAAGCACAATAAACAGCACGTATACAAAAACGCCCCAAAATCCAAAGGAGCGGATGAGCGCAATCATCCCCTCGACATTTTTCACGCGCTCCAACACCCCGGATGCCTCAAGCGCCATATAGCCGATAAGCAATATGCTTAAAGTAAACAGCGCGACGACGACGGACTTAAACAGCGCTTCGTGCTTTTGCGCGTCAATCCACGGAATCCATACCCCGAACGCGGCGTACACCATAAAAACCGCAAGTGTGACCCATTTGGGCGCGTCCGCCAAAAAAATGCAGGCCGCCACAACCATCGCAAGGCTAATCCCGACGCAAATCAGTTTTAAAATTTGCGCGCGCTTTCCCGATTTGCCCGTATTTTTTGATGAGCGGCCCATACGTCATTAGTTTATGTATGACATGATGGGGATATTAGGGAATGAAGAAAATTGTATTGTATTTTCCCGCTCTTGATAAAAAATAATAATTAAAATCATTTGCCATATTTTGCGGGTTGTGGTATAGTGTTCAGTGGTTAACTCAATCATATTATCCAAGAATAAGAAACACGACACACGGAGAGAATTACCCCATGACAAATTTTCTAGCTTACAACGGCATTACCGGCATGAGCGCGGACGTCACGTTTACCGTACTGTTTGCCCTAATCACGGCGCTTGTTATGTTACCGGCCATATGGCTGTTGACAAAGTTCATTAAAAAACCGAAGTATGCCGTCACCTATGCCGAGCAGTCGGCTGCTTTTGCGGCCGGGGAACAAAAGGTAGCGCCCGTAAAGTTCTCTTTTGGCGGGATTTTGGCAGCAATCATCGGCGTAGGGCTTATCGTGCGCCTGCTTTTCTCGTTCTTTATCACGGGCTACCGCGTGGAATTTAGCGGGCTTTTCGGGATTTTCGGATCCGACCCTACATCATATTTTACCAAGAGCTCCGACGCTATTATCCACTACCCCTTGATAATATACCTGTTTTCGTTTTTCGGGCTGTTTGCGCAGGGCTTCGGCATAGGCGCAGACGCGTTTGCCGCGCCGGTACTGGTTAAGCTGCCGATGATACTTGCGGACATGGGGCTGATTTACCTATGCTACCACGCGGCAAAAAAGTATATCAACGAATATACCGCGCTGGTTTTGGCCGGGTTTGTCGCCGTATTCCCCCCGCTTGTTTTTGCGTCCAGCGTATGGGGAAGCGTTTATTCGATTCTAGCCGTGTTTTTGGCGCTCACGTTTTATTTTATGGTTAGCAAGAATTACGCAGGTATGTTCGTCGCCTACGCCTTTGCGCTCTTGACTGCCAAGGACGCGCTGTATTTGTTTCCTGTCGTCGCGATTTTCGTCATCTATCAATTTATTAAGACGCTCCGCTACATCTCCACAAACAACATTAAAGGTTTTAAAGCCGTTATGGCGGACAAAAATGCCCGTTCTGCGGTTTTGCTGCCGACATACGTGTTGGCCGCATGGCTCGGAATGTGGCTATTGAGCCTGCCGCTGGTGTACAATTATTCCGCCAGCCCTTTCCGCTTTACCTACATGCTGTATTTTTACCCGTTGGCGCCGGATTTGTCTACGGTAACGCAATATTACGGCTTTAACGCGCTCAACGTCTACAACCTGTTTTTTAATAACGGCGTGGCCCTGGGCTCCGGCTTTCCCGGCGTATTTTTTGCCATCGCGTTTGCCGTATTGATTTCGCTGCTGGTCGGGGTGGTTTATTTAAGCCGTAAAAACCGCGCGAACCTCGTATATTTGGCGGCGTATATCCTCTTGACGCTTTCGATATTCTACGTCGACTTCGGCGCGATGAATTTAATTGCCGTTCTTCCGTTGCTGCTTATAGCGCTGGTTTTTATCCGCGACCGAAGAATTTTGACGCTTACCGTGGTGCTTGGATTGGCCGTCGTTTTAAACGGGTCGTTTGTCATGATGCACGCGGGGTACATTAGCTCGGCGCCGGAGGCGGATTTTATTGCGGGCTATACGTTAGAGTCGGTACGGCTCTTTAAAGAAACGGGCTGGCTGGCCGCCAATTACGTCATGTCGATCATCGTCATCTTAGCCGAAATTTACGCGACGATCATCATATTAGACATCGCGATGAGCAATAAGCGGAAGCTGTTTGCGGATTTGCCCAAATCCACCTTCGGCAAGAGCCTATTAAAATTTCTAAAGGATTAAAAAAACGGTGCGGTTAAAAAAGTTTTAACCGCACCGTTTTTGAGGTGTTATGTTTGCAAAAGTAAAATGCTTCGGCCTATCCGGAATCGAGGGGTTTGAGGTCATAGTCGAGGCCGATATCCACAATGCGTTACCGGGTACCGATGTGGTCGGGCTGGCCGACACGGCGATAAAAGAAGCTAAAGAGCGTGTCCGCAGCGCCATCAAAAACAGCGGGTTTTATTGTCCGCCACGACGCATCACCATCAATTTGGCTCCCGCCGACACCAAAAAGGAAGGCCCGCTGTTTGATTTAGGGATGGCGTTGGCGGTCTTGGGCGCGTTCGAGCACGCACCGGCGTCCGTCATCAATTCGGGCGCGGTGTTCATCGGCGAATTGTCGCTGGACGGCGTTTTGCGCCCAGTGCGCGGGATGCTGCCGATATTAATTTCCGCCGTAAAAAAAGGCTTTAAAACATTTGTCGTGCCCGAAGAAAACGCCGCCGAAGCGTCCTTTATCAAAGAAGCCGAGGTGTACGCGCTGAAAAATTTGCGCGAGGCCGTTCAATTCCTGCACACGCCGCATTACTTTACCCGCGTCCGGCCGCGCGATTTTTCAAGCGAAGTCCAATATCAATACAAGGACGATTTTAAATACATACGCGGACAAGCCTTTGCGCGCCGTGCCATGGAAGTCGCGGCGGCAGGCAATCACAACATCCTGTTAATCGGCCCGCCGGGGTCGGGTAAGACGATGCTTGCCAAATGCCTCCCGTCGATTTTGCCGGATTTATCGGCGGAAGAAGCGAGAGAGACTACCAAAATCCATTCCGTAGCGGGTCTTTTGCCGCCGGGCGTCGGCATGGTAACCACGCGCCCCTTGCGCGCCCCGCACCATACGGCGTCGCAAGTGGCGGTGACGGGCGGCGGCAGCAAAGCGATGCCCGGCGAGATTTCATTGGCGCACAACGGCGTGCTATTTTTGGACGAATTGCCCGAATACCCGCGCTCGGTACTCGAGGTGCTGCGCCAGCCGCTCGAGAACAAATCGATTCTCGTTTCCCGCGCCGCGCGCACCGTCACGTACCCCGCCGACTTTATGCTGGTTTCCGGCATGAACCCCTGCCCCTGCGGCAACGCGGGGTCGTCGGCAAAAGAGTGCACCTGTTCGCCGATGCAAGTTTCTAAGTACCTCTCAAAGCTTTCCGGTCCGCTCTTAGACCGCATCGACATGCACATCGAGGTCGACAACGTCACCTATGACGACATTAAGGGAGAGGAGAGCGAGGATTCCGAATCTATCCGCGCCCGTGTCAACCGCGCCCGCTCCTTGCAAAGCGAACGCTATGAGGGCAAGGGAATCACCAACAATGCGGGGCTTGACTCGGAGCTTATGGCAATCTACTGCGCTCTTGACGAAAAGAGCGAGCTTCTCTTAAAAAAAGCCTTTGACCGGCTAGGGCTTTCGGTGCGCGCCTACACCCGCGTCCTAAAAGTCGCCCGCACGATAGCGGATCTTTCGGGCGAAGAAAAAATTCAATTTTCCCACGTGTCGGAAGCGCTGTCGTATAGATGCATGGACCGAAAGTAAGTGCAATAGTGCAGTAGTGCAGTAGTGAAGGATGAGCAGAAATTACTTCTAAGAACGTATTCAACTCACAAAAAAACAATAACTACCGCACTACTGCATTATTGCACTATTGCACTACTGCACTGAAAAGGATTATATTACTAAGGAGTAACAATGTCAATATCCATCCCAACCGAACATCTCCTCTACTACTGGCTCTCCCTATGCCGTATTACGCCGCTCAGGATGCTGAAATTGCTCGAAATCTATGCACCTTTCGAGTTATTTGACCGCGTCAAAAGGGATAAAAAGATTGGGGAGCTTATCGGAGAGGAAAAATACGCTTTGCTTTGTGAGAAAGCAAACGAAGAAATTTTACTTAAAAACTATGATGAGCTGTCGCGTTATGGCGTTAAGTTTTTAGCATACTGTGATAAGGAGTTTCCGGAGCGTTTAAAGCAGCCTGAAGTTTGTCCGCCGCCGGGGCTTTACTATAAGGGAAATTTAGCGCTTTTAGATTCCACCTGTATCGCCATCGTCGGCACGCGCCGTTGCTCTAACTACGGCAGAGAAGCCGCGTATAAATTCGGCTCCGAATTGGCCGATTACGGATTTTGTATCGTCAGCGGCTTGGCAACCGGAATCGACGCGTACGCGCACGAGGCCGTGGTAAAGGCGAGCGGCAAGGCGATTGCGGTCTTAGGGATGGGGCACGCCAAATTCGGCCCATTGGACAATGTAGCGCTCTATCAATCGGTGTGTAAATCCGGGCTTGTCGTCAGCGAGTACCCGCCGGAGCAGGAAGGCGCTAAATACACTTTCCCGGAAAGGAACCGCTTAATCTCGGGTTTTTGCGAGGCCGTCATCATTGTCGAGGCAGCCGGAAGCAGCGGCGCACTGATTACCGCCGAGCGTGCGCTCGAGCAAGGCCGCGAGGTTTTTGCGGTTCCCGGCAATATCACCAGCCCAAAATCCGCCGGCACCAACGCCCTCATTCAAAAGGGCGCGGCGCTACTGGCGGGGACGCAGGACATATTAAATTACTTTTCCGTAAAAAACGAGAAAATTCATTTGGATAAGCCCGCAATTCAGCTAGACATATTCGAGCAAAAGATATATAATCACTTAATGGAATTCGGAGAGACGAACTTTGACGATTTGGCATCCTCTTGCGAATTCTCTGTCCACGAGCTGCTCTCGACGCTTTTATCCATGGAGATGAAGGGCGCGGTGGTAAGGGCGGCGGGGAACCGGTATAAAATAACTTAATGATAAATGATAAATGATAAGTGATAAATTGCGGATAGAATTTTGTCGGTTTCAAAATTTGCAATCCAACCGCAATTTATCACTTATCATTTATCATTTATCATTTTAAAAGAGGTAACCACATTGAAACTAGTCATCATCGAAGGCGCCGGCAAGAAAGAAACCATCGAAAAATATCTCGGCAAGGGATATAAGGTTTTTGCAACCAAGGGGCACGTGCGCGATTTGCCGTTACGCTCGCTCGCGGTAAACGTCTCAAACAATTTTGAACCGACGTACGCCGTCATGGACGACAAAAAAGAAGTGGTCGAACGGCTGAAAGAAGCGGCGAATAAAGCCTCGGACGGCGTGTTTTTGGCGACCGACCCAGATCGCGAGGGCGAGGCGATTTCATGGCACGTCGCCCATCTTTTGGGCATTGACCCTGCGGAGCCCGTGCGCATCGTGTTTAACGAGATTTCCAAAAAAGCGGTGTCCGCCGCGCTGGAGTCTCCGCGCCCCGTAGACCAAAGTCTGGTGGACGCCCAGCAGGCGCGCCGGGTGTTAGACCGGCTGGTCGGGTACAAGCTTTCGCCCGTTTTGTGCAAAAAAATCCAAAGCAAGCTCTCGGCGGGGCGCGTCCAGTCGGTAACCTTGCGGCTTGTGGTTGAAAAAGAGCGGGAAATCCGCAGTTTTAAGCCGGAAGAATACTGGCCGTTTTTTGCGATGCTGCAAAAGGGCGGCGATGCGTCGTCGATTAAAGCCGCACTCGAAAAAAAAGACGGCAAAAAAGTAAAGCTCACCTCGCGCGAAGAGGTGGATGCCGCGCTCGCCGCGCTCGAGGGCAAGCCCTACCTTGTTACGAGCGTTAAGCGATCCATCACCAAATCCCGTCCGCCCGCGCCGTTTATTACCTCCACGCTCCAGCAAGACGCGATGAATAAACTAGGGTTTTCACTCAATCAAACGACGCACGCCGCCCAAGCCCTTTACGAGGGCGTGGACATCGGAGCGGAAGGTAAAACCGCGCTGGTCACCTACATCCGTACCGACTCTACCCGCGTCTCACCGGACGCCATCCGCGAGGCGCGGGAGTACGTGGCGGCTAAGTTCGGCCCGGAGTTCATCCCGGAAAAACCGAACTATTACGCGTCTAAAAAGGGGGCGCAGGACGCGCACGAGGCAATCCGCCCGATTTCCTTAGAGCGTACGCCGGAAAGCTTAAAAAATGCGTTGCAAAGCCAGCATTACCGGTTGTATAAATTAATTTACGAGCGGTTTTTGGCAAGTCAGATGTCCGAGGCGCAATACAACGCGCTGAATGTGGAAATTGAGGCGGGGAAGTTCGGCTTTAAGGTGAGCGGCAAAACGCCGCTGTTTGCCGGCTACACCGCCGTGTACAGTATGCATGAGGACGAAAAGGAAGACGACGAAACGGGCGGCAAGCTGCCGGACTTGGCCGAAGGCGAAATGCTGGCCCTTAAAGAATACAAATTCGAGCAAAAGTTCACCAAGCCCCCGCAGCGCTACACCGAGGCGTCACTGGTTAAGGCGATGGAAGAAAAGGGGATCGGGCGCCCGGCTACGTACACGCCCACCGTCACGATTTTGGCGGCGCGCGAATACACGGGCAAGGACGGCAAGTATTTGATTCCCACGGAGCTGGGCGAAAAGGTGACGGATTTATTGGTAAAGTATTTTCCCGAAATTATGGACGTCGCCTTTACCGCGCACATGGAAGAAAGGCTTGATGAAATTGAGGACGGCGGAAAGGTTTGGCAAAACGTCGTCGGCGGCTTTTATGAGGGCTTAGAGGAAAAAATTGCGGTGGCGACGGGTGACAAGTTTACCCTAAAGTCGCCCGACGTTCCCACGGACATCCCGTGTGAAAAGTGCGGCACAAAGATGGTGATTAAAGCCGGCAGATTCGGCAACTTTTTGGCGTGCCCTAATTTTCCCTCGTGCCGGTTTACCAAAGAGATGAAAGGCGACGACGGGATGGGGATGGTGTCATTGAAAGTAGGGCGCAATCAAACTCATGCCGTGCCGAATGAGGAATTAGGAATTAGGAGTGAGGAATTGCGGATGGATTCTGAATGTTTAAAGCCGGAGCAGTCCGTAGGGCACGATGCCCACATCGTGCCGCCCCGCATATCAACGAATAGCGCACGGAAAACAGGTGGCAGCTCATCCGACATT
>Ga0123356_10004087_pt1 | contig 15157 bp, 13 predicted proteins | sample TergutEmb28metaG_2_FD_92546 | JGI IMG/M metagenome (GOLD analysis project Ga0123356, IMG submission 92546) | Embiratermes neotenicus P3 segment gut microbial communities from Petit-Saut dam, French Guiana - Emb289 P3 | ecosystem: Host-associated > Arthropoda: Insects > Digestive system > Gut ... | reverse complement strand
TTTAATCCTTCCTAATACCATCCATCGGGCATTCCTCTCATTTTTGGAATCACTGGAACAAGACTACGAGAATTATTAACAACATAATCATAGTGACTGCCATTTAATCCATTTAAAGTAGAGAGCAGGTAATAATCATAGCTGACATAATTTGGACCTAAATCATTCCCAGTCTCTATATAAATAGGATCATTCCAGGTTGTATCTAAAAATTTCCAGGAACCGCCGGTATATACATGATTCCATGCATGATTCATAGCTGTACTTGACACATATCTTGTTTCAATTCCTGCCGCTCGAAGTAAAGCTGCTGTAACATTAGAGTATCCTTCGCACACTGCCAGATAATGGCCTAAAGATCCGTATTGCGGATCAACATGATATCTTGTTTCAAGAACGCCTAACGCATCCTGAGGTTTTCTTACTCCGGTAAGATATCCGTCAGCATCATACACTGTATTCTTTACAATATAATCATGAATTAATTTAATTTTTTCTGCTTCATTAGTAATACCATATAGTATGTCTGTAACAAGATTAGTAATTCTAAAATCATCACTTTGAACTACCGATGACGGATAAAGAAACCGCGGATCTCCATCAACACCTGTATCTGTACAAGTATTATTCACAATAAAGGTTTCCTGATAAGAACCAAGCCCTATATTTATTCGATATAGACCTGCTCCAAAACGCAGCCATACTCTAATACAAAAATTACCTTGTGGAATTAAATAATTTGTAACTAAAGAAGGATCTTCTTCTTTTTCTATAGACATATTTATATAACCGCCATATCTTAATTCACCTGCAAATGTTACAAACCCATCGGCATCAATATAATTTTCCGCTGGAGATGTAATAGTTAAATATCCAAGAAAACCTACCATAGATCCAGGTTCTCCCTGATAACCGTAATATGTCTTTCCAGTTATAAGATTTGTATACGGTCTTTGCAAATAATCGGCGGGATGAACAGTAATAATATCACTGTTAACTATTTTACCGTCTAATGAAGCTGTAACTCTATATGTTCCCGGCGCCGCAGGAGGCGTAAAAAGACCTGTAACAGGATCAACGCCAGGTCCGCTATAAGTAATACCGCTGATACCAGAGCGAATAGAACCATCCGGACGAAGAGCGTTAGCGTTAAATTGTATAGGAAATCCGCCTACATAGGTATCTTTCGGACCTTTAGGATACATATCTAAAAACGCTGTAATATCAGGAGAAATTGATATATCCGTTAGCCATACTTTATTTGTATTGGGAGGATTATAGAAAAAATTACTATTCTTTTCCAGTACGCATCTAACTTCATGGCTGCCTTCCGGAATGTAGAAACTTCCGTTTCTCCACGAACCTCCCAACCCTTCATATGAAGCTACTTCAACATTATTTAAATAAAATTTAAAAAAAGTATCTACTGGCGACGCTCCGCCAATATCAGTTTTTATATTAAAGCTGAAAAAACCTGGTTCAGTTATATTTATAGTACGGCTAAGTGTTACCCTTCCGCCATTAGACATGTATCGGGAAGCAAATTCAATTATTGATTTCCCGTCTTCAATAACTATAACCGGAAGTATTGAACCGCTTCCGGAAGAAGACGCTGTCCAACCGCTGAAATCTTCGCTAAAATCTGTCTGGAAACTAGCGTGATCAATATTATACGACATCGCTATACTGTAAGAATTTACTGCTCCGTCATCGGCCCATAATCCAAGATAATAGTCTGCGGTAACATCAGGATCGAAGATAATAATTGCTTCGGCGCTGTTGGAAATACTGTGGTACTCTTTAAATGTTCCATCGTTATTAAATACAACAATGTCAGGGTAAGAACCTTCAGCGCTGAGTGTCAGCTTATATGAAAATCCTGCCATCATCGATACTTTCCAAAACCGCATTTCGTCCGGAGCAAGGTTTCCGGAAATATTGTTATAAATTTCCGGTGTAGTAAAGAATACTGCCTGCGCTGATTGATAAGGAGTTACTGTTACGTCAGCCTGATTTAAACCCTGGGTGATTACTCTTTTATTAAGATCCAGTAATTCAATTCTTAAAGAACCAGCGTTATACACCTTACATTCAAGCTGACTAAATGTGCCGCTCCAAATTCCTCCGGGAAAATTTACGGGAGCATTAACTACCGGAATAATATCGTTTATATTAAGTTCAAGAAGTTCTCCATGCTGAATAAAAATACCTTGATCATCGGCTATTGATAAACGTATATATGCAGTTTGAGGAGCTATAGCGCGTCCGCTGTTCTGTTCAGCCATTTTTTTATAGTCTGGAATAAATATTTTTAGACTCGCGCTGCTGAATTCTTTTATGGAAATTTGTTCATCGTTGGTTTTATTATCAGGTAATAAAATATTAAAACAGGAAGATAAAATAAATGAACCGATAATTAAAATAATAAATATGTTCTTTTTCATGGTTTCTCCTTCATTTAATAAATAATTATATCAATATCGCCGTACATAAGACCCACTGTAATATTAAATTCAGCGGTTTGCCCTTGGTAAGTCACAATAACAGATTTTACACCTGTTACGCTCATATCTGGTGTACTTAATGTATAACCGGTAACTGGTTTTGATGTATTATCAGAATAAGCGGCTGTTACAATAAGTCCCGTAGGATTAAAAGTCTCATTAATGTAAAAAATGATTTTATCGGGATTTTTTGTAACGCTTATTGAAACAAGTGAGGCTTCTGTAATCGTGTTTACTGTAATATTAAAATTCGCAGTTTGGCCTTCAAATGTTACGGTAATGGATTTTGTTCCGGCTGTACTCATATCCGGTGCGCTTAATGTATATCCGGTAACTGGTTTTGACGTACTATCAGAATAAGCGGCTGTTACAATAAGTCCTGTAGGGTCAAAAGTTTCATTAACATAATAGCTGGTTTTATCTGGGTTTTTTGTAACGCTTATAGAAACAAGGGAAACTGTAATAGTATTAACTGTAATATTAAAGTTCGTGGTTTTACCTTCAAATGTTACGGTAATGGATTTTGTCCCGGCTGTACTCATATCCGGCGTACTCAATGTATATCCGGTAATTGGTTTTGATGTACTATCAGAATAAGCGGCAGTTACTATAAGTCCTGCTGAGTCAAAAGTCTCATTAACATAATAACTTGTTTTATCTGGATTTTTTGAAACGCTTATAGAAACAAGCGAAACTGTAATAGTATTAACTGTGATATTAAAGTTCGTGGTTTTACCTTCAAATGTTACGGTAATAGATTTTGTTCCGGCTGTACTCATATCCGGCGTACTCAATGTATATCCAGTAACCGGTTTTGATGAACTATCAGAATAAACGGCTGTTACTATAATTCCCGTGGGATCAAAAGATTCATTAACATAATAGCTGGTTTTATCGGGGTTTTTAGTAACGTTTATAGAAACAAGCGAAGAGTCTATAGGATTTACAAAAATGGGAAAACTCGTAGTTTTATCTTCAAATGTTACAGTAATGGATTTTAACCCTTCTGTACTCATATCAGGTGTGCTCAATGTATAACCGGTAATTGGTTTTGTTGTATCATCAGAATATTTAGCAGTTACTATAAGTCCGGCAGGATCAAAGATCTCATTTATATAATAACCGTTTTTATCGGGGTTTCTAGTAACACTTATTGAAACAAGCGAAACATCTATAATAGAGCTTACTGTAATATCAAAACTCGTAGTTTTTCCTTCAAATGTTACAGTAATAGTTTTTGTTCCGGCTGTACTCATATCAGGTGCGCTCAATGTATATCCGGTAACCTGTCTGGGTGGAAAATTAGAATACTCAGCCGTTACAATAAGCCCGGTTGGATCAAAAGTATCATTAACAAAATAGCCGGTTTTATCAGGATATTCAGTAATACTGATGGAGGTGATATCCGGCTCCTCAAACAAAATACACGCCATCATTAAAATTAGAGTTGCCAGAGCGAAAAACAGTACCAATACCCCGTTTTTTAATACATTTTTAAGTATTATCATTCATTAAACTCCTTTGAAATTATAATATCCCATATAAGTAGTTTTTGTCTATAATACGTTAATGCAATTCCTACTAGCTTCTATACATATTTTTAAACCCCACTAAGAGGTTTTTTATCTTTTAGTTAACCAGTTAACCTGAGTCGAATCTCCATAGGAATCTCTAATTAATGTTAAAATTAATGTTCTTCCGTATATTTTCCACTTATACAAGCAATTTTTGTATCTACTTTTTTATACACAAATTTTGGGGTCGCCTAACTAACTTTATTTGCCGTATTTTGCTTTTATTTTTCCTAAATTTTCAATTGCTTCAATTACCTCATTACGAGGTAAATTTCCTTTTTCCAATTCAACATCTTCTTTTTTTATTAATAATCCATAAAATTCATTTATTTCATGTATAATTTCTGGATAGTTATGATCTAATAATTGATATAATTTATCTTCTGCTTTCCCAAATAACCCATTTTCATAATAATATTTATATATTTCTATATTTATTTCATTATCTATTTCATAATATTCTAATTTTAATATATTTTCATCTACATTTTTATTGTATTTTTTTGAATTTGTTTCATTCATTAACAAAAAAAATAATTTTAAAGATTTACTATAATATTCAAATGATAAATTATTTTTTCCATTTATTAATTCGATAATTTCCGCTTCTTCATATAAAAGATTGGCAATTATTTCTATATTATCTTTTTCAATAATATTTCCATTTGTATTATTTTTTATAATTTCATCTACACTTAACCTCTTAATGTCATTGCCATTTTTATATAATAATCCAGTATATGCTTCTTCAATTTTTCCTATTGCTAAATCATAATTTTGTGCTCTTTTATTGAATACTATTGCCCATAAATATGCTGCAAATTGCTCAATTATTTTAAGAATGTAATCATGATCGTTATTATTCTGAAAACCATAATCAGGACCAGAATAATCATTTTTAAACATTAATTTCCCTCATATTATTAAATTATACTTATTTTCTTTTATTTGTCAATATTTTATGGTGGTATTGCACTTAACGTTTAAGATTGGCGACGTTTTTGCAGCCCGAATAAGCGAAACCGTAGGTTTTGCAGGGCTGCAAAAATGTGGTGGAGCAAAATACCGCAGAGGACATAAGCCCGAACGGTGTTTTGCGGAACCCAAAAATGCCGAACAGGCATTTTTGCGCTAATCGTGTGTTAAATGACGTTTGCCTTTTATTTATATGATTAAATCATTCATTATCATAATTCCAATCTTGATTAAATATAATTATTGCATGACCATTTGAAAATTGTGTATGATTTGCTTGATAACCATATACTTTATTATCAATAATGTATTTTAAATTAACACTACCATAACCTGTAAATACAAAGTCTTTTCTCTTTACGTCAGGATTTTCAAAATACATATTAAATTCTTTATTTTTTATATAATCAAATCCATTTATTGTTATTTTATCATATGGATCATCTATTAACCTAATACCACTACCTATAACGGTAGGATAATATTCTTGTTTATCATTAATAAATTCAATTTTAATATGACTGTTTTTTGATACATCACATCCAATAATACAATAATTTTCAGGAATATTTTTTACTGTAATTGACCCAGTTATTAATTTTGAAGATGAAAGGTTATTATTTTTAAATATATTATCTTTCTTTGGATTACTATATATTATAATTGGAATCCCTGCAAATATTAAAGGTAATAATATTATAAATATTATACCAATTATTAAACCTGCTTCTATAGATAATCTTTTTCCAATAAATTTCCCAATAAAAAACTCCACCAATATTACCAAAACACTAATTCCAATAATTATTAAAGGTAATGAAAACTGCATAAAATCCTCCTAATTAATAGTTTATTATTATTTAAAAATAGTCAATACCTATTCATAAACCCAATGCAAATGTCATTTAACTTGTTATATATGAAATTCCCATATACAACAATTAAACCGTTTAACATTAATCCTTGTGTACAGTCGCGGTTGTACAGAGAGAAAAAAAATTAACACTTATAATTAAATCTACTTAAAAAAACTAAACTTCCCAAACTTAAACATCTTACCTTTCGCTTTATTATTTATCTCATCCAAAATCTTAAAAATATAAGCCGCAAAAGCAGTTTCATTCCCGGCATCAGTATGAGAAAAACCCACAGTAATATAAGGCTCGCTGTGGGCAGCGGTAAGCAGACCTTGAGTGAGAGCGCGGAAAGAAGCAAGCGCGGAAGGACCAAGAACATCAGCATTATCGTCTTTTCCAGAAATTGAAATGTCGGGAAAAACAAGAGCCAGTGTTCCGCGTTTACGGGCTGTAAAAATGGCAGCTAACTCTTTTACCAGAAAGAACCATCCCTTTACATTATCGTTAATCATAATTTCGACATCAGATAGAGGAATCATGGAAGCTCTGCTGCGGATGGATGGAGGAGAACAAATAAGTATCGCTTCATCAATGCGTTCAAGCCGGTTTTCGGCGGCTATTGTTAAAGTCCGGGCGGAAATTGGGCTGGAAGGATTCCAATCAAGAGAATGACGCGCGTTTATTTCCTGTATAATGTCTTCCGGCGCCCCGGAGAGTCTGTTTGATATTAAAGCGGCGGCATATTGTTCTACCCTGTTAACTGTTTCAGCCTCAATAGCCCTGCTAAGCGCCGACTCATTCCCCGCCAAAAATATTCCCCTATTCATAAATTATAGTTTACAGATTACATACAATTATGGCAATATCAAATAATGAAGATAGTAAAAGCGATGATGGTGGGCGATGTAGTAGGGCAACATGGCCTGGAAACTTTGGAAGAAAAATTGCCTGCGTTAATAAAAGAAGAAAATATCGATTTTGTTACGGTTAATGGAGAAAACGCGGCGGATGGGTTTGGTATAACCGAAAAAGATTACAGGCGTATTATAGCGGCTGGAGCGGATGTAGTTACATCCGGAAACCATGTTTGGGAAAAACGTGATTTCTGGCAGGTATTGGAGACAGAAGGATTCATGCTACGGCCGGCAAATTATCCGTCAGGTTCGCAGACTGTTCAAAAAGTTTCAGGTACAGGTTTTGTACATAGAACCAAAAATAATACGGATTGGGTTGTAATAAATCTTCAGGGGCGCGAATTAATGAATGCCATAGACTGCCCTTTTCAATGTTTTGATCGTATCGTAAAAATCTTTGAAGGAAGAGCGTCAGACAATCACCCGCTTGTAACAAAAGACGGTTCTTCTGTTCCGTATGCCTTTCCAATTATATTAGTAGACTTTCATGCCGAATCAAGCCGGGAAAAAGAAGCCCTTGGTTATTATGCCGATGGCCGCGCGTCTTTAATCGCGGGAACTCATACGCATGTGCAAACCGCGGACGAAAAAATACTGCCAAAAGGCAGTGCGTACATTACAGACCTTGGCATGACCGGAAACACAAATAGTGTAATAGGAATGAACCCAACAATTTGTCTAAACAGAGCCCGTAAACAGGTTTTATATAACATGGAAACAGCGGAAGCAAAAGGTCCCGGAAAGATGCAGGGTATTATAGCGGAAATTGATGTGGAAACCGGAACAGCGATTTCTGTCCGGCGCATATAAATCCGAAGAAATTTAAAAAGACTCGCGTCTTATGGGAGCTCCGATATAAATACCTTCGGCAAGATAATCGCGTCTTTGGCCTTCAATTAAAATTTGTACATCGTTTACATTTTGAAATTCAGTTACTGTCCATACAATTTGTTTTAATTGGGCAACATATCCTTCCACGCCGTAAGTATTAAATAAAAAGTTCTCGCTAAAGTTGACATACGCAGTAGTACCCTGAATTGTCGCAGAAAGCAAACGGGTATTTTGCGGAATAAAACTAAGAAGGTTTCCATTAAGTTCAGTTGAGCTGGGCCCTGTTAACATGGCGTTCAAAGCATCCCTCATTGGAGTATTGGAAGCGGGAAGACTGCGGGTTACTCTTGATTGGCGAATCTGTCCGTCTCTGTCAACCTGAGCAAAGTAAATAGCTCTTGTCTGCATAGGTGTTGGCTGCGGCGGCTGCGGAGGAGGTTGAATCTGCTGTTGATTGGTTTGAGCCGGCTGTTCAACAGGTTTTACCGGTTCAGGTGTTTGAACGTTAACCGGAGGTTCTGTTGTATTGATTGTTTGACCAGGTTGTTCGTTTTCTATTGGAGTCTCTACAGTAATTATCACTGCAGGTCTGGTTTCTTTAGGAGATATTACCTCATGTTCAGCTTCACCATTAATAAAGATACCATCATTCGTATTCTGAGAAGGTTTATTACCTGTCAGTAAAATATTAAAATTTCTGAAAATAGTTTGAGAGTTTGCCGCAAAAACACAGATAATTATTACAATAAATACAATCCAGAAAATTATTATAGCGCGGGATATCTTGGAATTATCTTTTTTGTTAGTTCTTCGTATTGCCACAAATATATGATAAGGCAATTAATAAAATGGGTCAATGGCGAAATCTATAATTCAAAAATAGCGTGAAGGAATAAAGCCGCAGCTTGAGATACATTCAGGCTTTCGATATTTCCGGTTCCGGGAATACGAAGTATGTGCGAACATCGATCTTTAACATCAGCAGGTAAACCGGTTTCTTCGTTGCCTAAAACAAGAACAATACCGGGCCTGCTGCCGGGACTGGCATTTTTAATAATGCTGTTTAAGTCACTTATACGCTGCCTTGCTCTTATGTCTGTGCCAATCGTTATAAGCTTTTTGGAAGCGTCCTTAAGAAAAGCGGCGGTATTGGAAATTTTCCGTACTGTTAAATGCTCAAAACCGCCTTCGGCAACACGATATGCGCTGGTTGTAAGCCGGGCTTCATTTTCTGGCATGCAGTTTTCGTTTAAGACAATAAAACTTACATCAAAAAAAGCTGCGGCTCTCGCGATAGCGCCAAGATTATGATCGTTCCCGACAGAATGAAGAAGAACGCCTACCCTGGCTTCATTTGTCCATAAAGAAAGATCATCCAAACTTAATGACTCAATCATCGGTTCTTCGATCATTGCTACAACACCCTGATGATGAACGCTTTTGCATATACGTTCCAGTTCTTCATCGTCACAGATTTTATACGGCCGTTTGCGTTCGGCAAGCTGTTTGCAAATTCCGGTAAAAGAATTTAATCGGTCTTCGCGCAGAAAGAGTCTGTTAATTGTCAGAGGATGATATTCTCCTACAGCAAGCACTGCGTTCATTCCGCAGACGGCAAGTTCATCGGTTAATTTATTACGCATGGTTCTATAACTCTGCGTTTCTAGTCGTTAAATCTGTTCACCATTAACGGCGGCTGATGCGTAGCGTCAAGCGTGTCACGCCACAGGCTGCTTGCGGGATTAACCTTGTTACGATGTGTAATTACCAATTTTACAGGCAGATGCACAAACTCATTATTTACAAGCCCGATAATAATTTTTGTCTTTCCCGCCATCGCCGCATGAACTGCCGCGTTGCCAAGACGTTCACAATAAATTGAGTCATCGGGATTCGCGGGAGAAGAACGAATGGCATAACTGGGATCGATATACTTTAAATTGATCTCTATCTTTTTTTCTTCAAAGTGTTTGATAATTCTGCTGCGAAGATAAATACCTACATCCGCCAGTTTTACATTGCCGCCGGCATCAGTCTTTTTTTCCTTTAATATCTGATCCTGCATTGCGCCTTCCGCGACAACAATTACCGCATGTTTGCGTTTTTTAATCCGTTCTTCAAGATGATTCAGGAAACCATTGTAACCTTCAAGATTAAACGGCACTTCCGGGATTAATACAAAGTTTACTTCATGGCTTGCCAATGCTGTATGCGCCGCGATAAAACCTGAATCCCTGCCCATTACTTTTACAAGCCCAATACCATTAATTGCTGATGCCGCTTCCATGTGAGCCGCCGACACAACTTCTACCGCCTTGGAAACAGCTGTGTTGAATCCAAAGGAACGGTCTATCACGGCAAAGTCATTGTCTACGGTTTTAGGAATTCCAATCATGGCGATTTTTAAATTTCTTTTTTCAACTTCTTCGGCAATTTCAAGCGTACCGCGCTGGGTTCCGTCTCCGCCGATAACAAAGAGCATATTTAAATTAAGCTTTTGTATTGAGTCAACAATTTTTTCAACTTCTTTGCCGCCGCCGCGCGCACTGCCTAAGTATGTGCCGCCCAGTTTATGAATATCATCAACAATATCAGGATCAAGCTGCCTGACTCCAAATCCTTCTTCAGGTAAAAAGCCCCTATATCCGTAACGGATACCGGAAATCCTTGTAACGCCGTATCGTGTCCATAAACAGCGTACAATAGCTCTGATTACATCATTAATTCCCGGACAAAGCCCGCCGCAGCTTACAATGCCCGCATGAACATGAGCGGGTGTAAAGTAAATATGTTCTCTTGGACCTGCGCGTTCAAGCACCTGTGATTTTTTTACATCTTGCTGAGGACCAAGTATAACAAAAGGAGTAGGACGCACAAAATGGTCATCCGTAACATAGTTAGCAGCTTTATCTCCAACGGTTTTAGACATTAAAATTGGTGAATTAACCGTTGCCTTTCCAAGTTCATCGATTGTAAAATCCATATTTTCTTCCATAAAAAGTAGCGTCTCCCCTATAATTATTGTTATATTTATTATAATACTACTCTTATCAATAAACAACTAACTCATGTGGTATTGCCTGAATTGAAAGAGAATAGTATACTCAAAACATGAAATTTACTCCACCAAACCTGGGCAAAATACGCCCAAAAACCATTCTGATGGTTATTGCGGGAATATTTGTGCTTATTTTATTAGGTACAAGTGTTTTTATTGTTGATCAGACTGAGCAGGCGGTAATTACCCGTTTTGGCAAGTTTATCGGCACCAGAGATCCTGGGCTTCATTTTAAGCTTCCTTTCGGTATTGATCGAAATTACACAGTTAATGTCAGGACAGTACAAACCGAGGAATTTGGTTTTCGCACCACAAGAGGCGGAAATACTCCTTCCTACTCTGCCCAGAGAGGCGAGTCTATTATGCTTACAGGCGACCTTAATATTGTAGATATTGAATGGATTATTCAGTATCGTGTTGTCGATCCAAGTGCATGGTCTTTTAATGTAAACGAACGTACTGAGACAATTCGCGACGTTTCACGTTCGGCTATCAATATGCTTGTCGGCGATCGCGCTATTATGAGAATTATGGGTGAAGAACGCGCCGCTATCGAAGATGAAGCTCTGGTTATAATGAATGATACATTCCGCCGCTTCGATTTGGGCATTAATGTAATTGCAGTAAAACTTCAGAATGTAACTCCTCCTGCCGGTGTACAGGAAGCCTTTGAAGATGTAAACAAAGCGATGCAGGATCTGGAACGGTTAATAAATGAAGGATTACAAGCTTACCACGATCAAATACCAAGAGCCAGAGGTGAAGCGGATCGTATGATCCAGGTAGCGCAGGGATACGCGACGGAACGTGTTAACAGAGCGAAAGGTGATATAGCCCGTTTTAATTCTGTATATGAGGAATACCGCCGCGCTCCGGAAGTTACCAGACAACGGTTATATTATGAAATGATCGAAGAAGTATTTAAAGACGAAAAAGATATGGTTATTATCGACCGTAACCTGAGGAATTTCTTGCCTCTGATGAATCTGGGAGGAAACTAATAATGAAAAAAACATATATTACTATAGGTGTAGTTCTTGTTCTTATTATTGCTTTTGTGGTAGCCGGTCCTTTGTTTGTTGTGAATGAAGGTGAGCAGGCGGTAGTTGTACAACTGGGAAAAATAACCAAAGTTATTACCGATGCCGGATTGTATGTAAGAATTCCTTTTATTGATGAAGTAGTTCGTTACCCGAAAAAAATAATGGCATGGGATGGTGAAGCAAGGATAGTTCCGACAGCGGAAAGACAATTTATCTTTGTTGATGTAGTCGCGCGCTGGCGTATCGCGGATCCCAAGGTGTTTTATGAATCAATTAATACGGTCGAAGCTGCTTATTCCAAGTTAGCGGAAATTATCGATTCTGAAGTGCGTACAGTAGTAGCGGAAAACCCTTTACATGAATCGGTTCGTAACTCTGATCATATCATTACTGACCGTCCGGCGATAGTTAATGAAGTTGAAACATTGGATATTGATGAAAATATTGAAGATGAAATTATGATAACTACGGTACAGTCAAATACTTCTTTTGAACCTATTAAACTTGGCCGCCGCCAGCTTGCTGAGGAAATACTAAGGCGTTCACAGCGCATGGTTCCTGAATATGGCATTGAACTTATTGACGTTGTAACACGCCAGATAAGTTACTCCAATGAACTTACTCCAAGCGTTTACCAGCGTATGATAAGAGAACGTAATCAAATTGCCGTACGTTTCCGTTCCCAGGGAGAAGGCCGTAAAGCGGAATTGCTTGGAAGAATGGATAATGAAAGACGTTCTATACTTTCAGCCGCTTACGAACAGGCAGAAACAATCCGCGGACGCGCCGATGCGGAAGCCACAAGGATTTACGCAGAAGCATATAACAGAGACAGAGATTTCTTTAACTTCTGGAGAGCGATAGAATCATATCGTCAGACAATGCCAAAGTTTGATAAAACGCTTACAACCGATATGGAATACTTCCGTTACCTTTATTCACCAAGATAATATAAAACAGGGACAAGGTGAGAATGGAACGAAATATCCATATTACAAACGTAGAAAACAGCCCGGCCGTATGTTTCGATACCGGGCTGGATCCGCGTTCTTTTGCCAGAACAAAAATGTCCCAATGTTTAATCGAACAGGGTTTTGCCGTTAAACCAGATGGTACGCGTCAGATATGGAAAGCCGCGGGAGTCAAGGAAATAAACGGTCTCATGAGAGTCTGGGGGCCAATGTTTTCCGGAAAAAGACTGGATATAATTCTGGAAGAAATTGATTCTCCGGCTCCGGGAAGCGGTGAAACGAATGCACTGTATCAAAACGCCCTGCAGGCGGTGGTATACTGGATTAGAGCAAAAATGCTTATGGGTGAAACAAGAACGGCGATTAATCCGGGTGCGTCATTTATCCATCCAAAAGGCGGTGTATTCTTTGCTCCGGAACATTTATCCAATCGATGTCTTTTTATAGAAGGCTCAAAACTGGATCGTTATAACTGTCCGGATTTAATCGGGATGGATACAACCGCTTTTTGCGCCGGAATAATGCTGTACAAAATATTCTCCGGGTTTCATCCATATCCGTCTGCTGATATATACCAGGATATGAGAGAAGGTATTTTCATGCCTGTTCATCTTGCCGCTCCGAGTCTGGATAAAAAACTTTCTGAATTAATTCATTCAGCGCTAATATTGCCTGTAGTTAGTAAAAAAACAACTAAAAGCGGCACAGACATTTTAAGTGAAATGCTGGAAATACTGATGGGGAAAGAAGGAAAGATAACTTCAATCTCTGATCTTTTCTGTGAGATACCGGCAGAAAAAACAACACAGGTAGAAAAAGAAAAAAAACGCTATCAGATTAAACAAAGTTCTTTTGTAAAAACAAGACGATTCCTTGTGCGTAATAAATATTTGGTAATAGGAGTCGCAGTGGGTTTACTCTTTATTCTGTTTGCGGTAATTAGTACGGCAAGAAGCATAATGCTGCGCCCCACAACAGAAGGATTAACATCTTTTCAGGTTATTGAAGCTTATTACAATGCATTCAGTTCTTTAGATCATGTATTTATGGAAGCGTGTACTCAAGGATCCGCCGGTAAAAGAGATATAAACGCAGCTGCAACCTATTTGGCGATTGTTAAACAAAGAGAAGCGTATGAGATGACTATTGAACCAATATTTTATCCGGCAAGTGAATGGCTGGAAAAGGGAGGAGAGCTTCCGTCTCCCAGAGCCTTTGGGGTAACTGATTTAATTATAAAACTTATCGGCGGCAATGAAGACGCGGAAAATGTAGCTTACAACGCCGATTATAATTTATGGACACCAACAGAAGAATATGTGATAATCCGCAGTGACAGACTCATGTTAAAGCGGGACAGGCGCGGCAACTGGAGAATTATCGAAATAATGCGGACCGAAAATATTGGTTTAAACTAATATAAACATATTATTACAAAGTTCCATTCAACCAACAATTAATTAAATAACGCGAAAGTGAACCTTCGCCGGGAAGATCCGGCAGGTTATTTTTGGTAAACCATTTAGCATCTTCTATTTCATCGCCGTCCGGTTTAATTATCCCGGAAGAATAACGCGCTTTAAAACCAAGCATCAGTGAATTGGGAAACGGCCATGGTTGGGATTTTATATATACGATATCTTTAACTTCGATATTAATTTCTTCGCGGATTTCCCTTACGACTGTTTCTTCCAGAGTTTCTCCCGCTTCATTAAAACCGGAAATATGACTGTAAACTTTGGTTTTAAAACGTTTGTTATGCGCAAGGAGAATTCTGTTTTCTTCATCGGTAATGACGACAATTACCGCAGGGCATATTCTTGGAAACTCTGTCCGTCCGCAATTGGGACAGATTCGCTGAGCCTGCGCCGGGACATCATTATTTTTACTGCCGCAGGTACCGCAAAAGCGGGAATCGCGTCTCCATTGGGCGATATGGCAGGCGCGGATAATAGCGGCAAGATAGCCGCTGCCTGCGGCGCTGAACATAGAAAGCAGCTGGCGGACGGGAATACTTTTCCATGTGTCAGGGAGGATTATATTCGGGGGGACTGAAACTCCGGTGATTGCGGTAACGGACGAATCTAATGATTTATCATATGATAAATCATATATCGCAGGGATTTCAAAGATGTCTGTATTTTCAAAATCTTTGGATAATTCAAGGTTAAGTCCCTTATTAATATCGGAATCAGGGGTATCAACCGGTAAAAGTAATGTATCGCCCTGAAAGAAAAAGGCCATTTTGTTCAAAATATTCACTCCAAATTAAAGTCTACAAAATAACCAACTTTGTGGACAGGTACATATTATGTTATAATAATATCATGAACTATCTGGAAATGCTGCCATTAAGCGGTATAACTAAATACGCAAAAGGCCAGCCCAATGACGGAGTTCCCTTTACCGGATACCCAAGAGTACATCCAT
>Ga0123356_10004086_pt1 | contig 15159 bp, 18 predicted proteins | sample TergutEmb28metaG_2_FD_92546 | JGI IMG/M metagenome (GOLD analysis project Ga0123356, IMG submission 92546) | Embiratermes neotenicus P3 segment gut microbial communities from Petit-Saut dam, French Guiana - Emb289 P3 | ecosystem: Host-associated > Arthropoda: Insects > Digestive system > Gut ... | reverse complement strand
GTCAGTACTCAAATGCCGGGAGTTAGGGGGACGAGCATGAAACGCGCCATGGCCATTGCTTCGCTATGCGTATTGGCCCTGCTCCTCTTTTCCGCCTGCTCCGACATCGAAGACAGCATGTATGCCCGGCTGCAAAATGGCGAGGTCGTCGAAGCCTTCGACGCGCAGGCCGTGCCCGCCCTGGAAACGGGGCTGGCGCGGTACTGGTATCCGCAGCATCCGGCCACTGCGATCATCGCCATCGACCGCAATAGGACGGACGCCGAAATTAGAGGATGGCGCGATTTGGGCCGCGCGGGAAAAACCGTCGGCTTTGACGACGCGAATGTAAAGGGTCAATTGCTCATGGCCGCAATGGCCTACGGATTGGAGGGCGAAAATTTTACGTTGCGCAAGGCGGCAAAATTGCTGGCCGATCTGCGGGCGAAGGGCCTGGTCGCGTTTGGCTCATTTGACTCGCCGATTGTCATCTGCTTCGATGCGCAAGCGCCTGCAGGCATGGAAATCGTCCTCCCGGATGAAGGCACTCTGACCTACGTGGAGGGGCTGCTTTCGAATCATCCGCTCGAAATGGAAAGCGACGCGGGCCTAAAAGCCACGCTCATGGATTACGAGCATCTCAACACCGTTTGCAGGGATGTCACCCGCGTGCTGCGGCGAACCGTTCTGCGTTCCCGTTTATATAGCTCCGCGGATGGAGGGGAGCACCAGCTGTTCGCGCTGATATTTATCGTCCTTGTGACGGTATGGATGGCGGCTGTGATCCGGCGGGCGATGCAGAGCGGCGTACGGCGCGCGTGCCTATTGCTGGGCATATTGCTGTTGGGCTGGATGCTGACCCGCGCAATGAAGTATCAAATGCCGCTCGGTACGGTCAACCGTTATTTCTGGTACAGCTATTACCTGTTCGAGATGGCGCTGCCCCTGGCTCTTTTATGGCTGGCATGGATTATCGACATGCCGGAGGGCAGGGTGAAGCCGCCAAGGTGGTTTCTCCTTTCAACGGCGGCGGGAGGCGCTCTTGTGGCCCTGGTATTCACCAACGACCTGCACAATTGGGTCTTCCGCCTGGATTTGAGCAATCCCAACTGGGCTTCCGAATACGGCTACGGGCGTATTCACGCCATTTTCATGGCCTACTGCGCCGGCATCACCCTGGCGGCCCTGGTTATGATGATGCTGAAAGTCAGGCGCAAGCCACACAAGGGGGGCATCCTGTTCCCTGTCGGCTTCTATATCTTATTAATTGTCTACCTTGTCGCGTATTCCATGCGTGTTCCCCTGGCATGGGAAAGCGATATCACGATGACCGTCGGTATTTTCATCCTGCTGCTCCTCGAAACCTCCATCCGCGCCGGCATGATCCCGGTCAATTCGAAGTATCGGCTGCTGTTCACGCACTCGCCCCTCGCCATGCGCATCCACGACAGCACGGATAACATCGTGCTCTCATCCGCTTCGGGCCCATTGCGACGGGACGATGATACCTTGCTGTTTACCGCGCCCATTGCCGGGGGCAGCGTCCTATGGCAGGAGGATATCATCGCTTTGAACCGCTTGCACCGGGAGGTGGAGGAATCCATCGGCAAACTGACGGCGGCCAACGCCATACTTGCCGAGGAGGAAAAGATTAAACGGGCCGTGGAGGAGGAAAATGCCAGGATACAGCTTCTGTCGCAGCTGGAAGCGGAAATCGTTGAGGCCGCCGCGAGGCTTTCGGACATGATCGAACGCCGGGAGAGCGCGGCCAGAATCGCTCTGTTGGTCTGTTACATCAAACGGCGCTGTAACCTGTTCTTCCGCGACCGGGAAACGCGGTCAATTTCCGCGGACGAATTGGCCATATATTTGGACGAGCTGGTGGAATTCGCGGGTTATGCGGGCCTGCGGATCGTATTGTCAAGCCAGTTTCAAACACCGATGGGGCTGCGCCGCGCGGCATTGTTCTATGACGTTTTTTACAGCGTTATCGATTGGGCCATATCAGGTATCGGGTATCAGGAGTCAGGAGTCAGGCACATGCTGGCCTCTCTGTGCCGCGAGGACGGGATGATCGTCCTGCGGCTGCAATGCCCCGAAGACGCGCGGCCATTCCGATGGGAAGAAAGCCTGTTCGGGGCGATTGCCTCGGCCGGCGGCGCGGTTGAGATGAAGGATCTGGGAGATGCCGTGGGCATCAACCTTTCGTTCCCGGAAGGAGGCGCCGATCGTGGCTGAGTTCTACGCGTGGCCCTGGCCAGCGCGCACAGCGGTTACTCTCCTGCTGGCGCTGTGCGTGCTGTCGCAGACCCTTGCGATGGCAATGCGTTTTTTCGGCGGAAGAAAGCGATGGAAGGCACTGCCGGAGCTTTGCGCCCTCGGCGCTATTCTATTTTGCTCTTTGCTGTATGGGCAGATGATCAATAACATAGAAACCGGCCTGATTGCCTCCGTGGGCTACGGCGCGCTGCGGATACGCGCGCAAGGGCAGGCCTGGCATTGGTTTTTTCTCGTCGCGATGCTGATTTTGCTGGCAAGGAGCATCTATATTTGCTTCGTGCGCCGCAGGGAGATTGCGACGGGCATCTCGGCGCTTTCCGTCAAAAACGCCATTGATTCCCTGCGGTCAGGCGTTCTGTTCAGCAAACCGGACGGATATATCATGCTTTCCAACGCGCAAATGCAGCGCCTGATGGCAGCAATGACAGGCCGGGTGCAGCACAACAGCCGGGATTTTTATGGTCTGCTGCCATCAAATATCTGCCAACTGCCCGATGGCACAGCCTGGATGTTCACCAAAACAGATCTGCGCATCGGGAAAAAAAACTACATCCAATTGACCGCCGCCGATATTACCGAGCGCTGGGAACTGACCGCGCAATTGCGGCGGCAGAATGAACAGCTCGCGCAAAAGAGCGAAGAATTAAAGGCGACCATCGCCAATCTGCACACGCTCAGCCAAGAGCGCGAAGCGCAAAAAGTAAAAATGCGCGCCCACGATATCCTGGGCCAGCGGCTGAGCCTGCTGCTGCGTACCGTGCGGGACGCGCGGGAGGCGGATTACAATCTGTTGCGCAGTTTGTCGCAGGGGCTGCTGGAGGAACTCAAAGCGGATTGCGTACCCTCCGCGCAGGATTTTCTGGCTCGTCTGCGGCAGGAATTTGGCATGATCGGCGTTGATATCCGGTTGGAAGGGCCGCTGCCCGGGGATTGCGCCATGGGGGAACTGTTCGCGGACATCGTCCGGGAGGGCGCCGCCAACGCCGTGCGGCACGGGCTCGCCACGCAGGTACTGATTCAGTTTGACCATGTGCAGGCCGTCTGCCGTATGAAAATCACAAATAACGGCCCCCCGCCGCCGGAAAACATCAAGGAGGGCGACGGTTTGGGCGGCATACGCAAAAAAGTGGAGGCCCGGGGCGGTACGCTGCGGGTGATCACCCGGCCTCGCTTTGCGCTGGAAATCGATATGCCGGGAGGTGGCAACTTTGCTATATAAAGTGTTGATCGTGGACGACCATGAGGCTCTGTGCGATTCCCTCGCTTACGCGCTGACCAACACGGACAGCTTCGAGGTGGCGGGCAAGCTGCCCAGCGCCGCCCAGGCGCCGGCCTACTGCGAAAGGCTACGGCCGGACCTGGTGCTGATGGATGTTTGCACCGAGGGCGGCGTTTCGGGGCTGGACGCCGCCAGAACCATCCGGGAGAGTTTCCCTGGTATCAAAGTCATCGTCATGTCCGGCTTTGACGAGATTACCTATGCGCCCAGAGCCAAGGAGGCCGGGGCCCACGCCTTCGTGCTGAAAAGCAAAAGCCTGGAATTTTTTATGGAGGTCACGCGGAGCGTCATGGCGGGCGGAACCTACTACCCCGAGGCGAAGACCATCCCCCTGCCTATGGGCGAGACCCCGCTGACCCGCAGGGAACAGGAGGTGCTGCGCCTCATATGCAAAAATCTGACCAACGAGGAAATCGCGGAGGAGCTGTTCATCAGCGTGAGTACCGTGAAATACCATAAAGCCAATATGCTGGCGAAAACGGGCTTCACAAAAACGATAGACCTCGCGTTCCATATGATCTCCAACGGGTGGATCAATCCGCTTTATTGAGGAGGCTCAAGCGATGTGCAGGTTCGGCGGTTTTATTGTCAGCTTTGGATTCAGCCTGTGGCGCCATTCCATATGGGGCGGGCTTGCGTTGCTTTTGTTCCTCCTGCGCTTTTGGCTCAAGGCAATCCCGCTGTATTTGCCCCTGGCTTTTTTGGGCGTGTGGCTGTTGGCGGCGCTGATTGTTATAGCATTCTTGGGCTGGGCTACGAAAGCTGGCGGCAGGCCCGACCCGCCGTGTGAAAACAAAAATCCCTATTCCGCGAAGAACGAAGATCTGTTTTCAGGCCTGAGAAACGCCGAAACCTTCACGGTGGATGAATGGATGGGCCATATCCGCTATCTTTGGGACGCTGTTTTTCTGCTGGGGGTGCCTTTCGAGCTGTTTTTGGAATTGGCGAACCGGGCGCAGGAAGCCGACGCTTCTCCCGAGGAGCGAATCATTATCTTCCTTGACGATCTTTTTGCAGATGGTTTTTTGTTCCTGGAAGAAGCGCCGGATCGCGACGGCTGCCGCAAGTTCCGGATCAATATCGACTGCGAAACCTGCTACTATGGAACGGTTCCCGCGGAACACGCCGAGGCCTTCGAGACGAAGCTGCGCTATTATTTTTTGCAAATGGGCTGCGGGTATAGCGTTCATTTGATCTAGTTTGGAGGATTCATATGTGCATGGCGTTGTATATCGGCTCTGACAACGCGCTGCCGTTGATTGCGTGGCGGGAGGGGGAAACCCCGATTTGCATATCCGCGCTGGATCTTTCCAGCAATGAGGATCATTTCGCTGCCGAATATCTTATGAAGCCGCACCAATACTATGTCGGCTCCTGGCAGGGTTGCGGCTGCGGCTTCTCTTTTGATTTTACGGATGAGCAATACGATGAAGAGGGAAACGTTCGCGGCAGGCAATCCGTGGAACGCTTGTTTGAATTCATACGGTCCAATGTCAAAGGCGAGGAATGCGAGCTACTGTCATTTTGGGAAGGCGGGCAATATGGAGGAATATCGCATCAATCCAGTTTTGATTTGAGAGAATTTGCCCTTGGCGATGCATTCGCGTTTTTGGAAGGGCAGTATACAATCGTACAATGGAAGGGGGCATGACAATGGCCCATGGACTAACATGCTATTGCTGCGGCAAAAACGAAACCTCAGACGCGCATTATTATTGCCGGGATTGCGTGGTTAAGCTTAAAAATATGTTTGAGACAAATCAAATTGAAATATCCGAAAGCCCTCACCATTCTTATCATTGCATCTCATGCGGAGAACATGAGAACAGAAGGATCATTGACGAACTGCTTATTTGCGACAAATTCGTGGAATCGGAACTCAAGCAATACGAACAAGAGCGCAAAATAATTGTGATAGACGGCAGCGCCTTTGACGATATGCCCGGCTTTTATGACGAGGTCGAACGCAAATTCACATGCGGGCTGACGTGGAAAATCGGGCGAAATCTGGACGCGTTCAACGACGTTTTACGCGGCGGGTTCGGCGTGCATGAATACGGCGAGACCATTGCAATCCGCTGGCTCCACGCGGGCAAAAGCCGGAACGATTTTGGGTACGGCGCCACCGTGGAGCATTACAAAAACGTACTGGAACGCTGCCACCCGAGCAACAGGGCAATTTTTGAGAAGCGGTTGGATTCCGCCAAAAACAGGATCGGGCAAACGCTGTTTGAGATCATTGTTGAAATCATCACCAACAGCGGCAATTCAGGGCATGACTGCACGTTGGAGCTTATCGAATAAACGCGATAAAAACTAAATTTAGGAGGACCAAGATGAAAAAAACGATCACAATGCTATTGGCGCTGCTGCTGGGTATGTGCTTATTGACCGGCTGCGGCGGCAAAGCGGACCCCCTCGAATCCGAAAGCACAGCAGAACCATCCGCGCAAACACTTACAGTTGAGCAAGCCATGGACCTCCTCTACGAAGGCTACGTCGACGCTGAATTATTCCATCCGGGGGAGTTGGACAAATGGGAGGGCGACGCGCTGCTGTACTGCTTCGTGTATGACGACAGCGGCCAATACCGATACGCCTATGTGAATTCAGCGACCGGCGCGGTTGAGATCGTGGATGAGATCGTGAACTACACAGGCATGGACGAGGAAGGCTACATTTCGGTGCTGGACGACGACGGGCTGGTCGCCTATCTGCTGGCCAACGTGGAGGAGGCCTATGAACGGGTTTATGAAATGCGTGGCCCTCTCGAAGCGAAAGTGCCTGGAGATAACACCGATTTGCCGGAAGAAGCGGGCTGCCGCGACATTTTGCTCGAATCCGCATTTGGAGAAACCATCATTCGTTACACCGTCGCCCCTTCCGGCGCGATTTACGAGTATTTCCCGGACGACGGCGAGTGGGGACTGATCTATGTGCCCGGCGCTGTCGGGTGAAAAATAAGGAGCCCAGCTATGAATGTAACAGAATCTGATAATAGCGAGTTATTGGCGCTTTTCAATTACGTGGGGAAAAAATTCAATCATTTCGAACAGATTGACACGAATTGGGGTCTGCGTATTACCGAGGCACTGAACTTTCCGGCCGGCGTTTTTTACGCGGCGGATTATGACCAGGCTGGAACCGAATACTGGTTTTATGACGGCGTACTTTCCTACGGGGTGTATGTCTGGTACTTGCTTGGCGCGGTTTGCTCAATGATAACAATAGAAAAAGGGAAGCACATAGACGACTGCGGCAGCTTTCATCTTGAAGAAAGCCCGGGAGAGCTTCCCAAAAAACCATCCGCGTGCTCCGAGCTGTTTGATTCTATCCTGAGCTTAAGCATGAATGCGTTCGAAACTGAGGATGCTTTGGTCAAAGAAGCGTCGAGGCTCCTTGACGGGACAGCGTCGTTTTACGAAGCGAATGAGCATGAATATTCCTTTCTTGCCGCTGACAACTGCATTCTTACTTTTAGTGTTTGGCAAGGTAAGGTTGACGGAATTTGCCTGGTCATGACGGAGGAAGCGGAGGCCGAAGCGGACAGGGCCTGGGAAGAGGAAATTGAACAAAGGAAAGCCTTATGAAACCCGAATGAATTTAGGGAGTACTCGTATGTTTCAAACCGCCGCGGGGATAACCATCCCTTTTCCCGAAAAAATGAAAGAGGAATACCAGGTTTTTGAGAAACGCATCCAGTTTCACGTTAGCTTTCAAAAGCTTGGGGCGATGCTGGAGGCGTTTCTTGCGCGGCTGGAGGAGCCGTTGTTCTTTGTCTTGCAACTTCCGCTCACGCGACAAGAAGAAGAGGCGCTTGGCGCCAAGACCGGGCAGTGCCTGACCGGTTCTCCGCACGATAAAATATGCTATTTGGATGGGCAATCCAAGGAGCGAATCCGGGCGATCCTGCGGCAATACGGCGAGCTGCTGCTGAACGACGGCATTTCGCGGTTCGGCATCGCCTCGCACGTCACACATGACGAAATGTTTATCATGAAATACAAGCTAGTGGATATTTATTGCGGCGACCCGTCAAAATATTTTGACCTCATGGAACAATACGGGCTTATTCCCACAGGCAAGCTGCTTACCGTATGGGACACATTTTCCCGCAAAACACCCGGTCAGGCGCGCTGTATCGAAATGAACGGCATTACTGTTTACGAGGTGTATGACGCGCTTGTAAAATTGGGAATGTATGAGGCCAAAATCATTGACGGCTAACGCTTGTTTTCCCGAAAACTATATGCTACAATAAAACTTCCCAAAAATAAAAATACTTTTAGGAGGAGCACATGATGAAAACTGCATCCAAGCGAATTCTGCCGTCCTTCTTACCCTGGCCTTAGGCCTAGGCCTGCTGGCCCTTCTGCCCGTCACCGCCGGCGCGGCAGCCCCTGTTGGCCCATCCCCCGACGCAATATGGGACTTTTACTACGCCGACGGCGGCGGCACATACGGGGCCAGCTCGTGGGCCTGGGTGCAGGCCACCAAAACCCTCACCCTCACAAACATTAGCCACTCCACCAGCGTACCGACCGCGCTGTGGCTGCCCGCCGGCGCGACGCTCGTGCTCAACGGCGCGAACACGATTGCCAGCACATACATCGGCGGATCCAGTTCCAACGGGGTATATGTGTATGGCGAATCCGGCGGCGACCTTATCATCGCCGGCAGCGGCAGCCTGACCGCCGCGACGAGCCCGGATCAGGAAAACGGCGTCGGCATTGGCATCTATGGCGGCGGCAGCCTGGCCATCAACAGCGGCACGGTCACCGCCATCGGCCCAGACAGGGGGATATATCCGTCATATATCGTACCGAAGGGGTACAGGTACTGGACGAATACCACCGCGGGCGCGGTCGGCGCGGCAGGGCCGTTCATGAGCGACGGCGGCGAAGACGCATACACCGGTTCTTATCCATACGTCAAGATCACGTGCGCCGCGGCGAAGAACACACGGAGCTTCTGGGACTGGCTGCTGTATTACGTGTGCTTCGGCTGGATCTGGATGCGCTGGAATTAGCGGGGAAGCCGCCGTAAAAACTAGCCTGTGCGGCTAGGGCGCGGCGGTAAATTATGTGCTACAATAAAACCCTCCCAAGGCAAATAATAATTTTAGGAGGATATCACATAATGAAGAGAACACTCGCAATTTTACTGGCCCTGCTGTTGGGCCTGAGCCTGCTGGCCGGGTGCGGCAAAGAAAAACCAGAAGACCCGGATAATCCCGGCAACGCAGACAATCCCAACGTTCCCGCGCAGGGCGAGCCCTATCAGTTCGAGTACTATTCTTTTATGCTGACCGATGGCTGGTATTTCTATGACAAAAGCGCCAGCGTCGAACTGCGCAACGACGGCATCGAAGGCGCCAGCATGAAGCTGTACATCTACTCCGGCACCGCCGAAGAAAAAATGGAAAACAACCTGGCATATAACGAGGGCGTCATACAGGAAGAAAACGTCACCCTGGGCGATATTGAGTACATCGTGGGCACCGTGGAATCGGTCAACCGCATCTATCTGGATTCCGTGGAGACCTTCACGATGGTCGACGAGAAATGGAACAGCGAAAAACAGTACGGTGTGGATGTACTGCTCACCAAGGCCACCATTGAGCAGGCCGCGCCCGTGCTGGAAACCATCGAGGTCAACGATAAGATCCTCGAGATAAAGCACGAATTCCCGGAAACCCAGGAGGTGGACAGCGAGCGCTTCTCCTACACCGCCTCGGGCGGCTGGTACCTCTACAACCAGTTCGACAGGCCCTACCTCGGTTCGACCAAGGGTGAGCTGAAAAAGGATGCCAGCGGGGTCTCGCCCTACATGTGGGTCAGCTACGCCTTGGGCAGCATTGAATCCACCGTCGAACGCAATGTCACGACGATGAAAGTAAGCCCAGAGGGGGAGACGATCGACGTCAACGGCGTGGCGTGGCTGGTGCTGAGCAACGAGGATGGAAAAACCCTTATCCTGCTGAGCACCGGGGGACCGGCGCTCGACATGGAGCAGAAAGCCGGCGCGCTCTCGGTCCGTCTTTCCAATTCCAGCGTTGAGGAGGCCATGCCCATCCTGGAGACCTTAAAGCTGAAGTAATAGCACAATTTCTGCTGAGGGCGGCCGGCGAGCCGCCCTCGCGGCAGCATAACCTTGCGGAAGGAGCAGAAGAATGGAAGCGGAATACAGCGCCGGGTCTATTGCCTTGGGCATAGCCGTGTTCATCGTCTTCGGGGCCTTTATCGGCTGGCTTGTCTACCGGCACGTCAAATATACGGTGGCCGGAACAAAGGCGCATATTAAGGCCATAAAGCAGGCGGTCGGCGAGGCAAAAGAGGAAATAAAACTCGCGAATGAACGAAAGGCGAGCGGCGAAGGGTGGACCTTGCCGCAGACTTCCGAAACGCTCGTGGGTTTTGCCGCGGCGAAAGAAGAAATTGTCTTCGGCTATAATGATGAACAGATGAACGCCGAGCGCGGAGAGCAAGCGAAGAAAGGGATCATCGCGGGCGTCGTATTGCTGGTTTTCGCTGGCCTGTGCGTGCTTGCGGGCGCGCTATCGGCCAGCAGCGCGAAAAAAATGGCGGCATACCCCACCGTTCAGGCACGGGTTGTAAACCACAAAGAGGTGACTCGCACAGACGATGACGGCGACGAATATCTGGAACATTACATTGACATTGAATGGGTCGTGGACGGCAAAGCCTACACGGATACCAACAGGCCAAGCAAAGAATATAACCGGGAGACCATCACCGTCCATTATAATCCTGATAAGCCTGAAAAAGTATATTTCCAGGCGCAGGTACAGGCTGAAGGCAACGTGTTCTGGTATGTTATCGCGGGGATCATCGGACTGCTGGGCTTGGGTGTCGCCATTTCTGCGAAGAAGGACAAGCGCAAGCTGAAAGAGGAACCATAGGAGACGCGCCATGCGAAAACGAACAGGCGCCCGCGGCTTTTTCCTCGGGTTGGGCTTTCTCTTACTCTGGCAATCCGGATGGGCGGTATTCGCGCTGGCGGTCTGGCTGCTGCACCGCTGGAAAGGAAGTTCGCCGCTTCTGTGCTGGATTGCGCTGGGCGTCTGGCTGCTTTCGGCCCTGGCTGCCACCGTGCTAATATTCGCGGGCGCGATTCGTGCAAAAGCGCCGTCCCCCGTGGCGGAAAACCGCAACCCATATTCCGCGGACAACGCGCAGGTTTTCCTGGGCGTCGCGAACGATACGGCTCCGGCCAACCCATCTGCCTTCGGCGAACCCGCGCGGGCCATTGTGCTGGTTATGTGGCGCAGGCCGGTTGCGCAGGGCCTTGCGCAACTCCTGCGCGGCGATCCGGATATTCACTTGATTTTCGAGCCCTCCCATTCCCTCGCGCAAAGCGCGGTCCGTTCCCGGGCAGCGGCCGCCGCGCTGATCGAGGTTGCGGAATCGGGCGAAAATCAAAGCATTTCCGATTGCCTAGCATTTTGCGCCCGCCTACGGGAGGAAGCGCCGCAATGCAAACTGCTTATGATGTGCCCGGAGCGGGAAAAGGACGGCGTGGCGCGGGTGGTTGAGGCAAAACGGCTGGGCTGCATCGACGATTTTGTTTTCTATGATTCGTCGATTGATTATGTTGCGGCAAAGCTGTTGGCTATGTAGGGCCTGAACTGAAAAGAAAGAAACCTGTTGAGAAATAATCGTTTCAACAGGTTTTGGTTATTTTGACCGGGAAAGCAATCGCGGAGCGGCGCACCCGCGCCAAACATCGCACTTGACAAATACGAGAGTATCATATATACTATATCCTGGAAGTTGCTGCGAAGTAGGCGGCTTATTGGTTGTTTTATTAAATATGCCAGCAAAGGAGCAGAAATATGCCCGCAAACCAAACCTTCCTCACCGCCGAGGGCTATAAAAAGCTTTCCGAAGAACTCGATTACCTGCGCACAGCCGGGCGCGAGCAGATCGCGAGCAAAATTAAGGAGGCCCGCTCCTTCGGCGATCTTTCGGAAAACGCCGAATACGACGAGGCCATGAACGAGCAGGCGATTATGGAGGCAAAAATCTCCCGCCTGGAAGAAGAGCTCAAGCACGCGAAAATCCTTGATACCGAAGACCTGAGCACAGACGAAGTCAGCATCGGCGCCCATGTGACGGTGCGCGATCTGACCTACGACGAGGAAATGGAGTTCCAAATCATCGGCAAGGCCCAGGCCAACCCTGACGAAAATCGCATTTCCGACGAATCCCCCGTGGGCCGCGCGCTGCTGGGCCACAAAGAGGGCGATATCGTGGACGTGGAGGTCCCCAGCGGCGTCGTGCAGTTCGAGATCCTGAGGATATCGAAGTAAATGAGAAATATGAATGCTGAATGCAGAAATATTTCCGTGCTGCTTGCGGCATATCGCGACGACCGATATATTACAGAGCAAATCGTCTCCGTCCTGCCGCAACTGCGTGAACACGACGAATTGCTGGTGGGCGATGATTCACCCGGGGGCCACCTTGCCATAAAAAAAGCCGTGTTGTCTTTTATGGACCCGCGCGTCAAGTATCTCAGGGGCCCGGGGCTGGGCACCATCAAGAACGTGGAATTCCTGCTGGGCCGCGCCGGGGGGGATATTCTTGTGTTGTGCGACCAGGACGACGTCTGGCTGCCAGAAAAGCTCGAGCGAATTCGCAAGCATCTTCCCGTACAGGAACCAGCTGTCCTGCTCCACGATGCCAAGCTCGCTGACGCACATCTAAATATCACCTGCGGGTCCCTTTTTGAGTTGCGTAAAGTAAAAACTGGCCTTTGGCGCAACCTCATCAAAAACGGCTTCACCGGCTGCTGCATGGCGCTGACGAAGGAGCTGCTGCCGTATGTCCTGCCGTTCCCGGCGGGGATTCCCATGCATGACCAGTGGATCGGCCTGCGGGCGATCCGGCATGGCAAGGTAATTTTGCTGAAGGAGCCGCTGATCCTCCATCGCAGGCACGCGGGGGCGCAAACGGGACAAGCCAAAACTTCGCTTTGGCAGAAGGTTGTTTGGCGGCTACAATTGGTCAGGGCGTTGCTGTTGAGAAAGTAGGTGCTGGATGAAAGAAATGATTCGAAAATGGCCGATATCCTTTGGCGTCGTTGCGGCAATCACAATATCCAGTTCCCTTATGCTGTTTCACTTAATGATTCCCGCAGGGCTCAGCGATGCGGCATGGCGCTTTGCGGACAGCGCGCTGCGGGCCGTTCTTACGGTTCCCTGCATCGTTTTATTGGGATATATCATACAAGGCAGCGGCTTTCGGTCCGCGTTTACCGCACGGGGCTTTGCGAAGGGCCTGTTTGCCTGCGCGGCCGTTTTTCTGTTTATCCTGACGCCCCTGCTTCGCTTTTTCAATATGTCTGAAATGGATGTTGGCTATCGTTCGGAAATCCCGTCTATCATTGCGCAGCAAATCGCGACGGGAGTGTTTGAGGAAGCAGCGTTCCGGGGTCTCTTTATGACCGCGATGCTGATGAAATGGAACGGGACGATAAAAGGCAGAATGGCATCCGTATGGATCGCGGGTTTCGTTTTTGGGGCGGGCCATCTTTCCAACCTGTTTTATCATGAAGATACGAACGCTGTTCTGATGAACGCGCTGGGCGCCTGCATATTGGGAATCAGCTTTTCCGCCATATACTTATATTCCAAAAACTTATTGAGCTGCATGCTGATCCATGCGCTGAATAATATCGCGGTGCATTTATCCAACAACTTAATAGCCGGCGCTTTGGACACAACGCTGAACCGGATCCTGGATTTCGCGCAGCCTGTTATAATGTATGCCGCGATACCGCTGTTCGCGGTGACATTGAGCATAAAAGCAAAGCCGTTCCCACAACCACACCAGACAGGATGATGTTATGACAGACTACACCGTAACCGGCAGCATTGTCACCTTCAACAACATGTCCACCATTGAGGCCGCTCTGCGCACCGTGCGAGATCAGACAAGGGGCGTGCCTTTCCATCTCTATGTCATCGACAACAGCTCCAAGGACGGCACGGCGGACTACGTGAAAAGCATCGATCCCCTGGCCGATATTCTGCGCATCCCATGGAATGTGGGGTTCGGCGCAGGGCATAACCTCGTGCTGCCAAAGCTCACGAGCAAATACCATGTCATTATCAACCCGGACATCGAGCTTTCGGAAGACGCCATCACCAAGATGGCCCTTTATATGGACGAGCATCCGGATGTGGTGATGCTCTCCCCCCGGATTGTGTTCCCCGGCACCCTGGAGGACCAGATTCTTGGCAAGCGCAATCCCAATCTGAAATACTTATTCGCGAGCCGCTTGAGAAAAGGCGCGCGCGCCAAAGAGATACTTGCCGAATACGCCATGCTGGAAAACGACATGACCGAGCCCTTCGAGATTGAGAACGCCACCGGTTGCTTTATGATGATCCGGACCGAAACGCTCAAAAAGATCGGCGGGTTCGACGAGCGGTATTTCCTCTACTTCGAGGACTGCGATATCACCCGGGCGCTCGCGAAAGAAGGCAAGGTGCTGTATTACCCCCACGCGGTGGTGGAGCATGTGTGGAAGCGCGAGAGCAAAAAAGACTTTGTGCTGATGCTGGTGCAGATTAACAGCATGCTCAAGTATTTTTGGAAGTGGCGAAAGGCGAAAGGCCAGAGGCAGGGGGCAGATATTAAGGGAACAGCGAAAAGCTAAGTGTAACCTATTCAGAAAGCAGATGTTTTGGTATGAAGAAGATTGTTATGTATAAAAAACGCGAAATGGAAGAATTCAAGCTCTTAGTTGCCGAGGCTGCGTTCTTTTCAGAGAACAAAATGCAGACCACGTTCTCTAAGAATTTTCCTCCTGAACTCGCTGCAGCGATTGGCGGCATTGGAGTTGGAGCAACAGGAGTAGCGGTGGTTTTTGCCGCTTTTGCCGGAATGAGTGGCGCACAGATTATGTCAGCTTTAGCGGCATTTGGAGTGGCTGGGGCAGTAGGTGGTATTGCCAGCATCGCCGCGAAGTGGCAGCACCAATAGTCCTTGCGGCTGGAGGCTTATGGACATGGGAAAATCAGAACAAACTCAAGAATGAGTTGAAAAGACTGATTGATAAGTCCTATGTTTTTGAAAAGAAACTCGCCAATGATAAAAGGGAAAAGGCAAGAGCTTTGGTCATAACTATGCAAGCATACCGCAAAAAACTTCAAACAAAGCACAAAGGATTAATGAAACCATAGGCAGATTTATCTTTTGAAAGGAATCAACCATGTTCCTAAAAGAACTCTACGACTACCGCTACTTATTGCGGGAGATCGTAGCCAAGAACATCAAAATACAGTACCGCAACTCCGTCCTGGGCATCTTCTGGACGCTCTTGCAGCCGTTTTTGACCACCGTCGTGCTGGTGTTCATCTTCGGCAAGCTCTTCGGCGGGCGGGACCCGGAGGTCATCTGCTTCCCGATCTACGTGCTGTGCGGGCGGCTGCTGTTCGAGTTTTACTCACAGTCCACCAAGCGGGCCATGCGCTCGGTCACGGGCAGCGCCTCGGTGATCAAAAAAGTGAAGGTGCCGAAGTACATCTACCCGCTTTCCAACGTGATGTCAAATTTCGTCACGTTCTTGATCTCCATGGTGGTGCTGGTGGG
>Ga0123356_10004085_pt1 | contig 15160 bp, 15 predicted proteins | sample TergutEmb28metaG_2_FD_92546 | JGI IMG/M metagenome (GOLD analysis project Ga0123356, IMG submission 92546) | Embiratermes neotenicus P3 segment gut microbial communities from Petit-Saut dam, French Guiana - Emb289 P3 | ecosystem: Host-associated > Arthropoda: Insects > Digestive system > Gut ... | reverse complement strand
TCGCCGCGCTTTTCGGCCTTGGTCAGGCCTTTTTCGCGCATGGCGGCGAGGGCTTTGTCAAAGTCGCCCCCGGCCTCAGTCAACGCTTTCTTGGCATCAGTCAAACCCACGCCAGTTAATTCTTTTAGTTTCTTGATCTCGTCGAGTGAAATTGCCATTTATTCGTCCTCTTTCTCGTTAGTTTTCTTTTCCGCCATCGCCGTTGGTTTGGCGGTTGGTTTGTCTTCCTTTTTCGGAGCCGCAGCCGCGCCCTCACGGACGGCCGCTGTGACATAATCGGTAATCAGTTGGATGCTGGCGATTGCGTCGTCGTTGGCCGGAATCGGGTAATCGATACCGCTCGGGTCGGCGTTGCTATCACAGATCGCTACCACCGGAATGCCGAGTTTGATGGCCTCGGAGACCGCGTTTTTGTCCTCGGTGGCGCTAATCACGAACAGCGCGCCGGGTTTGCCGCGCATGTCTTTGATGCCACCGTACTTGTCGTTTAGGACGTCGATTTCTTCCTGGAAACGTTGCACCTCTAATTTGTTGTAACGATTGGCTAATTCACCGCTCACCATGCGTTTTTCGAGCAGTTTGAGTTTTTTGACCTGCGACGAGATGGTCGATGCGTTGGTCAACATGCCGCCCAGCCAACGCTCAGTCACGAACGGTTGCCCGATCGATTCAGCCGCCGCGCGCACGATGTCGCGGGCTTGCTTTTTGGTGCCGACAAACATGACCGGCCGGCCGCTTTTGGCCGTTTCGGTCAAGAAAGTCCGCGCCGCCTCGAGCTGCTCGACTGTCTTTTCTAGGTCAATAATATGACTCTCACCACGCTTGCTGTGGATAAACGTGGCCATTTTCGGGTTCCAACGCGACGTTTTGTGACCAAAATGCGCGCCAGCCTCGAAAAGTTTTCTAATGTCAACTTCTGACATTTGAACTCCTTCCCTTCGTTTCCCGCCCTGAGTGTTCAGGAGTTTTCGCGGAAAACTGATTCGTTAAATTTGTAACCATGGTATTGTAGCAGAAAGATTCTCTTTAGACAAGGGGTTGCATGGCGATCGGTTCTTTGCTACAATTTAGGCATTAACATATTAATTTAAAGGTGGGGAGAAAATGAATAACAATCCATTTGAACCAGTCACGACGGTGCCGAGCGACGGCAATCCGCCCATGACTGATAACGCAGCCGACAATTTCGCGGCTGATAGTGGCGCTGGCAGCGTCGACATTGACGTGGGCGGCACCGATAGCAGAACCGCTCTATCGATCGACGGCATTAGCCCGAGTTACGATGATGACGGCGCGAGCAAAACTCTGAAAATTGACGAGAGCGGCAACAGCACGATCGAGAGCGCCGCGTCGTCCAGTGACATTTTGACCGACGATCATAGTGGCGATTTTCTAAATGACACGTTACCTGGCGCTACTGATCCCGTCGCACCGATCGGCGTTAGCCCTGAGCCGGCCAAAGCCACGGATTCGAAACCGGCCAAACCGCCCAAGGCCAAAACCGTCAAAATCTCGCTGCTGACGGTCATTTTGTTTGTCTTGGCCGCCGCCGGGATCGCTGGTGCGGTCTGGTTTTACATCCAAAACGACCAAAACGCCGACGCTCTGGCCGAGTCCCAGGCCAAAGTCCAACGCCTCGAGGACGAGCTGTCCGCTAGCTCGGTCAACGATAGCACCACCGCCGGTCAATATGACGGCCTAAACGACAAAATCAAGGAAGGCGACAACACCATCGAGTCGCTGACCAAGGAAAAAGCCGACCTCACCAAGAAAAACGAGGAACTAAACAAGAAAGTCACCGAGCTAACCACCCAAAACACCGAGCTAAACAAGAAAGTCACCGACGTCAGCAACCTGACCACTCGAGTTGACACCATGCTCAAAAAGCTCGAGGACGTCTATTCGAGCAATTAAGCAAAGTGGTTGACTTATCCGAGAATTTCGGCTAGAATGTTCCGAGTATGAAAAAGACTTTACACCCCACAGATTATCGTTTGGTCGTATTTATGGACGAAGCCGCCGGCTTTTCGTTCCTGACCAAATCAACCGCGCCCTCAACCGAAACCATCAAATGGGAGGACGGCAACGAGTATCCGCTCGTCAAAGTGCATATTTCTAGCGCCAGCCATCCCTACTTCACCGGCGAGGAAAAAATCATCGACACCGAAGGCCGCGTCGACCGCTTCGCCGCCCGCATGAAAGCCGCCGAGAAACACCGAGCAAACCTGGCCGCGAAATCCAAAAAACCGGCTGGGAAAGTTGATGATCCGAAATTAGCCACCGTCGAGCCGGCCGATGACAAAACCGTCGACCAAGCCGCCGCCGAAGTCAAAGAAGTTGTCGAAAAAACTGAGAAATAATCTTGTCATCCTGCGTGTAGCCGCAGAGTCCAGAATCAAAAAACCTCCGCGCGATGCGGAGGAGACTTGCTTTTTACTTTTTAATCTACTCCTCACTAGCTCTCGGCGGATTCCCCTCCCTTCGACTCCGTAATTTTCTCGGAATCCACCATAGGGGGTAGTGTTATCGTGACCAACTCATCCTTTCCTCCTTTTCGTATATATACTTCACGTTCTCCACAGGTAAGACCCAGTAGGGTCACCATCGCTTCACGAACACCAGCATCATTTCTCATATTTTCTCTGGCCGCTTCTTTGTCCTCATCCGTTGAGTCCTTGTTTCTCTCAACTTGTGCGACAGAATCTGCAGCACGCGCAACCGTAAGAAGTGCAGTCATTGCACGAGCTTGATCTTGAGGATCCTCGATCATCCACATGCCGCCTTGATATTGGGTGCCCTCCAAGCTTGCACTGCTGTCACAAATAAATTTCAAGCTACTAGGCTCTGATGGATCCCAACGCAAACTAACGTCTCCTTTTTGGTATCCATCCTCCAAAAAACGCTGCGCACCAAAACCTACTGACGGGCCTCTGCTAGTAAAATAGGCGCGAATCGAAACATCAAGACCAGCCGACAGGCAGCTCATATCAAGATAGGACACCAAGGTCGCCCATCCTCTATTTCTCTCAATTATGTCTCTCAAAGCGTTCAGGGTGTCTATTTCAGTTGTCGACTCAGGCGACGAACTCGGGTCTCCTTTCGGTTCCTGCACCACGGCAGGCACTGCGCTTTTTGCTATTACTTTAGGCGCGTGTCCGCCACTGCTCGGTTGAAATCCGGTCGGATCGTGCAGGTCGTCAATTCTTTTCATAATATCCCAATAATACTCTCTCTCTCTCGATTTGTCAAGACCTTTTTGGATTTCTAGTCAAATTTCGGTTATGGCAATCTGTTTATGTTGTAAATAACACAACAATATTTTTGTGATACAATAGTTTCTGATGGAAAATTTGCCGGTCGATATTGATAGACTGCACGCCGAGGTCGAAACTTTGCGCGGATTTTTGGTGAAAATTGAATTTTAGACGAATATCTGATACAATACTCTCATGATCAAGCAGAAAATTTTAACCAGCAAAATCGCCGCGTGGCGCGCGCGCGATCCCGAACAACGCAAGACCATCTGGCGCAAAAGTTTGATTTCGCGAGTCAAAAACAGTATGGCGATGGAAAATGAACCAGTGAGTAAAGAATGGCTGGAACAGGCACAGAGCCGGACGAGAGTCTGACGCGAACTTTCGCGACGACGCATGGCGTCTTGACTTACGCGCAATTGGCCGACCAAATCGCGCCGCATTTGTTGAGCCTGCTTAGCGATATTGCGGACGGAAAATTTTTAGCACGTGACTTTGATGAGAATTTAATTCGCGAATTTCATCGACGCATCATCGGCGAGATTCTACCCGATATCGCTGGCAAATGGCGCGGCGTCACCGTGCAAGTTGGCGTTCATGTCGCACCGCCGCCGAGTGAAATTCCATTAAAAATGCGCGAATATGTCGCGAATCTGCGCGAGCGGTTTTCGCACGCCGATACAACGGATTTGCAGGTCGAGTTGCTGGCTTACGCCGAGGGCGAGTTCTTGACAATTCATCCATTTGCCGATTTTAATGGCCGCACGATTCGCGCACTATTGACTGAGCTATTGATGCGACTGGATCTGCCGCCAGTGGAAGTTGCGGTTCAGCGCAATACGCCGATGTTTAAACGCTACCAAAACGCATTGGCCGAATATGACAATGATCGTTTGCAGCCACTGATAGATTTTTGGGTCGAGAGGTTTAGTGATGAATAATTTACCGGTTGATGTCGACCAACTCCGCGAAGAGTTAGATAGTCTGCGCAAATTTTTGGCGCAACCCGACGCTTATTCTGACTCCGATTTCACAACCAAGAGCCGCCGGCTGATCGAGATCGAGAAATTGCTCGAGCTGATCCAGAAAAAGGCCGGTCTCGAGAACGATATTGCTGACGCCGAAAACGACACCTCGCTCGCTGATTTACTGCCCGAACTGACCGAAGAGCTCGGCAAGGTCAGCGCCGAGTTGGACGAGATGCTAATCCCGCGCGACCCCAATGACGCTAAAAACGTCATCGTCGAAATCCGCGCTGGCGCCGGCGGCGACGAGGCTAGTCTGTTCGCGGCGGATCTGCTTAGGATGTATCTGCGCTACGCCGAAACCCATCGCCTAAAAACCGAGATCCTGAGCGAAAATATGAACGATGCCGGCGGATATAAGGAAGTTATTTTCGCCGTCAAAGGCGACCAACCCTACGGCCAATTGAAATTCGAATCCGGCGTCCACCGCGTCCAGCGCGTGCCTGTCACCGAATCACAGGGGCGGATTCACACTTCGACCGTCACTGTCGCCGTCCTGCCCGAAGCCGAGGAGACCGACGTTTCAATCGATCCAAAAGACCTGCGCATCGACATTTTCCGCGCTAGCGGTCACGGCGGCCAGAGCGTCAACACCACCGACTCGGCCGTGCGCATCACGCATCTGCCGACCGGCATCGTGGTGACCAACCAGGACGAAAAATCGCAAATCAAAAACCGCGAAAAAGCCCTGTCGGTTTTGCGCGCGCGCTTGCTCCAGATGCAATTGGACGAGACGACGGCGGCCGAATCGGCCGAACGCCGCGCCCTGATCGGCTCGGGCGACCGCAGCGAAAAAATCCGCACCTACAATTTCCCCCAAGACCGCATCACCGACCACCGGATCGGTTATTCGCGTTCGAATATCCCGGCGGCGATGAATGGTGAGATTGATGACGTTATCGAGAAATTACATGATTACGAAAAGACCATCGGCCACAAATCCGTATGAGGAATTAGAGAACACCGGCTATTTTTATGGCCGGCCGTTCTATATTGACGAACGCGTCCTCATCCCCCGCCCCGAGACAGAGCAAATAATCGAACAGGTGTTGAACAAGCTCGCACCAAAAGGCGCGGAGCCCCAACTTACTGCCACGCGACTATCGAAGGACGGCGAGAGAGTCAGCGACGAATCCCGTAACGACGGGCATGAGGAGCGGCGTGGCAGTAATGTTGTGGCGGAAGCGCCGGGCGTAATATCAATCCTCGATCTCGGTACTGGGTCGGGCGCTATCGCTATAACTCTGGCGCTGGAGTTGCCCAGGGCGAAAATCACCGCTTCTGATATTAGCCAGGACGCCCTGGCCGTGGCCAAAATAAACCAGGAGAAACTAGCGCCGAACTCTAAAATTCATTTCGTTCAATCCGACTTATTGCAAAATTTTTGCAATAAGCAGTCTAGTTCCGCTGATGCAAAATTCGATATCATCGCCGCCAACCTGCCCTATGTGGACAAAAATTGGACTTGGTTAGATAGAGCAGCGCTGGCGCACGAGCCCGAAATCGCCCTGTTCGCCAAAGACAGCGGGCTCGAACTAATGAAAAAACTGATCCGGCAGGCACCCGATTGCTTAACCGAAAATGGCATTCTCATTCTCGAGCTCGACCCCTGTCAGGCGCCACACATGAAAAACTACGCTAACGAACACGGGTTCGACATCGCGCACGAGCGACCTTTCTGTCTCACTTTACGGCAACGAAACCGAAAAACCGCTCGATAAAATCAACAGCACCGCGATCGACAGGCCGGCAAATATCACCGGTAAATAAATTTCGTTCCAGGTAATTTGCTTGTCGTCGCGCCAAGCCATGTAGCTGCGCCCCGCCACGAAACTGAGGATCGTGGCGATAATGGCGAATTGGGCGACCTTGAGCGTCGGCGTGATCTGGTAGGCGATCACCCAGTGCCAAGCCACAAAGCTCAGCTGCGCTAGCAACATCCCCCAGATGAACGCCACGAAATTAGCGGCCTTTTCGTCGTATTGGGTTAGAACTTGGCGGGCTACCGCGAAACCAATGATAAACACCAACCCGATCACCGCCCACGCCGGCAGCAGATGACTAACCGCAAACAGCGCCGCCAGCGCCACAAATTGACTGGCGCCGGCCTGAACCATCACCCAACGCCTCTTGTGTTGGGGTTTGAGCACGATCAGCCACAGCGCGTACAGCACCGCCAGAGCGACCTGAACCTGCCAGGCACCCGACAGCCACATCAAGACCACCACGCCGAGACCGAGCAGAGTATCCGGCAGGTTGGACAGCACGTTCGCCCACCAATAGCGCGGTCGCACCGCTATCACTCGCCACTTGGCCACCAGGATGAGCACTAGCGCCGGCCAAGGCATGTCCGGCAGCAACATAACCAACGCAACCACCGCGGCAGCGTAGGCAGCATTAAATAGCGCATGAAAGATGCTAGCAATCACACCGCGTTTGTGGGCTGATTTGATAAACTCAACCATATGTGCCTAATATTGTATCAAAATTAGACTTTTGCCGTCAATTAGCGTAAACTATTTGGCATGGATCCAAAAAAAATCAACCCGGCCGAAACGCCCCCGAGAGCTAATCTCGACGGGTTTTTCCAGGGTTTGCCATTGCCGCCCAAGGAAACCGCTAAGCCACCGCAAGAAATCGCCCGGCCGCCCCAGGAAGCCGCCCCGCCTGTCCCGCCCGCTGCGCCGGCTTTTGCTCCTGATGTTGTTCCTGCGCCTATCGCCGTGCCTGCTCCTGTGCCTACTGCCGCGCCTGTCCCGACCAACCAACCCGCTGCTCCGCAACCGGTCGCTCAACAAATTCCCAACAAACCTTTGACCGCTACGCCGATCGAGACGCCGCGTCCGGCCGCCAAATCTCGGATGTGGGTACGTGATGTTATCGGCCTGGGCGTTTTTGTCTTGGTGATTTTCGTGGGCGCTATGCTGATTAATTCCTTTATTTTTCGCAGTTTCAACGTTATCGGCCCGAGTATGGAGCCGACTTTGGACGGCGGGCCGACGGGCACCTTGGACAGACCAAGTGATCGAGTGATCGTCAATTTGATACCGGTGACTTTGTCGCATCTCGGTGGCAAAGATTGGATGCCGACCCGCGGCGAAATTATCGTGTTCAAGAATCCGCATTGGTCGCCCGGTCATGACGATGAATATATCGTCAAGCGCACGATTGGCCTGCCCGGCGAGCGCGTGACGGTCGAAGATTGTGAGCTCCGGGTTCACAACGATGAGCACCCGGACGGCTTTAATCCATATCCCGATTTCAAAAGTCTGGCCGAGAATGATAAAGAAATCAACACCTGCGTCGACGGTGACGGCACCGACGTGACCGTGCCGGATGATGCTATTTTTGTGGTTGGTGATCACCGCGTGAGTATTTATTCCAAAGACAGCCGCGACGGAGACAACCGCGCCAGCCTCGGCACCGTGCCACTCAAAGAAATCGTCGGTCCCGTTAGTTTACGAATTTGGCCGCTCAACCAATTTAGGACATTTTAGCAATTCTCTCAGAGGTGAATGTTGTTGGTTTTACAACGTTAGTAAATTTGCATGTTGTGGAATTTACAACATTGATGTGAATTGGTTAGATATTAGAGTAATTTTTCTAATTTGGCCAAATCTTTGTCACTTTTGTAGCTAATGATGATTTGTCCGCCGTGCGCGGTGGTTTTTTGTACCACCGGCAGACCAATTTTGCGCGAGAAAGCACGCGTGAATTTCGTTTCGCTGCGGACGGCTTTTTGGCCGTTATCGGCCTTGGCTTTACCCTCGTTGCCCTTTTTGTAACCGATGACGTACTGTTCGGCCTTGCGCACGCTCCAGTTTTCTTTGACTATCAAATCGAATAGTTTGCGTTGAGCCGCCTCGTCGCCGCCAATCGCCGCCAGCGCCAAAATTTGCCGGGCGTGACCTTCGGAGATGATGCTTTTGATCAGTCCTTCTTTCGCAAAATCAGGCAGCCCGAGCAGCCGCATATGATTGGAAACTGTGCTCGGCGCCTTGCCGACGCGTTTGGCGATTTCCGCATCAGGCAGGTTGAATTGCGTTTTCAATTTAAGAAAGGCCGTCGCCGTTTCGAGCGGGTTCAAGTCCGCCCGTTGAACGTTTTCGATGATCGACATTTCCAATTTGTGCTGCGCCGAAAGCGTCCGCACGATGGCCGGGATTTTCCCGAGGCCGGCCGATTTCGCCGCCCGCCAACGCCGCTCGCCAGCGACGATATGAAAACCTTTCTTGGCCGGCGTCACCACGATCGGTTGCAACACGCCATGTTCGCGGATACTTTCCGCCAAAGTCGCCATGGCTTCCTCGTCGAAATGCTGGCGCGGTTGGTTATTGTCGTGCGCGATATCGTCGATCGACAGCACTCTTAGATCACTAACTTTTTCATCCTCGGCCGCCGTGGTATCAAAATCCTCGTCCAACACATCAGTTGGAATCAGCGCATCAAAACCTGTACCTAGCCCTCGTTTTGCCATAAACCCATTGTATCAATTTATTTCTTTGGCGTCCACCCTGTTCGTCGGACGATCTCCTCGACCACCGCTCTATAGGTGCGCGAGCCTTTGCTAAATTTATCATAGGCGCCGACCGGCAGACCGTGCGATGGCGCTTCGGCCAAACGCACATTGCGCGGGATTTTGGTATCGAAAATTTTGCCCGGGAAATGCTTGGCGACCTCGTCGTAAACCTGTTGGCTGAGCGTCGTGCGGCTATCGTACATGGTCACTAGCACGCCGAGAAGCTCGAGCGTCGGATTCAGCCCTTTTCTCACCAATTGCATAGTTTGCAGCAGCTGGCCGAGACCCTCGAGCGCGTAAAATTCGGCCTGTACCGGCAAAATGACGTGCTCGGCCGCGATCAGAGCGTTGACCGTCAAGAGACTGAGGCTCGGCGGCGAGTCGATCAGGATGAAATCGTAGTCGTCCTGGACGGTTTTCAGGGCGTCGCGCAGCCGCACGAACCTTTTGTCGGCCTTGGCCAGCCCGGCCTCAGCGTCCGCTAACTGCGGCGTGGCCGGCGCGACCACGAGACGTTTGAATTTGGTGGTTTGGATGACGTCTTTGATCGGAATTTCACCGGATATAGCGTCCATAATAGTTGGCGCACCGTCGGGGTCAGTCGCCGAGCGCAGCGACGATTTGTTGATGCCGAGACCGCTCGTGGCGTTGCCCTGGGGGTCGAAATCAACGAGCAGCACGCGCGCGCCGTCCTTGGCCAAGAAATATGCCGCATTGACCGCGGTCGTGGTTTTACCGACGCCGCCCTTTTGGTTGGTGATGGCGATTTTGATTGCGCTCAAGATTTTGCCTTCATTTCGCATCAATTATAACACAAATCAGCCACCGGCTAGACAGTTAAGTAGCAAATAGCTCACCACCGATTTATTTCTCTTGTTTAGTTTCTTCTGAAGCTTTTATAGATCTAAACACATGGAACATTGAGGTAGCCACAAAACCTATCATGCCATACGTAAGAGCAAGAGAGCCCCACTTATCAATAATATCTTTTTCACTGTCACCAAGGTTAACAGCAAGATTAATAGCGCCTACACTTGTCAACGAACAAGCAATCCCGAAATATTTGTCTCTTCTAGCTTTCCAGTATTCTGAGGGAATCTCCGTTAGACTATCTACGCCTCGCGCTAGTCGTGCCCGTATTCCTCTATCATCCCCCCCCCCTCGCCTTATAGCCCTCTTCTCTGTGGGGGCCAGTTGAATGATAGCCAGGGCTCATGGAATGTCTGCGATCTGTCGTCATGAGTCCATTATAGCACACTTTTTGAATTTATGCAAGTTTTTTAAATTGCTAGTGGCTATAAAATCCCTGCGGGGGGCGGTTTTTGGTCTATTTAATAGAAACAATCTCAATTTTGCTGTTGCTGGACTTCTACAAAACCACACCCGTCGCTGCAGCGACTTTGTGAACCCAGATGTCTAGTTGGCGAATTTCTTTTTCGAACTCGGCGTGGGCTTTCTTGTTGTCTCGAAACTCCTTGGCATAATCCTTCTGCATTTTCGCTATCATGTTGTAAATTTCGGCAATGTCGTTTGTCAAGGCCTCGATTTTGCCCTCGATCTCATCCAATCGGCTATTGATTTTAGTAATTTCTCGATGAATTTCAGCAAATCTCAAATCGATTTCTTTGAATCTTTGGTCGATTTCCTCAAACCTGGGCAGGATCATATCTGTCATCGCTGTGTTGACGCCATCAACCAACACGCCCATGATCCAATCCTTGTCTTCTTTCGTTAAACTCATACGAGTATTCTAACACGAAAGGTTGACCCGCGTAAATCGTTTTCCACACTAAATTACTCTCACGGTGAGCAGCAGATCGTTTCTACTTGATCGAAACGATCTCGATTTTGCTGTGCTGTTGGCGGTGTCCTGTTATTTTGTTGACGCGTTTTTTCGATTTGTAGCGAATGGCGCGGATTTTGTCGCCTTTGACGAGCGGTTCGATGATTTTGGCGACGACTTTGACGTCCTTGACCTCTGGCGTGCCGATTTTGGAATTTTTGCCGTCCACTAGCATCAGCGGCACGAAATCTACTTTTTCGCCTTCCTTGGCGCCATCGATCAAATCGACCAGGATCTGTTCCTTTTCGGCGACGATGTATTGTTTGCCACCGGATAAAATTACTGCTTTCATATTTTCCTTTCACACGCGTTTTTCGCGCGACGAATCCATCGCCCACGCCCGCGTGAAATTAATTATCCGTGATAGTTTAGCAGATTTTGGTTATTTTAGCAAATCACGCCCGACGACTTCGTTGGCATGCAACCAGCCAGCCAGATTGCCGCCGTCCAGATATTCACCGCGCGCTTTCACTACTCTGACCACACCGCCAGTTCGCACAAATTCGTTAATGGGGTCGGTGATGAGATATTCGCCGCTAGGTGTTGGCGTGTCGTCACTGGCAAATTCTGAGATTAATTTCAGCAGACGTGGCGGAAAGACGTATTTGCTGGGGTTAATCAAGTCGCTCGGTGCGTTTTCTGGAGTTGGTTTTTCAACAATGCTCGTAAAGTTACCCTGTTCGTCAAGATCAATCACGCCGTACCTGCTGACTTCTTCGTGGGCAATCTGCACTGCTATCATTGCCGCTTCGTCCGCCTCACTGCGCGCCTCGACCAAGCGTTTAAAATCGCTGTGCCGGGCGATAACTTCGCTGCGCGGCGCATGACCACTAAGTTCCTTATCGTGATAGTACAGAAAGTCATCGCCCATGACGATCAGCATTGGCTCGTCCATAGTGCCGATTTCGCCGAGCGCCAACGCTACCGGAATCGTCGTACCATATTTACCGTCTTGCGGCTGCTCGACGTAATGAAATGAAACGTTTTCTAATGGTTGAATCTGCCGAAGCTCAGCCGTTTTCCCTTTGGCCGCGAGATATTTTTCCAATTTTTGATTACGCCCGAAGTATTCGCGGATTTGTGTCGATTCCTCACCAACGACAAACCAAATGTCGGTGATACCGGCCGCGATGCAATCCGCCACCACATAGTCAACGATCGGTCGGTTACCGATCGGTAACATGCATTTCTCGATGGCTTTGGTGATCGGCAGCCGCCGCGTGCCGTAACCGGCGACAGGGATGATGGCTTTGGTTATCATATGATTATTCATATAATCCTTCCTCATTCGAAAAAATATGCAAGCATATTTTTTGCTCATTTCGTTGCATTATCACTTCTTCTCCTCCTTTTCTAGTTGAATGTCTAGCTCCGCTCCATCTATTTTAACAGACGTTTGATGACCGTCGTTAGTGGCAAATTTGGTGGCCAGGATTTCGGCGGCGATGACGTCTCGAAATTCGTCAATTGTTCGTTTCAGACCACTGTCAGACGTTGTGAGATTTACAACGATACGATCATCGACATTGAGACCGGCGTCTTTTCTAGCGTTTTGGACAAAACGGACGATTTCGCGGGCTTGGCCTTCGCGTTTGAGCTCGGGAGTGATTTTCTTGTCGAGCGCCACCTCGTTATCATCGCGAGGTGACTCGCCGTCGTGATTATCCAGATTTTTATTGCTGGATTGCTTCGTCGCTTCGCTTCTCGCAATGACTGTCTTGTTATTCTTTGCAATGACGGATTTAACATTGACCTCATCGGCAATAATCTGCTCGTAAAAATCGTCTAGCTTTTCGCCGGAATATTCGAGTTTCGTGAGCGGTTGGCGAATTTTGATCTGTCCAAATTCGTCATCGCGGTTCATGCGCAGCGCTAGGCCAGACTCGATGATCTCGCGCGCCCGCGCCATGTCGCTCAAAACTTTCTCGTCGATCTCGCCCGCTTTCGGCCAATTTAGTAGATGCACCGATTCGTCGCCCGTTAATTTCTGGCATAACTCTTCCGCCAAAAACGGCGTGAACGGCGCCAAAACGTAGCTGAGGTGCCGGAGCGCGTAATGCAAAGTCTGATACGCCTGCGTTTTGTCCGCGTCGTCCTCGCTTTTCCAAAAACGCCGGCGCGAGCGACGCACAAACCAATTCGACAAATCATCGACGAACGGCAAAATCGCGCTCATCGCGTCGGGAATATTGTACTCGTCCATGTGTCGCGTGATGTGGTCGCGCAGTTGGCGATAACGTGACACGATCCAGATGTCTAGCGGATTCTTGAGCGACGAAAGTTCCATGACCTCAGGCTCGTATTCCCAGCCATCAACCTCGGCGTACATGGTAAAGAAATCATAGACATTCCAAATCATCTCCAACTTACGCGCCACGTCGCTAACGTCTTTGTCGGTCAAGGCGAAATCTTCTCCGCTCAAGACGGGACAGCTCAGCAACAGAAAGCGCAGCGAATCGGCGCTGAATTTGTCCATCAGCTCGTTCGGGTCGGTGTAATTTCCGAGCGATTTACTCATTTTACGACCGTCATTACCCGCCAAAGTTCCCGTCACAATAACGTTCTCAAAGGCGTTTTTCTTGCTCTGGCCGCGCGTTTTTGCTAAATCGCCGAAAGCACCGATTTCCGCCAGCGCGGTGTTGATGACGTGAACGTAGTAGAACCAGGCGCGGACTTGCGCGACGTATTCAGAAATGAAATCGGCCGGATAATTCTGCTCGAACTTTTCTTGATTCTCGAATGGATAATGCAATTGGGCGAAAGGCATCGAGCCCGCCTCGAACCAGCCGTCGAGGACTTTTTCGATGCGCGTGAATTTTTCGCCGTCGATTTCGAACGTGATTTCGTCGACCCACGGCCGGTGATAGTCCTCTAATTTTTTGCCGCTCAGTTCTTCTAACTCAGCATATGAGCCGACGACTCGCACCGTGCCGCGGTCGCCTTTCCAGACCGGCATGGCTGTCGCCCAAAAGCGATCACGTGACAAATTCCAATCCGGCGCTTGTTCGATATTCTTGGCAAAACGGCCGTTTTTCAGATGTGGCGGAAACCAATTGATGTTCTCGTTCTGTTCTAGCATCAAGGTTTTCGAATTTTGAACGTCGAAAAACCACGACGGAATGGCGCGATACATGATGCGCTGGTTCGAGCGCGGATTGAACGGATATTCGTGCTCGATATATTCGATTTTCCAGACCGCGCCGATTTCTCGTAAACATTTAGCGATATGTTTGTTGGCCGCCCAAACCTCGATGCCGGTTTCGTCGGTGTCGCGGACGCCGATCGCGTGCAATTGGGCGGCAAATTCCGGCAAATAATATCCGTCATCATCAATGGCGTGCAGCGCCGGGATATCGTGTTCTTTCGCTAGCGCGAAATCGTCCTCGCCATAAGCCGGCGCAGCGTGAACGATGCCGGTGCCGTTTTCAGCCGAAACAAAGTCCGCTGGCCAGATTTTATAAATATTCTTGTCATCGCGAGGCGGTTTATCGTCGTGGCGATCCATGGATTGCTTCGCTACGCTCGCAATGACGGAATTTTCTCTCGCAAATAACGGCTCGTAACTTTTTCCAACTAATTTCGCACCTGGCACAATGTCCTGGATTATTTCGTACTTGAACAACTGATTTTTATCGTCAACCAAAACTTTATCGCGCAGATCTTTCGCTACGATGAAAATCTCGTCGCCAACCCGAACTTCTGAATAATTCATCTCTGGATTGACCGCTAGCGCCGCGTTGCCCGGTAGCGTCCAGGGCGTCGTCGTCCAGGCCAAAAAGTAAACCGGCAGATCCAAGTTTCGTGTTTTATCGCCGATCGATTCCGGCGTCAATTTGAATTTGACGTAAACGCTCGGATCGGTCACCGTCCGATAAGCGTCATTGTCCATCGTCACCTCGTTTTTGCTGACGGGCGTAGCGAATTTGGTGTCGTACATCAGGACTTTTTCGCCCTCGTAGATTTTGCCCGCTTCGTATAATTTCTTGAACGCCCACCAAACGCTCTCCATGAAATCCGAATCCATCGTCCGATAGGCGCCGCGGAAATCCACCCAACGGCCGATACGATCGATGATATTTTCCCACGTCGCCGAGTTCGCCACCATCGATTCGCGGGCTTTGGTGATGTATTCTTCTAGGGTGATTTTGGTGCCAATTTCGCGTCGATCGGTGATGCCGAGCTGCTTTTCGACGAAATTTTCCGCCGGCAGACCGTGACAGTCCCAACCCCAGCGTCGCTCGACTCTTTTCCCCTTCATCGTCCAGTAGCGCGGCACGGCGTCCTTGACTATCGAAGAAAGCAACGTTCCATGATGCGGCACACCGGTGATAAACGGCGGCCCGTCATAGAAAACGTAAGTCTCATCGGGCGAGCGCCGCTCGATCGATTTTTCGAATATTCTGTTCTTTTTCCAATATTCAACGATCGCTTTTTCGTATTCGATCGCGCGTCGACGTGTGCCGTGTTTGAATTTCATTCTTCAATCCTTTTCAAATCTATAATCCTCAATATTTTTATG
>Ga0123356_10004084_pt1 | contig 15169 bp, 13 predicted proteins | sample TergutEmb28metaG_2_FD_92546 | JGI IMG/M metagenome (GOLD analysis project Ga0123356, IMG submission 92546) | Embiratermes neotenicus P3 segment gut microbial communities from Petit-Saut dam, French Guiana - Emb289 P3 | ecosystem: Host-associated > Arthropoda: Insects > Digestive system > Gut ... | reverse complement strand
GGCCCAGTACGTCAAGCGCCCCGGATACGAGGTGCCCGAGGAAGTCTGCGGTGCCACGCCCCCGGCGCGCCGGCCGAGGATCTGACGGGGCTTGCACGGCTCTTCAACGGATGAGCGAGCCCGCTCGCTGCGGGCCCTCACTCCGATGACCGGGTTTCTGCCGGCGTGACCTGCCAGCCGGTGCCAGAGCTACGTCAGCTGGGCGAGCTATCAGGAGATCGCCAGCCACCCGGACGTTGGCCTACCTGCTGGGCATCCTGGACCGCAATCCTGACCAGCCTCAACAAGAGGCGTCGCGAGATGGTTTGAACCGCATCCGGCAAACTCCCCCAGGACTCGCAGAACACGCCATGTAGACTATGGACTCGCGACCTGTGTGGTGCCGCAGCGAGCTGCAAGCGACCGGTGCGCAGGCCGGGACGCTTGTGAGTGTGTGCGCGTGTCAGCATCGCGGCCGGCTTGGTGCCCAGGTCACAACTGTCGATGTGCCTGCAGGAGTTTTCACATGACCTCACTGACGACGCCGCCTCTCTCGAGCCTGCTTGCGAGGCTTTTTGCCGAAGCCGAGGCAAGCCAAGCAGCATACCGACAAGAAACGGCGCAGTATTCACCGCAGGAGCGTCAGGCGAGGCTACGAAGCGCAACCGGCTACCGGGAGTTCTACGCTCAGGCGAAGGACAAGTATCTTGCGGTCTCGCGTGAGACTGCATCGCTGCTGTACCTGCTGGGGCGCACCTCTGGCGCGCGCGCGATCGTCGAGTTCGGAACCTCCTTCGGGATCTCGACTCTGCATCTCGCCGCCGCACTCAGGGACAATGGCGGCGGGCACCTCATCGGCACGGAATTCGAGCCGTCCAAGGTGGCGCGGGCGCAGGAGAACCTCGCTGCAGCCGGGCTCTCCGATCTGGTCGAGATCCGCGAAGGGGATGCCCTGGAAACCCTCGGGCGAGATCTTCCCGAGGCAATTGACCTCGTTCTGTTCGATGGAGCGAAAGCGCTGTATCCGCGTGTCCTGTCGCTGCTCGAGCCGCGGCTGCGGGCCGGTGCACTGCTGGTCGCCGACAACGCCGATGCGACCCCCGAGTACCTCGCCAAGGTGCGCGCCCCAGGGGGCGGATACCTGTCCGTGCCGTTCGCGGATGACGTCGAGCTATCGATGAAACTTTGACATTCTCCCCGCCCTGAAGGGCGGGGATTCCAGCATAGAGATCACGCCTTAGCATGTTCACTACCTTGGTTCGCACTTCGTCGCCGACTGGCTTTCCGACCCTTGGGTCGGACGGCTCTTACACCGGCTCCATGCGCTGTCACGGCCTGCCCGGCCGCCAAAATGTTCTTTGCCGCATTCTCGTCCCGGTCGTGGTGCGCACCACAGGTGCACGTCCACTCTCGGATATCGAGCGGCAAACTCTCAACGACTTGCCCGCAGCACGAGCACAGCTTCGAGGACGGGAAGAAGCGGTCTATCTTGACCACTCGCTTGCCGTATCTCGCGGCCTTCTCTTCGAGCATGCGGATTGCGGTTCCGATGGATGCGTCGCTCAACGCGCGCGCCAGGCTGTGGTTCTTAACCATGCCGCGCAGGTTGAGGTCCTCGACACAGATCACATCGAAACGGGAAACGAGATCAGTACACAGCTTGTGCAGCGAGTCACCGCGGCTGTTCGCAATCTTCTCGTGCGCGATGGCGACACGGCGCTTTGCCTTGGCGCGTCGGTTGCTGCCTTTCTGCTTACGGGCGAGGCACTTCTGGTAGTAGGCGAGCCGCTTGGCGTGCTGCGCGCCGTGCTTCGGGTTCGCGATGCGCTCGCCGTTCGAAAGGGTGGCGAGGCGCGCCACACCGAAGTCGATACCGATCGCCTTGCTCGTCTTCGGGAGCGGCTTGCTTTCCGTGTCCACGACCAACGAGACAAAGTACTTGCCGCTCGCGGTTCGGATCACCCGGATGGACGAGGGCTTCGGGATCTCCTTGCGGGACCACTTCACCTTGATGCGGCCGATCTTGGCGAGCTTCAGGGTGCGAGTCTCTGGATCGAAGGAGAAACCGCGCTCGGAGTAGTTCGCGGACTGCCGCGCCTGCCTGCGCTTGTACGTCGGGTATCGGGCGCGCTTCTCGAAGAAGTTCACGAAGGCCGTTTGCAGATCCCGCAGCGCTTGCTGGAGGCAGACGCTGGAGACCTCGTTCAGCCATGCGTGCTCAGGGGTCGCCTTGAGCGCCGTCAGCGCCCGGTCGGTTTCCGGGTACCCCATGCGACCACCGGCACGCCATGCGTCGGTACGCGCGCGCAGGGCGTAGTTCGAGACAAACCGTACGCAGCCGAACGTCCGGTTCAGGTGCTGAGCCTGCTCCGGCGTCGGATAGAAGCGGTACGTTTGCCTGGTTTTCACGCTTCACAGGATAACACAACTATGTGCGAAATGCTGACCTACACAGGAGCGGCGTTTCCTCCCCGCCCTAGAAGGGCGGGGCTTCCGCGCCGGGAAATGCGGTGAGGCGGCCTGCGCCCGCACAGCGAGAGCGCTCGAGCGGGCTTGCCTCCAAGCTCTGCAGCGGCTAGCCAGTCCGCAGTTCCCGTCGCTCGCGCCGTCGCCGGTGGATTCGCTGAGCGCACACATGCTGAGCGATGCAGCGTGGCGCCTTGAGCTCAGTGCGGATACGGAGCGCCTATTGGCAATCCGCGGGGCGGTACTGTATAAATATCAGGGACCGCCACCTCTGCCGCGGAACTGCCATGCCCCCAGATCGTGCCGTCGATGAGACCATACGCCATCTTCAAGACCTGGCAGCGCGCCTCGCCCGCAAGGTGCGTCAAGCTGCCGAGGAAGGCGGTCGGTCGCGAGAAGAGCAGCTCTGCAAGGAGGCCCTGCTGACGACCCGCGTGCTGCTGGAGAAATTGCAGCTGGTGCGCGGCTTCTGTCAGCCGGACTAGCGCGCATCGAATTTGCGACCTCGAGCGTTGTGGGCCAGCCATCCACCGCCATCTCGCTTGAGCGCATGCGCATGCGCGGTGTGCACAGGGCCCGTGCGCAGGTGATGAGCCGCCGAGCAACGAAGCCCTCGCTGGCAGACGAGCGCGACGCTGAACGTTTTGTACCGCCATGGTTCGCCCGACTCGTGCTTGCACAGTGATCCGCTCGGCCGGGGCGCTGTATGGCGCCGGACCCTGGGGCCTTCACCGCAAGCTGCGCCATCGCTTCACGCGGCCTCTCGCGGACCTTGCGTCGCGCGCCCCTGCGCCGCTCGGTCTCGCCTGTTCGAACCCCTGTAACATGCCGATGATAGAACTGCTTCGCTTCAAGGACCCATGACGAGCGCCAGGACGTGATGCATCCCCAACATTCGGAACCACATGACTGCGCGAGCGCAGCCGAGCCGACCGGCGGCTCGCTCTCGCGCCGCGAATTCTTCAAGGGGGCCGGTGTCGCGGCCGCCGCCTCACCGCTGGTGCTGCTCGCCGAGACCGCTGCAAGCCCCGACGGCACACCCGAGCAGATCCATCTGACCTGGGGCGATGATCCCGCGCACAGCGTGTTCGTCTCCTGGACCTCGCCTGCGCAGGCCATGAATCCCCGCGTGATCCTCGAGCGTCATGGCAAGGCGCCCGCGGTCATTCACGCCCTGCAGCGCACCTACACGGACGGGATGAACGGACAGACGGTGTTCACCTACCACGCGCGGCTCGACGGGCTCACGGCCGACTCCGCCTATGGCTATCGCGTCACGGCAGACAACGACAGTCATCGAGCCAAGCCCTTCGCGGCGACATTCCGCACGGCCCGCCGCGGACGACACGCATTCCGCTGGACCAGCTTCGGAGACCTCGCGACGCCGGTGACCGCGTGGGTGGACTCATCCCCGCAGAGCCATCATGCGGTCGATGCGGTCGAGCGTTTCGAGCCGTTGTTTCACCTACTGAACGGGGATCTGTGCTACGCGAACCTGAACGTCAGGTCCCAGCCGGCGGTCTGGGCCGACTTCGGCCGCAACGTGCAGCGCTCGGCCGCGAACCGGCCGTGGATGCCCTGCCCGGGGAACCACGAGATCGAGTTCGGCAACGGCGCGCACGGCTTCAATTCCTATCTGACGCGCTACTCGCTACCGGACAACGGCACAGGTTTCCCGGGTTGCTGGTACCGCTTCCAGGTGGGCTCGGTGCTGTTCATCTCGCTGTCCGCCGATGATGTCATCTACCAGGACAGCGGCGCGTTCCATCCCGGCCCCGAGCCGCTCATGCCCGCCCCCAGCACCGGCCATCCACCCATTCAACCGGGCACCTCGGTGTACATCCGCGGCTACAGCGGGGGCGCGCAAACACGCTGGCTCGAGGCGACCCTCGCGGCCGCGCAGCACGATGAGAGCATCGACTGGATCATCGTGCAGATGCATCAGGATGCGCTCAGCTCCTCGAAGAACGGCAACGGCTCGGACCGGGGGCTCAGGGAGGCGTGGCTCCCGCTGTTCGACCGCTACGGTGTGGACCTGGTCCTGTGCGGCCACGATCATGACTACGAGCGCAGCTGGCCGGTGCGCGGCTGCAACCACGATGTCGGGCGCGATGCCGCCACGGGCGCCCCGGTGGACACCTGGCAGCCCCAGCCGGTCCTCACCAGCGAGCCCGCCGGCGGTCAATTCGACGCCAGCCGAGGCTGCATTCACCTCATCCTGGGCGGCGGCGGTACCAACATACCGACCAATGCGTACGGCAGTAATCCCTCGTCCGGCGCGCCACAGGCCAAGGTCATCACCCGGCCGAACCGGCCCCTGCCCGGTCCCACTGCCGGGGTCTTCGTGAAGAGGGGCGCGGATGCGCTGGAGGATGCCATCTGGTCTGCCCGGCGCGATAGTGCGACGGGCTACGGCATCGCCGTCTTCGATCTCGACCCAGGCGCCCCGGACCGCAAGACTTCGATCACGATGCGCTACTACCACACGGTCGGCGCCGAGCGGGACCCCAACGCCGCCTACGAGCTCTTCGACACCCTCGTGCTCGCCAAGGACCGACGCGACGCGAAGCAGGGCTGATCTCGGGCGTGCAGCGCAGATCGCGAACCGAACTTCGATCCAAGCGAGGAAACAATCATGAAGAAGACCTACAAGGGCAGCTGCCACTGCGGCGCCATCCGCTACGAGGCTGACATCGATCTCGCCGCGGGTACGGGCAAGTGCAATTGCTCGATCTGCGCCAAGAACCGTTACTGGGGCGTGATGCTCAAGCCCGCCGAATTCCGGCTGCTCGCGGGCGAGTCCGAGCTCGGTGACTACCAGTTCGGCAGCAAGACCTCGCACCACCTGTTCTGCAAGCACTGTGGTGTGCACACCTTCATGCGCGGTCACGTGGAGCAGGCTGGCGGCGACTTCGTCTTCGTGCAGCTAGCAACCCTTGACGAGGCGAGCGATGCGGAGCTGGCCGCAGCGCCCGTCCAGTTCGCCAACGGTCGGGATAACAAGTGGGAGGTCCCGCCGGCCGAAACGCGCCACCTGTGAGGCCAGCCGGCACGGCGCCACGTCGAGCCGCCGCCGCGCGCGTGTCACGAAGCTCCTCGCAGCGACGCCGTCAGGACCACGGGACCGGTGGGCTGGCCGGTCGGCGAACCCCCGGCGGGCTCGAGGCTCACAGCCAGCTGCATGGAGCTGGCCAGGGCGCTCAGCTGGGCTGCGCTGAGTGCCCGGTTCACAACACCACTCGCCGGCAACACGCCGAGCGACACTGGACGGGCCCCTGGCGGCAGCGCCCACAGCTCGTAGTCACGGCCGGCCTGCCGAGCCGGCAACGTGCCCGTACGCACCACGAGCTGCGCAGGCGCATGAACCTCAACCGCCCAGGCGAGCCCACCGGCGGGCCCCACGATCGCCGCCCGCTGAGTGATCCCGTGGGGTGCGAACACCTGCCAGGTGAAGAGCACGCCGACACCTAGAAGCAAGATGCTGGCAGCCAGCGCGTAGCGCCGTGTTCTCGCAGGAAGCGGTGAGTGCGCGAGCTCCAGGCGCCGAGCAATCCCCTGCCAGACATGGGGTGGCGGCCTGACAGGACGCAATCCCCTGGCGAGGGCCAGCAGCTGCTCCTCCCAGAACCGGCACCGCTCCTGCACCTGACCCGAGCTCGTGCGCCAGCGCTCGAAGCGACGCCGCGCCGGGCCGCGCAGTGTGCCAAGCACATACTCGGAGGCCAGACGATCGATGAGCTCGGGGTTCATGATCATGGTCATGCATCGCGACACTTGCGCAGCCTCATCAACCCGCGCCGGATCCAGCTCTTGACGGTTCCCAGCGGATTGCCCGTGAGCCGCGCGATCATCTCATGAGAGTGCCCCCCCACGAATGCGAGCTCCAGGCAACGCTTCTGCTGCACGGAGAGCAGGGCCATGCAGCGATCCAGGAGCGCGGCACCGGCTCCCCACGCGACGCACTCGGACGGGTCATCCTCGGCTGCGCGCTCCGGGAGCTCCGGAACCAGAATGGGCGCGTTGCGCTCGCGACGCGCGAGGTCGATGGCCCGATACCGGGCTATCGACATCATCCAGGCTAGCGGCCGTCCGCGCGCGATCTGGAACTGGCCGGCGCGCTGCCAGATGCTCACGAACACATCTTGCAGCGCCTCCTCGGCCAGCGCCCGCCGGCGTAGGATGCGCAGCAAGCAGGCAAACAGCAGCGGCGACACCAGGTCGTACAGCTTGTGCAGCGCGGCTGCCTCCGCCGCTGCGCAGCGCTCGAGGAGGCTCTGCAGCTCCTCCTCAGAGGCCGGCGCGGATGAGGCATCCGGACTCATGTCGGTGCGCACCCGAGCCGAGTGAAGGGCATCGCCAGCGTGCACGGCAGCGCTTTGGCGGCTGCGCCGTCCGCCACGCAAGCGGCCCATTCCCTCGCAAGCGATGAGCGGTTGGTCAGGCGCACTGGTCACGGTGTTCATGGGACTGTCGGGTGGATTGCATTAGTAGGAGGCCCAGAGCCCGAGCCGCGCGAAGAGCCATACGCAACCGCTGCATGCCACGGCCACGGAGGCGGCGGGCATCCAGCGTGTCGCGTACAGCGGGCTGTGCCGTCCCAGCACGAGGACGGGCGCCACCAGCAGCACGACTGACAGCTGCGCGAGCTCGACACCGATGTTGAATCCGGCGAGCAGCGCCACGAGATGACCCCGGAGCGGGGCGAGCTCGCTCAAGGCGAGCGCAAACCCGAACCCGTGAATCAGCCCGAAAGAGAAGGCCAGCGGCAGGCGCAGCTTGGACAGTCGCGGAACGAGATTGAAGAGCGCCGAGATCACGATCGTGGCCGCGATGAGGGGCTCGATCGTGCGTGCAGTGACGGTCACCAGGTGCAAGGTGGCGAGCGCCAAGGTGATGGAATGCGCGACGGTGAATGCCGTGACCAGGTGCAGCAGGTCCCTGAGCACTGAGCGCAGGCTATCGGCCGGCCTCCAGCCACCCTCCGCAGCGCGCAGTGCACAAGGCAGCAACAGCGACAGCAGGAAGGCGAGATGGTCATAGCCGGTCCAGACATGCCACATCCCTTGCACGATGAAGTCAAGGAACGTCAGCCACACCGAGCTGTTGCGCGGCTGAGTCCACTCCGGGGCCCGCTGCGCCAGAAAACCATTCATGATGCCCGAGGGTCCGTTCACCTCGAGCAAGGTACGGTGCCCGCTGTCTTCGCTGAAGAACAGAGTGCTGTGAACCTTGAGCAGACCCGAGGCCGGGCACTGTGCGGCAAGCGGCAGCGACAGGTAAGGCTCCCCGACATGACGCGTCACCAGGACATCGGTCACGCGCAGCGCGCAACGCAGCGCGCCGCGCTGCAGCGTGATGTTCCGGGTGACGAACTCGGCGATGCTAGGTTGCGCCGCCAGCACCTCACGCCACAGCACCCGCCCATCCCGATCCGCATCCAGCGGCACGCTCCAGGAGAGGTCGAACACGCCCACGTCGAGTGACCCGCCAACCGTCCCGTCAGCTCCCAACGTGAGCCGCAGGTAGCTGGTGCTCGCTTCATGCGCCCCGCTCACCTCGGAAAAGGCGGTGAGCGCGAGCATCACGCATAGCCAGGCGAGAAAGCTGCGCAGGCGGCTCATGTTGGGTTCTCCGTATGCAGTAGCTGCTCGACGACGATATCCTGGTACCGGGTTTGCTCGAGCCACTGCTTGAGCTCCTTGAGCGCCTCGGGATCACGAGCCGTCGATGCCGCGCGCGCCAGCAGCCGGATGTCCTCGGTCTCCCGCTGGATGGCAAAGTTGCTCTGGGCGAGCACCACCCTTCGGCGCGGCTCCACCGCCAGGTCCTGCGCCAGTCGTGCTTCCTCGCGCATGTGTGTGCGCTCGCCCCGCTGCGCGCTCACGGTCAGCCTCTCCTGCACGTCCGCGAGAGCCTGTTGACGCTCCGCAGCGCGCCCCTCGGCTTGCTGCAGCTCCATGCGACGCAGTATTACGCCCACGCTGGGACGTGGGATCTCGAGCACGCTTTGTGCCGCGCCGCGCTGACCTTCCGCGCCGAGCACGTCGGCGAGTGCGAGGCGGATGGGGTCGCTCGAGGGAGCCAAGGTCAATGCCTGGCGCAGCAGCTGCTCGGCTGAGCCCAGCGAGCCTGCCCGGTTATCCAGGTCGGCCTGGACCTCCAGTGCCCACGCGAGCGTCGCAGGCTCCGCCTTGCCAGCGCCCATCGTCAGGCGCCCGAGCAGCGCTCTTGCCTGATCGCGCTGCCCCGTGGAGCCCAGCACCTGCGCAAGACACACGGTGCCCGTCCACGGATCACCCGCGCCTATGAGCCAAGCGCAGTCGGGTCTCGCACGCTCGAACTGTCCTGTGACGATATCATTGTTGGCGCGCATCAGATGCGCCTGGCGATCCCGCGGCTCGCGCGCGATCACCGAATCCAGTAGCTGTGTGGCTCCCGAGAACTCGTGCCGTTGCTGCAGTATGTCTGCCTGCATGACGAGCAGGGCGACAGGGGCCTGCGGCTTGCTCACCCAGGGGGCCAGAACGCTCTCGGCCCGCCCGAAGAGCTGCGGCTGCGTTGTCGAGCGCGCCTGCTCGAGCAGCTCCCCGGCCAGCTCGGCGGCCTTGCGGGGGTCCTGTCGCGATTGCTCGAGCTCCGAGGCGAAGCGCTGGCGCGCCCGCGAGGCGCCTCCGGGGAGCTCGGCCACTACGTACTCCGGGTCCGTCGGACGGGTCGGTGCGGCCGCCAGGATCTCTGGCACCGCACCGACCGCCGCCAGCACCGCGACGACCGTCATTTTCACTGTCGGGTGCACTTCACTCCTCCCTAGTCAAACATCGCGTTGAAAATCGTCGAGTCGTCGGCGTCCTCGATGAGCGTGATACCGTTCATCGTGACCGGCTGGTCCGTTTCAGCCTTGGCCATCACTCCCTCGGCGTAGGTCGTGAACGAGACATTGACGGCATTGACGGTCAGCATGAAGGTCTGCTGTGCCATGCCGCCCTTGGGGTCCGACACCGAAACGGTGATCTGAGTGGACCCCGTAGCACCCTCAGCCGGTGTCACGTACAAGGTCGCCGCCCCGTTGTCGATGTGCACCGAGAGGCCCTGGGGCAGCACCAGGCTGCTTTGCATGGCCGCTGTGGCGAACACCAAGGACGAGACCGACGCCTGGCCGTCCGTGACCGGGATCGGCACCATCGCCGTCGTGTCCTGATTCACGGTGACGGGGGCGATATTGCCAATCGCAGGCCCACTCGGGGGTGGTTGCGTGGTGGACGTGGAGTCTCCACCGCCGCTGCCACAGGCGCTCACGGCGAGCGCCGCGCCGAGGACCACGAGGTTTCTGTTCGGGATACGCATGGCAGGTTCCTCGTAGCTCGTTAGAACGACGATCCCGCAAGGGGCGTCTGCAGGTACGGGAAGTGGGTGTCGAAATCCGCGGCACTCACCGGGGCCCCGTCTGTGAAGGGCGCGTTACCCACTGCCGCATCCGCAGGCGTGCACAGGCCCAGATTGGTGCTTGTGCCGTTCACCGTTATCGGATAGCAGAGGCGTCCCATGGCCACGCGCAGGCTGATATCGACCACGTTGTCACCGGGCCGTCGGCCATTGGGATAGCCGGCCAGGTCACCGTCGATCACGCCCAGCGGGTCCTGGGATGCCGCGGGCGTTGCCGCGATCCCCATGTTGAGCCGCTCCATCTCCGACGGCGTCACCGCCGCAAGCTGGTTCACGCCCTTGAAGCCCGTCAAGAAGGCCGTGACGAGGTCGTTGCGCGGGAAGTTAGTCGGGGCAATGGTGGCGAAGTTCGTCCCCAGTGTCTGGTTCACCGGCGCCCTGAACAGTGCATCGAGCAGTGTGGGGAGCGACGGATTGGTGACGTAAGTGGCGAACTGCGCATCATCCTTGGGGGGGCTCGCATTGAAGCGGTCCTTGTCCGGCAAGCCGATGACCAGCTCGTTCACCAGCGGGCTGCCCAGCCGTGAGATCTGCGTCCACGGGCCGCCACCGATGGAGGGCTTGGCAAAGGTCGGATTCGGATTCAGGATCTGCGCTTGCCGCAGGCTCGCGCTCGTCCAGCCGCCGATCACGCCGTTCCCTGAGCCCTTCAAGCAGCTCGAGTGGATCTCGAGCGCCAAGGTCGTGATGTTCTTGTTGGCGACCGTGTTGTTCTTCGGGTCCTGCGTGATCCCGCCGGGGAAGGATGCGCCGTCCACGGGGACGAAGTTCACCAGGTCGAACACCTTACCCAGGTTGACCGCGAAGCCCTCGTGGCGCTGTCCCACGAAGACCCTGCCGGGCATGGAGCAGCCGGGGATATTGATGTTGTAGACGAACTGCGCGGCGTAGGCCTCGTACCCGGCAACGCTGCCAAAGGTCTTTGTGCCCACGAAGTCGTACGGCTTGCCGAACGACTTGGTGCCGTCGGCCGCATTCGTGATCGACTGCACCTGCCCGGTGCGCGCGTCCCCCTGAACGACGTCCAGGGTATAGCTCTCGATGAAGTTGAGGTTCGACTGGCTGCCGGCAGCGACCGGCCCGATGTTCTTCAGCGGAACGGCAACCTGCGAGCTGCCGACCCCGACCGCCAACCCTGTATCGTTGTTTGGCAGGGTATTGCTGAACACGAAGCGGAAGGTCAGGTCCTCCTTGGCATCGCCGTTGTTATCAATATGGATCTCGTAACGCGCCTGCGGGTCGAGCGCAAAGTAGTTCGGGCCTCCGAACGGGTCCTGGAGCGGGATGTAGTTGGCGAGGAGCGTCACATAGCCCTGCCGTCCCGACTCATAGCTCATGAACATGTAGAAATCGGTGGAGTCCACCGCCGGGAGCTTGGTGATGTTTGGAGCTTCGCGGTGGCTCGAGCCCAGGCTGCAGAGCGGCAGGGCCAGCAGAGCCGTTGCCGCGATCGCTTTGACCGACGTCTTCACTGGAATCTCTCCTAATGAGATTGGTTACACGGCACATTACGTGCGAGGCACGCAAGTGGATGCACACAGCACAACACTGCATGCGCGCAAGCGAGGCGCCCGGGGAACGGTGCCGGAGCTGTGTGTAGGTGAAGGCGGCCGCGGGGCAGGAAAGCGATGATGTCGGCGCGATCGCACGGATCGCTAGCAAGCTGGACGGGCAGCGACTCCCGGAAGCAGCTGCGTGAGCACGGTGTCGTGCAGCTCGTGGATTGCGAGCCCTCCGACCACATGCGCAAGTCGTGCGCGGGGAATGACGCAATTCACGCCGAGCTACGCATTCACGTCACCAAGCTACAGACGCTGCGCGAGCTTCAGAACATCGCCGACACTCTTGATCGCTGCGATGGCTCAGCTGCGCGCTCTGGTGTGGTCCGCTCAGCGCAACGGCAGCGGCCGGCCTGCCACCGGGCGGCGCGATGGTGCGCAAGCGCGTCGCGATGACCCTGGTGCGGACTCTCGAACAGCACTGCAACTTGCAGGACGGAGTTCGCAAGCAGGCCGCTCGCGGCACCGATCTGGTAGGCCGCATGTTGAGAGTCGCGAGGTCACCGCCGGAGGTTGTAGACAGGCTCGCGCCAAGCGCCGCGCGCTCCCCGGGCAGCACAATGCTGGCAATCGAGAGCACAGCGCCGCCGGCGACCCGCCTCGGCAAGGCGCGCAGCCCGCTGCTGATGAAATCGTTGCCCATCGTCTGCTCCCGGGCCCGCGGCACGGCAGTCCAAAACATGGATACGCACGGAGCGGGGGCTCGGATGCACCGGGCGTGCGCCGTTCCTCACGCCCGTCGCTTGAGCGGTTGACCGATGGGCCGACCCGCCGGACCGAGCGCAGGGTGAGGATAAGGAGGCGGGTCCTGGCCAGCAGGCACCCGCGGGGCCAGAGGGAGATCGCACGGACATGCGCGTCGTGTGAGCCCGGCGCGCAGGCTCTGCCTGCAACGCATTCACCATGGAGAGATAAAGAGCTGCCGGCGTTGGCCCGCCTGGCCTTCACGAGCTATGCGGCGCTCCCCCACATCCTTGCGCCACCGCTCGGGATCGATGCCCGCCCGGGGCGGCGCCTTCGCGCTGCGTTCCCCGCTTGATCAGCCGGATGGACGCAGTACTTCCGTGCGCAGCTGCCGGATGAAGGGGCTCGACAGCATGGCGGTTGCGCTCGTGCAGCAGCGGTGCCGGGTACCCACGCGCGACGGAGCCGCTCGCGCGCAGGGCATGACTTCGCAGTGGCGGGGTCAGCTCCGGGCAGCTCAGGGTGACGATCGACTGGCTGGCGAACATCGCGGATGACCGCGCGCTGCCGGGGCGGCTCGAGCCTTCCGGCCACCGCGGGCCACTTGCAGGTGCTGCGTGAACCCTACGATGCCACGGACACAAAGCCGCGATCAGCGGCGGGCCGCAGTCCTTCAAGGAGCCGGCCCGGCGCGTGCGGCCGGGTCAGCAAGCCGGGCAGAGCCGCGGGGCGCCCCGCGGTGCTGCACGGTGGGCTTGGCTTACTTGATCTCCCGCAGCTTGTGCACCTCGGCGGCGGTGATCGCGGACGGTTGGGCGCCGAAGCGAGCCACGACGTAGTTGGCAACGGCCGCGATGTCATCGTCCGTCCAGGCTTGACCGAAGGCCGGCATCGTGGCGATGTCACCGGAGGGCGGCAAGGTGCTGGCGCCGCGCAGCACGGCCAGCGCGACGTTGGTGGCACTCGGATCATTCACGGAGCGCGTGCCGGTCAGGGTCGCATGCGGCACGGAGCTGCTCACGCCGGTCCAGCTGTGACAGCCCGCGCACATGCTCGCGAAGATGGCCGCTCCGCGGCGGTGAGAATCCAGCGGCACCCCCTGGGCGGGGTCATCGGAGGCGACCTGGGCCTTCGGCGCGGGCAGATCGGGGGTGGACACGGCCGGCAAGGTGCGCACGTACTCCACGATCGCGCTGACATCCGATTGCGTCAGCTTCTGGAAGCTCAGGTGCACCGCGAGCGCCATCGGCCCGAAGGCCGTACCCCGGTCGGCCGAGTGACCGGTCTTCAGGTAGCCCTCCAGCTCCTGGGCGCTCCAGGCGCCGATCCCCGAATTCTTGTCGCTCGTCAGATTGTAGGCACGCCACCCCTCGGACAGGCCACCGGCGAACTTGTGGCGGTTATCCAGGGACTGCAGCAAGGTGCGCGGCGTATGGCAGTCGCCGCAATGCCCGAGCGCCTCGGCCAGGTAGGCGCCGCGATTCCAGCTCGCCGAGTGCTCGGCGACCGGCTGGAAGCGCGTGTTCGGGTTGTACAGCATCGACCAGATCGCCATCAGGCCGCGTATGTTGTAGGGGAAATGCAGCGTATTGGGCGGCGGGACGTTCTTCTGCGCCGGCAGGCTGAAGAGGTAGGACTTGATCGCGAGCACATCATCGTCCGTGAGATAGGTGTAGGCCGCGTAAGGGAAGGCAGGATAGAGATGCTTGCCGTCCTTGCTGATCCCTTGGTGCATCGCGCGCAGGAAGTCCGCATCGCTCCACTGGCCGATCCCGGTCTCGAGATCGGGGGTGATGTTGGGGGTATAGATCGTGCCGAAGTCGGTATCGAAGGGACGGCCGCCCGCGAAAGGCTTGCCGCCCTCTGCCGTGTGGCACGCCTCGCAGTCGGCGGCCTCCGTCAGGTACCGGGCGCGCGCGAGCGCATCCCCCTGAACCTCCGCAGGCACTCCGCTCGGCTTGCCGCCGGTGTACTGCGCAAGCGGCACGCCCTTGCCGGCGAATGCGAGCGGACCAGGGCGTATCGCAGCCCAGGCCAGAAATAGCGCCCCGAGCAGGACGATCACGCCGACAATGATGGCTATGCGCTTACCCATGCAGATCCCCAGCGAAGATTCGAGCTGTTGCGAACGGCGCCATTGTCATTCTCGGGCGTGGCCCTGCGCAAGCACCGCACAGCTCGAAGCTCAAGCGCTGCCAGCGTCAGGCCACAGGCTGGCGAAACTGTTTTGACGCTTGGCCCCTGCGTTATATCCAACCGTAACCAACGAGCGCAGGTCCGGGCGCTGCCTCGGGCTGTGCCCGTTGCGCCCTACAGCCGCTCGCGTATCGCGGGCGGCAGCAGCGCCTTGTAGCGGCGACTCAGGGCGAGCCGCTCCCCGTCGCGCAGGATGAGCTCGTAGTCGCCGTGAAACAGCGGTCGCAGCTCGACAATGAATCCGATCCGCACCACGTGCGAGCGGTGCACGCGCAGGAACTCGGCCGGGTCGAGCTGCGCGATGAAGCTGCTGAGCGAGTCACGGATCAGATGGACCTTGCCGCCGGCGTGGACCTCGACGTAGTTGCCAGCCGCGCTGATGCGCTGGATGTCCTCGACCGGCAGGAAGTACGCTCGCTCCGCCTCGCGCACCAGGATCTGGCGCACGGCCGCCGGCCGTCCCGGCAGCATTCCCAGCAGCCGGCGCACTCTCTCGTCCAGGTCGCCGCGGTCCGGCTCGGCCAGCGCCTCCCGCAGCCGCTCGATGCTGCGCATGAAGCGCTCACGATCGAAGGGCTTGAGCAGGTAATCGACAGCCTGCAGGTCGAAGGCCTTCACGGCATATTCGGAGTAGGCCGTCGTGAACACCACCAGTGGCGCGACACTCGCACGCAGGCTGTCCAGCACATCGAAGCCGCTGCGCGTGCCGAGCTGGATGTCCAGAAAGATCGCATCCGGAGCGTGGCTCGCCACGGCAGCGATTCCTTCCTCCACGCTCGCCGCCTCGGCCACCACACGGAAGTCCGTGAGCTCCTGGGCGAAGCGGGCCAGCTTCGCGCGCG
>Ga0123356_10004083_pt1 | contig 15172 bp, 6 predicted proteins | sample TergutEmb28metaG_2_FD_92546 | JGI IMG/M metagenome (GOLD analysis project Ga0123356, IMG submission 92546) | Embiratermes neotenicus P3 segment gut microbial communities from Petit-Saut dam, French Guiana - Emb289 P3 | ecosystem: Host-associated > Arthropoda: Insects > Digestive system > Gut ... | reverse complement strand
TAATAAACCAATTATTGATGAAAATGGAGAACCATTGCATGAAGAAATTGAAATTAAAACTGCAAGATTTAAGATAGTCGAAGTGTATGATGTATCACAAACATTTGGAGAACCACTCCCGAACCTTGTAGAAACTCTTACAGGTAGTGTTGAACGATATGAACTCTTTATAGATGCACTCCGGGAAACCTCTCCCCTGCCTATTAAATTTATTGATATGCCTGATGATACTGACGGATCATGTAAATTTGGTGAAAAGATATCGATTCGTAATGGCATGAGTGAAGTTCAAACTATCTGTGCCATAATTCATGAAATTACACATGAAAAACTACATAACATAGAAGTCTTACGACCGGCTGATGCAGATGCAAAACTGAAAGATCGGCGTACTGAGGAAGTTGAAGCCGAGAGTGTATCTTACGCAGTATGCCAATACTACGGTATAGAAACAGGAGCAAATTCATTCGGATATCTGGCAGAGTGGAGTAAAAGCCGGGAACTAAAAGAACTGAGTAAATCTCTGGATACGATACGAAAAACTGCTACTGATTTAATAGAGAAAATTGACGATGAACTCAATGTCTTAGCTAAAGAACGCGGTATTAATCTAGAAATCAACGATGCTGTTGAAATACAAAAAATAAAAACTAATGAAAGCACAGAAATAAGTAATGAAGCAAAATCAGATCAGATTTATAATACCTTTTCTCCTGTTGTTGTTGATTTGGCAGTACAATATGCTGCTTCATCTGCAACATTATTGTACACCGATGAAAATGAAATTCGAAGAGCCAGTGATCAAATAACTGATCGTGTATTAGATGATTTATTACTAAAGTCAGCAGATTTCTTTCCTTTATATGAACAATATACAGGAAATGGAGATTTCAAAGAACGTATGAAAGAGTTGATTTATGAAAAAATAACTCTTGAACGAGACAGCCCAGAGAACAAAAAGATTTTAGGTTCTGAAGCACAACATAATAAAAGTGAATTTCAAAAAACACCTGATCCATCGGTTTCCATATTGCAGATGATTGAGTACGGTTATAGTAGCGACAACATGCTTCCGTTATCAAGTGAGCGGGCAATTGAATTATATAAATCCGGAGATAATGTATATCTTCTTAACCCTGATAGTACTGAAACTCTCGCTTTTGATCTTGAAGAAATACAGTCACATCAAGGCTTTTTTGGAATCGAACGTACTGATTGGGAAACCATACATGATTTTAGAGAAACGCTTGCCTACACAGAAAACTCTGAAGGCAGCCGCGAAGCAGACTTGATATACAGTAATGAAAGCAAGTTTGGTATATATCAAATTCCTCTTGATAGTGATCAAGCTCGGGATTATATGTTTGAAAACATGGAACGTTTAGAATTCCGCGGTTTTACAGTTGACAGAAATAATTATGAACTTGTTTACACTGCTCCGCTTACAACACAGGATCCCATGGGGAGCTGCAACATAATATACTCAACATTCCAGGGAGAAAACCCAATCAGACCAAACGACTATAACGCACGTTCGGTATCTGTAAGCGATGTTATCGTTTTGCAAAAGAATGGCGAGGTATCTGCATACTTTGTTGACAGTTATGGCTATAAAGAAATTCCAGGGTTTACAGGAAATGAAATGCATACAAATACACACAAAGCAGTTGATGAATTAAAAGCTGAAGTAGATGAAGGTAAATCCATATCTTTAATGGACTTATCAAAAGCAGTGCATGGTGAACAATACAAACCTGCACCGAAAACTAAACCTTCTCTTCTCAATTCACTGGAACGAAATAAGCAAAGGGTGGTACAATCTGAGCACAAAGAATATAACAATAAAGCAAGTATAACGGAGGTTACGAAATGACAGAGCAATTCACAGTTGAAGAGGTCAATCTTATGTGCATTTTCAATACAAAAAATAAAGGCTATCTTATAAATGAGATAATGAACGCATACCAGTATTTTAATGATGAAATGCTTGAAATAGCAGAGAGAACAGTGAGAAAACTCAACAATATGTCTGATATAGAGTTCAACAGTATGGAGTTTTATCCGGAATGATAATGATATAAAGAATAGGAGGTGTAATATATGCCCGGTGAAGACTATTTGTTTTATAGAAAACTCGCAGAACAAACCATAGAAGAGTTAACAAATAAAACCGGTATCTGGATGCAATTTCTTGAAACATCAGCAAGAATGTATAAGTATCCATTTCCGGACCAGCTCATGATCTTTGCACAAAAACCTGATGCTGTCGCCTGCGCTCAAATCGAGACATGGAATGATACATTTAAACGTTGGGTACCACATCAATCAAAAGGTATTGTATTAATCGATGACTCTTCAACTGCACCAAAGCTAAAGTATGTTTTTGATTACACAGAAACAGAAGCACAACGAATTAATACACGTCCTGTTAGAATTTGGGAATTACTTCCGGAACACCATGAACCTGTGCTTGACTTGCTCGCAGAATCATATGAAGGAGTCACCGATACACTGAATGATACATTCCACAACATTGCAAAAGAACTCGCTGATGAATATTATGATGATAATGAACATGATCTCAAATATAAAGCAGAGGAAAGTTTTTTAGGAAATACTCCGGTTTATGATTTTACCGGGACTCCAATAGATGAAAGTGATGACATAAATCTAAGAGCAGCATTTGTAAATGCATTGAGCAGCAGTATTGAATACTCATTGATGTCGCGCTGCGGGATTGATACATCAGAAAACATCGATAATAGTGACTTTAACAGCATTTATCAATTCAGTGCATCGGACATGATCTATGCACTCGGTACAGCAGTGAGTGAATTGTCGGAACAAGTCCTGCGTGATATCGAAACAGTTATCAAAAAATATGAGCGGCTTCATGCCGCCGAAAGGAGCGAGCAGAACTATGGCAGAAACCATAACCTACAAAATGCGGGGAGATTATCTGATTCCCAACATCATTCTGTCAGAACCGCCATCAGCAGAGATGGAGACGATGGGAAGATACGCGAGGATGCGCAAAGCATTTCTGAAAGAACACAGGACGATCAATTACAACCGGTTATTACTGACAGAGAGACTTTATCCGCATCTCCGGGAAGTGGAGGAAGCAGCAACAGCGAGAATGGAACAAATGATGAAAATAATGACGACGAAGAGCAATCTACCAGACAAAGCCTCAGATCCAATGGCATGGACAGCAGAAATGAACGCACTGAGGGCACAAGTCGAGGAAATAATCCTGCACCAGCTGATATACAGCTAGGAGAAAGATCTACCTTTTCCCAAATTGGGAAAACATCAATAAAAGAAATCCTTTCAACCTCACCGATAACACTCGATGAGGTTGATTCTATTTTACGCGATGGTGGTAATGAAAATAGAAGTAATCTCAGGATTGCAACACATTTTGCAAAAGCACTTAATAATAATGAAGTTTTTTTAAAGCGTGAGTATTTATATGGAATTTACTACCGAAAACCTTCCGAAACCGGTAAAGGTTTTATTTTTGGTGAAAAAAAGGTGTCTGTATGGTATACACAGGACGGTATTCTACTCAGTATCGGAAATACAGCAAAACGCAGCAGAAGCAACATTTTGATACCGTGGGAGCATGCCGCTGCCAGAATAGATGAGTTAATGAATACCGGAAAATATGTATCCTCCGATGTTTTTGATGAAGCACTTGATAACGAGCTTTTTGAACTCGCTAATAATCTATGCGATTTTTACCGCCGCAGTGATATTGATTACCCCGATGAATGGAGAGCAGAACACGGCGGTTATCCGGAAGATACAGATATTATCAAAGGTGTCCTAGGTGATATAAACGCACGTAAAGGTGTTCTTGAGCGATTGGAGCACGATTATATAGAATTGCAAGACGATTCGGAAAAACGACATTGGATAAATTCTGAACAATTACTCTTCAATATGCGTAACGCAGTAATACCAGCCAAAATCATAATAGAAAGTAATTTTAAAGACTCACAAAATTTCACACGTTTCATTACAGACGATGAAGTAGATTCATTTATAGTACGCGGTGGGTTATATAATGAAGCAAAATACAGGACTCTTTCTTATTTCCTTCAAAACAACAATATTAAAGATCGAACCGATTTTATTAAAAAGCAGTACGGTCATGGTGGCGGTACATGGTCAGATGGTAACGGTTGGTATGAAGCATCACCTGGAGGAGGAGTAAAACTCACACGAGGACGCGGTCTCTTATACCCTGAAGCAGAGATCAAATTATCATGGAGCATAGTTACAAAACTGATTGAGCAATATATAAAAGAAAACAGGTATTTAAGCAATGAAGAGCTTGCCAATTTACGAGATTATGAATTGATCCACCTAACACGCTCAATAATCAAATTCTACGAAGACCTGCCTGAAGAGTATGAATGCCCATTATCAAGTGATTTCAATTATCAATACCCAAATGAAGAAGATTTGGAAGAAATGCATAATATTCTTGATACTTCCGAGCATGTTGAAAACTTACTCTCAGAAATGGGTTATATTTTTAAGGACACACCGGAAAATGACAGATATTACAGCAGACGGAAAGAAGCATTTACCTTATTAAAAGCATTTCAGGACGGAACATATACATTATTTCCCGGGATTGAAGAGCTTCAGAAAACAAATGGAACACATAGATTAAACGAACAGGTCATTCACATTGGTAACACCATAATAATCGAACCAAAACAGGCCGGTGAGCAATTATCACTTTTTGGAATGGAAGAACCTCTTCTTGATGTAGTAGAGCAGCGAGATCGGATTGACCGAGCATTTCTATTCGAGGATGAACAGGAAAAGTATGAAGCCGGAGTTGATAAAACTCCGGTTTTATTTGAACCTGATGCTTTAGATACACTATTACTTGGAGTTTCTGAAGAAAGTAAAAAACGTATAGCAGAACAGTATGAAAAAAACCTTCGTTCCCGTGAATCTGTGAACCTTATAAATGAGATTTATGGTGAAATCAACGGAGTTTCATTGCAGCAAGTAATCAAGAGAATTTCAGAATTGATAGAGAGCAACAGTTTTGCGGAACCGAATATGCGTTCTCTTGACCGCGATGATGATAATTCCTTAGAGCCGCAAGCAGTCGATACATTTTCACCTGAGTATGCAGTTAATGATCACCTTTACTATGATGGACGACTTCATGAAATAGTACAAATTGATGAGTTTGTAAAGATTCATAACCTTGATACCCCAAGAGCATACCCTATTTTTGATTTCATATCTATTCCACTTGAACGATTCAATAAAATGATTATTGATGGTCAAATAAATGTCGAAAAAATATCACTTCCACCGGATGATGGCATAAGGTACTACGAGTGGAATTACAAGGTCGGTGATACAGTTTATTTAGATGATAAACCACATGAAATAACAAGTATCAGCGAGTTAACAGGATATGTACAAACAAGACCGGCAGTTGATACCTGGACGGGGTACAGAAGCCACAGCAAGTCTCAGTTTGAATTTCTACTGTCAATGGACAAAGCAAATGAACAATATATATCAAAATTAGAAGAACTATCTAATATAAGCACAGAAGAACAACAATCCCACCATGACCTTGAAACTTATCCGGAAGAATACAGCAATGATTTTGTAGAAATTACTGATCCGGACACAATAGCAATCGTTGATGAAATTTTCGGCGAAAAAAAACCTGTACCTGCAGCAAATCTCCTTTTACTTAAAAGGGATAGATCTGCAGAAGAAATAATAGCATATTATCTGTTGCACCATCCCGAACTAACAGAAGAACCGGCTGTACTTTCACACGAAACATTGGCTCTTATTGACGAACCTGCCAGTGAATACATCATATGTGCTGATGCTTGTTATTTATCACAGGAAGAGATGGACCGATGGAACATTACATTCCGAAAAATGCCGATCGAATTTACTCTGCTGCCGGAAGAAGTACAACACAATTTGCAAAAGATAAATCCAAATATTGTTCCGAGTGTAGAAGAACGAATACGAGACATTCTGTCGGTACATGGGTACATAGTATCAGACGAGCTTATAGATGATGGAATATCAGAGTTCATTTCCGAAGGCTTAAATGGAAATATTGAAGACATTGCAGAGTTCATAATTAACGAAATGCTGACCGAAATCGAAGAGCCTGAGCTTTCTGTAAGATTAAGTGAGTTTATACTCGCTAATTATCAATATAATTACGATGATTATACAGATGGTGAAAATGGATTTGAAACAATTGAGTATTCACCAATAATAATTAAAGATTTACTTCAAAATGACCCGTTGATGCTTATTGGTATTTTGACAGAAATCAAAGAAAATGATGAACTAAGTGCAATAGCATCAATATTGATTAATGAAGTGCAAAAAGATCATCAACAGATTCAAATACATGAACCAAAACCAATTTCACAAATAAAACAAAAGCATAATTACCAAATAACAGATGACAATCTTGGTGAAGGCAGTGCTAAAGTAAAGTATCGCAATAATATAGTTGCACTACAAATTCTCAACCGGATAGAGTCTGAAAACCATCCGGCAACAACAGAAGAACAAGAATTATTATCAAGATATGTAGGTTGGGGTGGTTTGCCTCAGGTATTTGATCAACAAAACTCACAATGGACGAATGAATATATTGAATTGAATAATCTGCTTTCACCTGATGAATGGGAAAGTGCAAGAGCTTCAACACTAAATGCACACTATACACCTCCGATCGTTATTAAAGCTATGTATAATATGATTGACAGGTTAGGGTTTAAAACAGGTAATATACTTGAACCTTCCTGTGGTGTCGGTAATTTCCTCGGTTTGCTCCCACACTCTATGAATGATTCCAAAATCTACGCAGTGGAGCTTGACAGTGTTACAGCACGGATCGCAAAGCAACTGTACCCAAACATTAACATACAACATTCAGGATTTGAAAAAACAGAGTATCCTGATGCATTCTTCGATATAGCTATCGGTAACGTACCTTTTGGGAATTACAAGGTTGCTGACAGCCGGTACGACAAATATGGGTTCAATTTGCACAACTATTTCTTCGCCAAAACGATTGATAAAGTGCGTCCCGGAGGAGTTATTGCATTCATAACAAGTAAATACACAATGGATGAAAAGAACCCGAAAGTCAGAAGATACATAGCAGAACGGGCAGAACTATTAGGAGCTGTGAGACTGCCAAATAATACTTTCCTAAAAAATGCCGGAACAGAGAATTCCATGGATATACTGTTTCTGCAGAAAAGAGACAGACCGCTCGATATCGAACCGGAATGGGTACATTTGAGTTTTACCGATAACGGGATTCCCGTAAACAAGTATTTTATTGATAACCCTGAAATGCTGCTTGGAAAGATGGCTCCAGATGAACGGATGAACAGCAGGTATGGCAGAGATGATGCGACTACCTGCTTACCTTTAGAGGGTGCGGATTTAGCTGAACAGCTGGATACCGCACTCTCTTTAGTTGAAGGACAGTACACTGTTGATGAACTTGATGATCTCGACGGTATTGATAACCATGCAATACCTGCTGACACGCATGTAAAAAATTTCAGTTACGCATTGGTTAAACCTATTAAATCTGAAGTTAATGTAAACCTGTTTAATGATAATTTAAACGATGCACGGGTATATTTCCGTGAAAATTCACTTATGTACCCTGTTGATCTGCCTGCGACAACCATTGAACGTATTAAAGGCATGATAGCCTTGCGTAACTGCGTCCAGAAGCTCATATCATTACAGCTTGATGAATATGGTGATAAAGAAATAAAAGAGCAGCAGGACGAGTTAAACGGCTTATACGATAGGTTCACCGCAGAGTTTGGTCTTATCAATTCATCAGCAAACAATAAAGCATTTAATGCCGACAACTCATACTATCTGCTTTGTTCGCTTGAAATACTTAACGAAGACGGCGAGCTTGAGCGAAAAGCTGATATGTTCAGCAAGCGCACGATAAAACAGAAAAATGTTATCTCACGAGTTGATACACCAAGCGAAGCTCTAGCCGTATCAATAGCCGAAAAAGCCTGTGTTGACTTGGATTTCATGTCAAGCATATCAGAGCTTAATAAAAAGAAACTGATTACTGACCTACAAGGGGTCATTTTTCTCAATATCGGAGAAGCAGGATCACAGAAGGAAATGTATGTTACGGCAGATGAATATCTTTCGGGTAATGTGAGAAAGAAATTGGAACAGGCGAAAGCGGCAGCGGAGGTTGATCCATCACTTGATACTAACGTAAAAGCACTTGAGGCAGTACAGCCTAAAGAACTTGAAGCAACTGATATAGCAGTCCGGCTTGGTGCGACATGGATCGATCCGGAGTATATCAACGAATTTATGCGGGATTTACTCAATTTGTCATGGCGTATGCAGAACATATACCAAGTAAACTATCACCCAATGACCGACTCTTGGCAAGTCGCCGGAAAAGGAAAAGCACTTTACAGTGATATTAATGCAAATGTAACCTATGGTACCGAACGGGCCAATGCATATGAAATAATTGACGATACACTTAACCTGCGTGATGTACGTGTCTACGATTATAAGCAAGATAACGAAGGGAAAACAGTTCGAGTCCTAAACAAAAAAGAAACCACTCTTGCACAGCAAAAGCAGGAACTCATCAAGCAAAAGTTTCAGGACTGGATTTGGAAAGACCCGGAACGAAGACATAAACTTGTAAAATTATACAATGAAAGATTCAACAGCCATAGGCCTCGTGAATACGATGGCAGCCATATACAATTCATCGGCACTAACCCTGATATCGCATTCCATCCTCACCAAATAAACGCTGTTGCACGACAGATATATGGCGGAAACACCCTGTTAGCCCACGTAGTAGGTGCAGGCAAGACATTTGAAATGGTAGGTGCCGCAATGGAATCAAAACGGCTCGGATTGTGCCATAAAAGTTTATTTTCCGTCCCAAATCATCTTACAGAACAATGGGGAGCAGAATTTCTGCGTCTATATCCGAACGCTAATATTCTTGTTGCCCGGAAAAAAGACTTTGAAATGCGTAACCGAAAAAAGTTTTGTGCCAAGATTGCGACCGGTGATTATGATGCCGTAATAATAGGACACACCCAGTTGGAAAAGATACCGATGTCACGTGAGCGGCAGGAGCGGTTACTTAATGAGCAGATATGGGAAATCCAGAGCGGCATTGAAGAGTTAAAAGCACTTAATGGTGAACGCTGGTCTATAAAACAGCTTGAACGCACGAAAAAATCTATCGAAGCACGGTTAACAAAACTGATAGAATCAAAAAAACGTGATGATGTCGTTACATTTGAACAGTTAGGTGTAGATCGTCTGTTTGTTGATGAAGCTCACAATTTCAAAAACCTGTTTATGTTTACGAAAATGCGTAATGTCGCGGGTTTGTCAACCTCGGAGGCACAGAAATCATCAGACCTGTTTATGAAATGCAGATACATGGATGAAATAACAGGCGGAAAAGGTATTATATTCGCAACCGGGACTCCGATCAGCAACTCAATGACCGAAATGTATACTATGCAGAGATATCTCCAATATGACAAGCTTTTGGAAAAGGGCCTTACACATTTTGATTGCTGGGCGAGCATTTTTGGAGAAACTCAAACTTCGATAGAGCTGGCTCCCGAAGGAACCGGATACAGAGCAAGGACACGTTTTGCAAAGTTCCATAATCTACCTGAGCTTATGTGTATGTTCAAGGAGGTCGCTGACATACAAACTGCAGACATGATAAACCTGCCGGTACCGGATGCTAAATATGACACCATCGTTGTTGAACCATCAGAATTACAAAAAGAAATGGTTCAGGAGCTCTCTGAACGTGCAGTAGCGGTTCAAAATAGGCAGGTAGATCCGTCTACTGATAATATGCTGAAAATAACAACTGACGGACGAAAAATAGGGTTGGACCAAAGGCTTATGAATCCCCTGCTGCCAGACTTCGAGGGCAGTAAAGTTAATGCCTGTACAGAAAACGTGTATGCAATATGGAATGATTCACGTGCTAATAGGTTGACACAGCTAGTTTTCTGTGATTTTTCCACACCAAATAAAGACGGGCGCTTTAATGTATATGATGATATACGTATGAAACTGATAGATCGCGGAATTCCGGAAAGTGAAATTGCATTTATACATGATGCTGACACGGAGACAAAGAAAAAAGAACTGTTTGCAAAGGTACGGCAAGGGAAAGTACGTGTACTGTTTGGTTCTACATTCAAAATGGGCAGCGGTACAAACGTACAGGACAGGTTAATAGCAATTCATGACGCTGACTGCCCCTGGCGGCCGGCAGACCTTGAGCAACGTGCGGGACGAATTGTAAGGCAAGGTAATCGGAATCCGGAAGTTATGATTTACAGATATGCTACTAATGGTACTTTTGATTCATATCTATGGCAGACCGTACAAAAAAAGCAGGAATTCATCTCTCAGATCATGACTTCAAAATCTCCTGTACGCAGTTGTGAAGATGTTGACGAAACTGCACTCAGCTACGCAGAAATAAAAGCTCTCTGTGCCGGAAACCCGTTAATAGCCGAGAAGATGAATCTTGACATTGAAGTAACTAAATTGCGTATGCTGAAATCTGAACATCAGAGCCTGCAGCACCGGTTGGAAGATGACCTAATGACAAATTTTCCAAAAAAAATAACAGCTGTCACAGAACGAATAAACGGGATCGAAAGAGATGCAAAAGCATATTCCGAGGTTAAGGCAAAGTATACAGATATGAGAATAGTATCCGGAAATGCTTCTGTAACATCAAAGTTTGCCGGTATGACGATCAATAACATCACATATAACGAAAAAGAACCCGCTGCTAAAGCACTCCTTGAAGCTTGTAAAGGTTTGACCGGAAGAGATGAAAAATGGATCCAAGGAGAATATATGGGGTTTGAGTTAAGCCTGCAATATGCCGGAGGATTTGATAAACAGGTCAATCTTCTATTACGACGAATTTTAACTTACAAAGTAGATCTCGGCACGGATGCTTTTGGTAACATCACCAGAATAAATAATGCACTGGACAGCCTTCCTGACAGGCTTGATGGAGCAAAGGACGAACTTGCTAACATTCAGAAACAACAGGATGCAGCAAAGCTTGAAATAGAAAAACCGTTTGCTCTATCAGATGAACTTGCTGAAAAAGAAGCCCGTCTTGCAATGCTCAATGCTGAACTAAACATTGATGGTGAAGGATACTTCGATATAGTCAGCAACTCCGATGAACGTGATTCTGATGATGAGAAAAGAGAAGACATCATTGAAGAAAATTACGACGATTATGAATCTGAGGATGAAGAAGTGTATGATTATAACTACTCAAGAACTCCTCAGTTAGTACCGGCAAAAAGTGTAAAACCATCTATCATTGACGGTTTACGGGATTACGAAAGTACAAAGCAGCAAAATATGCAAAATAAAGATAAACCTATCGGACGCGGAATATAACGAAAACAGGGTGGCAAGATTCATTCATGCCACCTTATTTCACTCTGGAGGTGTAGATTTTGGAAGATCAGAAAAAAGAATATGAAAGAAAACGTAATATCCAATTATGCTTTTGGGTTGATGAAAAAGAGCGTGAAATGATATATGAACGCATGAAAGAAGCCCGTGTTAGTAGTTTACGTGCATACTTATTGAAAATGGCACTTACAGGGCATATCATCCGTGTCGAGCTCGATAGTGTAAATGAAATGATCCGCTTATTATCAAATGCTACTAATAACATAAACCAAATAGCTAAACGTGCAAATGAAACACGAAACATATATTCCGGTGATATAGATAAATTACAGGAACAGTATGATGATTTATGGGAACAGACAAGAGAGATATTACGACGCTTGACGACAGTTTAATAGGGGTGCATCATGGCAGCAACATGGTTTAAATCCTTACATATTAACAAGAGGAAAACAATTGCTCAGACGCTTGCCGACCGGACGGATTATGCTGAAAATCCTGAAAAAACAAATAAGGGGAAACTCGTTATAGGGTATGCATGTGATCCTCGATGTGCTGACGAACAATTTCTCCTTTCAAAAAGTGAATACTTGAAAAACACCGGACTCGATCAAGGAAAAAGAAATGTCCTTGCTTACCACATAAGACAGAGCTTCAAGCCTGGTGAAATTACACCGGAAGAAGCACAGAAAATTGGATATGATCTTGCAATGCGATGGACAAAAGGTAAACATGCATTCATTGTCGCAGTTCACAACGATCGTGCTCACATTCATTGCCACATTATTTATAATTCTACTACACTTGATTGTCTGTCAAAATTTAAGGATTTCAAACGCTCTGCATATGCTGTCCGGCGTCTTTCAGACATCATATGCGCCGAACATGGATTATCAATTATAACCGAACCGAAGTCAAGAAAAGGAGATAATTACGGTAAGTGGATCGGAAATAATAAAAAACTATCTTTTACAAAATTAATCAAAAATAAAGTCGATGAAATACTCCCATCTTGTACAACATTCGATGAGCTATTATATACACTGCAGGAGTCAGGATTCATAGTAGATGATACCGGTAAACATATAACACTTTGCGCTCCCGGTCAGAAGCGACCAACACGACTCAACACACTCAAAGGAAACTATACCGAAGAAGCAATTCGTGAGCGATTAGTATTAAAAAGAAATATATATACCGGTAGCTCCAGTGGGAGTCATATTCATGTCAGTTTGCTTGTTGATATTCAAGAGAAGATACGAGAAGGCAAAGGTCCCGGTTATGAACAATGGGCAAAGATTTTCAACTTAAAGCAAGCAGCAAAAACTCTTATTTATCTGCAAGAAAACGGTATTGACAGTTATGAAGATCTGAAGAAAAAATCGTCATCCGCATCAGGAGAATTTTCTGCACTGACAGCAAAAATCAAAGGGATAGAAACCCGTCAAAAAGAGATAAGTGAACTCCAGAAGTACATTGGGCAATACAGTAAAACCCGTGACACATACACGGCTTACAAAGCAAGCGGATGGAGCCGGGAGTTTTATGATAAACATTCTGCAGATATCATATTAAACCGCGCTGCGAAAAAACATTTTGATTCAATAAGATCAAAAAAGCTCCCCTCAATTAGAACACTTAAAGAAGAGTATGCTACTCTTAATACAGAAAAGAAAAAGCTCTACTCCGATTATAATGATTTAAAGCAAAACAGCAGATCACTCTCCATAGCAAAAGGCAACGCTGATAGGATTCTCGGTATTAAGCCGGAAATGCAAACTCGTGACTCATCATATACTCAACAGCGTGATGATTCTCTCGATAAATAATAGCCCGCAGGGCGCAGCAGATGTGCCAAAGGCACAGCTTTGAAAGAATGAATTTTCATTCTTTGGAGGGGTCTTAGGGTCTCCCTAACGAGCAAGAACGCTATAGATTTCCAACAGGAAATTTATTGCGTTCTACGTTTCTGGTTCACCAGAAACCCTGCTTGCCAAAGATAGTTCGGCATTATTCTGACGAAGGACGATGGGTACGAAATTTATTAATTTTGATCAACCGTGTTTATCAATTATCGTAACAAAAGCAACTTACCAAATGGTCGTTGACGACACCTACCGCTTGTAGAAAAGCATATATAATTGTTGTCCCGACGAACCTGAATCCTCGCTTCTTCATGTCCTTACTCATGGTATCAGAAAGCTGGGTAGAGGCGGGGACTTCTTCAATAGTATTCCATTGGTTTTTTATAGTTTTCCCATTAGTAAAGCTCCAAATATATACATCGAAACTGCCAAATTCTTTTTGCAATTCCATGATCTTAGCTGCATTGTTTATGATTGCCCGTATCTTTAAACGGTTTCGGACGATGCCGGCGTCTTGCATCAGTTCATCATATTTCACTACATCATAACTTGCTACTGTTTCAATATGAAAATCATCAAACGCTTTATAAAAATTCTCCTGCTTATATAAAATGGTCCGCCACATAAGACCGGCTTGCATCAAATCAAGACTGAGCTTGGCAAATAGTTTACGATCATCATGCTCCGGCTTGCCCCAAACTTCATCATGATAAATCGACATTTTTTCATCACCATTAGCCCAACAGCAGCGTACGATTTTATCATTTTTACAACAATCAGATTTCTTCAATAACTTCCTCTTTCTAAAATGCTAAATAACTCCAAGATACTGACTGTTGAGTATCCTGAAAGCAGAGAATTTGAACCCCAGTAAATATATGAACTCCTCATCAATTTTCCACGGTTTATCACGTTGCATTTGCATATACATATAATCGGTACAGTCACAGAGCGCCTCCTGTGTTTCTGCTCCATGTGGCTCATCAGACAATGGAGAAAAACTTGATTCATACAATGAAGCGAGAGTTTCTTTAAAATCCAAACAGTTAAGCCAACATGCACAAATCATTGAGAACGCTTTCTTACTCAGCTCTAAGTCAATAATAGTAACTTCATGAAATAAACGGTTAATGAACTCAGCTATGTCATTAAACCTTCGACTCTTCTTGTCAATCATTTTAATTGCAAAGTATTGAGCAATAAATTCAGACCACACATTATATCCGGCTACAATAATTCCATCATATGCTTCTTCATCTGGAGAGCAATTATATGTTGTACCACTTCCATAGATATCAATAAAATGATTCTCATCTATTTCCATCTTAGCGCAGTAAATATGCATGAGTTCATGAAAGATCATCCGTTTGAACTCCAGCTTATTTATCTTGGAATTTATGCGAACCAGAATCGCTGATTTTTCCTTTCCTATTAGTGCATTAGCAGCAATAGATTCACCAAGTTCGAGTAATTGATTTTCCGTAAGAGTTTTGTCAGGGCAACATTGTGAGCATAACGCTAATGCTTGTGTCGCCATTTCAACTTTTTTTGCGAATGATATAATAATATCATCCTCAGTGAAAGGTACATCCGGCATGATATCAATAAAATATTCTAAAACATTATGAGCACAAGCTCGCATATCTTTTAAAGTCAAAATACCTCTCCGCAATTCTAACGAATATCTATATTGGTTGTTTCCAAATAGTTCTTGATATAATTATAAAGGATTCTTACCATTTTACTGTCAAACATTACAG
>Ga0123356_10004082_pt1 | contig 15173 bp, 3 predicted proteins | sample TergutEmb28metaG_2_FD_92546 | JGI IMG/M metagenome (GOLD analysis project Ga0123356, IMG submission 92546) | Embiratermes neotenicus P3 segment gut microbial communities from Petit-Saut dam, French Guiana - Emb289 P3 | ecosystem: Host-associated > Arthropoda: Insects > Digestive system > Gut ... | reverse complement strand
CGAGTTTGATTCTCAAGCCCACTTTTCCGCCGTAAGAGAAAGATTTCACTTTGTCCACATATCTCTTATTATTATCGTAAGTACTACTCAAAATTGAGTTATAGGTAATTCCGGCTCCTGCATTATATCCGGCTCCTGAAACGTAATCTGTCTCCGGTCCGGTAAACATACCTTTGGCATCTCCTTTTTTATTCATATCAAGCAGTCCGTAATCAATAAAGGCGCCCAATGCAATATCTACTCTTCTGTTTAAAGATACGAGGAACCCTGCTTCAGCCACTGCGGAAATGTTAAATTTAAAATTCAGTTTTCCGGCAGCATCGTTTATCACTTTACTTGGGTTATGGATATTTTCGAATGCGTGCTGTGGAAGAGATTCGCCGCCAAAACCACCCAATTCGAAGTTATCTTCAGGATAATATCCTGAAATCATGAGTTTTTGTTGATTTTTTTCATCTCCATCTACAATCGAATATTTTGCAGAAAAAGGGATTTGAAACTTAGCGCCTAAGGATAAGTAGAGACCAAAATACTCTTTTTCTCCAAATTTTCTCTGGAGGTTAAGCATTAGCGGAATTTCCAAGAATTTACCGGATTGAAACTCAGTCCAATTTTGTGTTCTCACTCTTAATTCATATTCGGTAATATGTCCGGCAAATGGATCATTATCATGATAAGTATTTAAGGTAAAGTATTTATCCGGTTGAAAGTTGCCCTCTAATGTTGCCATTGTTCGGTAATGAGAAACACCAAAACCTACAGAAATACCGACATGTTTTGTAAAGTAGTAACTATAGCCCATTCCGGCTTGTCCACCAATTAGTATATCACGTTTTGGCGTGGCAAAATCAATACCCGACATTTTATATCTGAACCCCGAAGGGCCTAATCCTCCCCATAAAGAGAGGTAAGATCCCTTTTCTTGCGACATCACTTGAATACTAAAAAGTATTAGCAGAGATAACAGAATATTCTTTTTCATATTTATTTTGTTTTTTTTATTGTTCATTTTGTTTTTTTAATATCCGGCAAGAGATACTCCCTTGCCGGATACAAGATTACTCGGTTATTTTAGAATAATAATTTTATCTACAAAATCATTGCCTTTTTCGGTTATTACTCTTACGGTATAAACACCGGCAGCCACATCAATCATCATTTCCGTTACATTGCTTGTGATTTTGAATTGCGTGATCGTTTTGCCATTCATATTATAGATGAAAGCATCTGCATCGCTCCATTCTCCTTCGGGCAACGTAAGCAGGAATGTTATTTTACTACCGCTTTGGGTTGGGTTTGGATAAACCGTCAGGCCGGAACCGTTCGGAATAGGATTAACATTAGGTATTATGGGACAAGCTTCATCGTAACTTCCGTCATTTTTGTAGGCTCTCACATTATATTCCGTATGCAGCGTAAAGCCTCCATTTTCGGTATAATATTGGTTTGTTCCGTTCAGAGCAATCGGTTGCCCATCCTTATACCATTGATAAGTTACATAAAGGTTGTCAGCGTTTGGAACATACATCACATCATTCCATTTCATCTTAATCATTACAGGATTACGTTTTACATCAAAGTAACAGATGGTTGAGCCACACTCATTGCTAATTTCCACAGTATAAACACCTTCTCTTGTAATATCGAAGATATTTTCATAGAAAGCATTGGTTTCGTCGGGCAAAAACACTCCGTTGAAATACCATTGATATTGAACATCGTCTTCTACCTCTACAAATAGATAAAGTTCTTCATTATCACACAACATGATGGTGGATTCCGACCTGTTGGTTACAACAGGAGCGTTCGTAACCGCAATAACAATATCGTAGTATCTGATGCAACTACCGTATTGTAGGGTAAATGTAGCCGTATAATGTCCCCATTGCACTCCTTGTGGAATTTCTACAATGATTCCGGATTTCGGCAATGGGGTGTAATTCATTATGCTTTTAAAACCCACAATGTGTCCTTCCTGTTCAAATACCAACATGTATTGCGCTCCGTAAATGTTAATATCATACTCTAAAGTTACGAATTGTTCATCCGAACATGCAATCGTTCTCTGATTGATAGTAAATTCAATGGTTGGGGTAACTACAACAGAAACCTCGCCAATATTTACATTCGTACAGTGACCTAAAGATGCGGCAATAGTGTATGTAACCATTACATCGGAAGTGCTTGTGTTATACAACACTTCGCTAATGAAATCATTATTTCCGGTAGCGCCTTCATTATTGTTAATATCAGGATGCGGCATTCGTGTCCAAGATATTTCATCAACATTTATGTTAGTTGTTATCAAATATTCAAATAGTGTTTCTGAGCATAAAATACCCGCAAAGGTAGGGCTACTCAGTTGTGGTATCGGATTGACAATAATCTTGAATGTTTTTTCTTCGCTTGTACATTGACCAAACTTAGCCTTAACCTTGAAGGTAGCAGCAACAGGTTGGTCGCTATTGTTGATAGAAACAAATGATGGAATAATATTCACGCCTGATTCTTGATCTAATCCAATATAATTATCTGATATATAATGCCATTCATAAATTGTTTCTTCTTGATTATTCAAACTTGCAAACAGTTCGATAAAATCAATAACCGGAGTTTCTTCGCCGGCACAGAATTGATATGGTATAATATTCATATCAACAGATGGCGTAGGATTAACAACGATGCTGAAAGTAACTGAATGTGAACATTCATAACCATACATGCTATAAGTAGCGGTAACTTCGTAAATTGCTTCCAATACTTCATTACTACTGTTATTAACAGCAATAAAACTTGGCAGTTGTCCTGTACCGTTTTCAGCAAGACCAATATAAACCCCGTTTATCAGTTGCCATGAATAAATGGCTCCGGGTGTATTTCCAAATTCAAAACTTTGCGTTTGCTCATTACTGCAGTACACCATCGAGGGGATAGTGTTGATATGCGGTTGTGGCAATACAGAGATGCTGAATTGTGTTGGGTTACCGGCACAAGAATATCCCGAATATTGAGAATAGTTTAACATCGGGGTTACCTCATATACAGATTCCATCATTACAGAGCCGCTATTGGTAAGGGTATAACCTGCAAGGTTTCCTGTTCCGGATAAAGGTAAATCCGGAACATTTCCGGAAATTCTGTTCCATTGGTAAACAACTTCTGTAATATTACCGGAAAAGTTTACCGGAAGTGTAGTTTCGCCTGAGCAAATAGTTTGGTGTACAGGGGTAGATACTGCTGTTGGTGTTGGCAAGATTATGATATGGAAATATTGCCATACATCATCGTAACAGGTAAGGTTATCGTAAGTAAAGCTTGCTCTAACCCGATATTTGCCCACAACGGGTTCATTACCGGTATTATAAGCCATGAAACTTGGAATGAAGTTTTCGCCGAACGAAGGAACACCTCCTATCATCACACTACCTGCTTCATCTACAAATTCCCAATCAAAGTTAACATTAGGCATATCGCTTGAGAAATCGAATTTTGGCGTTGTTACTCCATTACAGTAAACCATATCCTCAACCAAAGAAGTTACCGGTTTTGGATTAACAGTAATCAAAAATTGTTGAGGTGTACCAACAGATCCGTTTTCACTAACCGGAGTAACTTTATACCATGCAGATACATGTTCAAATCCGTAGTTTTGTGCTGTAAAAGCAGGAATTGTATTAACCCCCTCTGTTACATCAAGACCAAAATCATAACCCATAATTTTTTCCCAGTAGAATGTTGTGTTTTCAGTACCTTCAAAAACATATTCAGGAACCGTTTCGTCCGCACAATAAATAAGATTTTGTTGGTAAACAAAAGGTAATTGGTCCACAGTAAACATAATTTTATTTCCCACAAACAAGTGGGGATATGATGTTTCATACGTGTAATGGATAAAAGTCCATGCGTAATAGGTAGTTCCTGCCGATAATCCGGTTACATCTTGAGAGAATGAAACCGACTGTTCGGTAGAATAGTTGTCGTAAATTTGTTGAATAAAGAATGTTTTGCCATTACGGGTAAATTCATTTGCAGCAATTTCCGCTGCATTGGGAAAATCATAATAGATACCATCAATATTAAGTTGCGTAGTAAATTTATCTACCATAATATCAGCATTCACATTCGAGTAGATAAATCCATATTGGGTAATAGAATCCCACAACAGTTTTGTGTTATAAGCGCCTTTAAAATATCCTGTTTTGAGAACATCAGTTGGCGGCAAATCTCCTCTTGTAAAGGTACCGTATAATGTTGTTGATTCCATATTATTCGTTACGGCATCGGTTGTTACGTATGATGGCGATCTGAAAGAGAAAAACTGTGGTTTTACAATAGCCCATTCTGTGGGTTGCCCGTGGTGGTTTCTAATAGACATCGCATAATAGGTCCACATGGTAGAAGCCAGCGGCTTCATCGGCACCATTGGTCCTTGTGCAAAATAACCGAAGTCGGTATCTTCAACGGGCTTGCCCGGGGTTACTTTTCTAAAATGAATGCTATAGTTGTGCAGCATCTCTCCTGCCAATAGACTTACGGTGGGCGAGGTAACATCGTGCAATCCTATACTGGTTGTGATAAATTTCATTCCAAGTCCATTTCCCTCTAAAACAGGCAAGTGCATACTTGCTCCGGGAAAGAAGTTTGGAAATCTGGTCATAAACGATGCGGGCATCGAAATGACTTGAGAAGTGCTTTGTCCTTGTGTCTCAAACAAAGGGATATCATACAAATAAGTTTTATCGGTTAAAATTAAATTAGTTGTATCATAAGCCATTGACGTGAGGAATGCTCTTGCATTTATTTCGCCTAACGAACTTACCTGAAACTCTACACGATCATACATTTCATTAACGGTTAAAAACATCCGGGAATCGGATGTTCCAACCACTATAGAATTGTCGTATAAGTATTTTTCCGGTTGCGCCCGTAGAGTAAAGGACGCAACCAGAAAAGTTAGAGTTATAAGTAGTTTCGTTAGGGTGCTCATGAGTGTTTTTTTCATATTTTCACTGCTTAAGACTTTTATTGTTTCTTGTTTGCAAGATTAGTAGCCACAGCTTTCAAGCCATGTTTTAGATTCAACGTAAGCTTTTATGTGAGCGTTGATGTTTCCAAACATGATTTGGAAATCGGTTTCATCTATAGTACCATTACCATTTAAGTCATAATTAGCATCATAGATTACATTGGATATGTTAAAGTACATGTCGGTAATATCAGAGAAGTCGATGAAGAAGTCTCCATTCACATCACCTGCAATAAGTTCTCTATGACCTAACGACATACCATGTTGGTTTACGGTAACCACTCCCCAACGAGTGATATAACCACCGCGAACAATTTCCAAGATATAATCTTTTGGTACAAGGTTTTCAAATTTGAACATACCAACCGTATATACTGCTTCTCCAACACCTGCAAATTCATATTCGCCTACCGGTAGTTGTTCTCTTCCCATTTGAGTCCAATCGATTTCAACTCCGGGGTTATTGGTAGCGCCTATTACGCCCGGGTTTTTCGGAGTTCCGTGAATATATACGCTTCCATCATATACTGTAGCAAATACTTCTTGAACAGGATTTTTGAAAATCTCAAACGGATTTTCGCCTTGTTCAGGAATATTATACAAAGCAACTTTTACAGGGAATTGTGCATCAAATCCGCTATCACTGGTATAAACAAACGGGAACATCGTACCATATACTACATGACAGTCGTTTGTAATGGTAATTGATACTCTTTCACCTTCGCAGTCTGCAGAAGATTGTGCTGCCCAATAGGTTTCGCCGGCTTCTAATTCGTGTGTTAATTCTAATTTGTTTCCGTCTTTATCGTACCATACAATACCACCACCGGTAATCACGAGGTCGGCAAGTGTAGCTTTTCCACAAATTGCTTGTGTTTCGGGAGCATTAGGTGCAGCAGGACCTGTTAATAGCACGAGGACAGGAATACGGTTAGAGCTTTCACATCCACCTGTTTTGTAGGCTGCCCAATAGGTTTCATTGTTTTCTAACAAATAATTTTCAGGAAGAAGCGTTCCGCCAATTTCTTGGGTGTACCATATAATTTGGTTATGAGGAACAGCAAGATTTCCAATTAAAGCGCCTTCACAGAATGTTTGTGGTGAAGTAATATTTTCTACAACAACATTAGATGAGGTAGTAATAGTTACTGTTACTTCCGTTCTTAATGCACTTTCGCAACTTCCTGCTATCAATGCTGCATAATATTTATTGTTATGTACTAACGGAGTAGTTAATGGCAGTTCATTTCCACCTTCGGCAGCATCATACCATACAATTTTGGTGTTTCCATCGGTTGCAATATCGGCAAGTGTTAACTGTTCTTCAGCATATTCACAGAATGATTGTTCGCTAAGAATATAAGGAGGCTCTATTTCTAATTCGTTTACAATAATTACTGTTACAGCTGTACGTACTTGGCTTTCACATGCGCCAATTGATTGTGCTGCATAGTAAGTGTGTCCGTTTACTAAGATTTCTGTCGGGAGCAATGCTTTGCCGCCTTCAGCATCTAAGTACCAGTGAATACCAACACCTGAAGCTTGCAGGTTACATAATGTTGCGTCGCCACAGAAAGTTTGTGGTGAAGTTGCTACAGGAGAAACAATAAGCGTACCGTAAGATGTTTCGCGAGAAATCGTGATATTTTTCACTACGTAAGTACACTCATTTGCCAAGTCTCTCACTTCTACACTATAAACACCACTCAATAATCCTTCAATAGTTACTGTAGAACCGCTGAAAGATGTCCATGTGCTATTGTTGTAACTATATTCATAGTTGCCTGAGCCGTTGCTTACGTTCAATTCAATGCTACCTGCTTCTACGTTGCCGTCACAGGAAACGATTTCGTTATGTTCTGTTGCAGCAAATTCAAAGCCGTTCGTGCCGTTGGTAATCGTTAAGGTTTTTGTTATTAAGTTGCAATCATCGGTTACACGTAGGGTATGTTCGCCTGCGCTTAGTCCTGTTAATACAATAGTGATTTCAGTTCCAACATAAGTTACCGGTACTATTGCTTGACCGTTTAACTGGTATGTAAACGAGTTGTTACCGCTTACAGTAAAGTTGTATGATCCTGTGCTTGAGCCGCAAGTAGCATCTGTTTCCGTTCCTAATACTACAAACAAGGTAGGAGTAGTTAGGTTAATATGTACTTCGCCGCTGCCGGCAACACATCCTTTAGAGTCTTCTACTTCAATTATATATCCGCCTGCCGATAATCCGGAAAGAACGCCGTTAACTATGTTAGATGTTTCATCAACACCATTTACGAAATAGGTATAATCTCCTGTGCCTCCTGTTACAGTAATGGTCAACGAGCCCGTGCCGGTACCGTCTGCATTACAAGATTCGGAGTTGCTTGCTAATACTTTTACATTTAGATCGGAATGATCGCTATGTAATACAAAGTTTAGGATAGATACTTCTGAACAGCCTTCATTGTTGGCATCTTTTACCCAAATAGTATAGGTTCCGGCAGTTAATCCGCCAATGATATTATTTGAAGAATAGTTTATACCGTCGGTGCTGTACATGTAAGAACCGCTTCCACCGGTAGCCGATATATAAATTACACCGTTACTATCGCCACAATCGGGTTCGGTTACTGCATAAACAGTTTCTACATTGATTGGTACATAAATATCACGTAAAATTGTAATTCTGTTTACTTCGTAGGTACAATCGTTTGCCAAATCTCTCACTTCTACACGGTAAATTCCATAATGCAAGTTAAGAATAGTAGTAGATAAACCTTCAGCAAAGGGGAACCACTCGTTGCCGTTAATACTGTATTCAAGTTCGCCTACATTACCTGTTGCGGTCAAAGTAATGCTACCCGGCAATAAAGTTCCGTTGCAAGACAATATCTCTTTTTTGGCTACTGCTGAAAATGCTAATGCACTTTCTTCATTGGTAATAATAAACTCTTCCATTTTCTCTCCACAGTCGTTATAAACATGTAGGTAATGAACACCTGCACTTAATTCGCTTACTTCAATCGGAGTGTTTGCAACATAACCTGTTATATCAACTGCAGGATATCCGTCAACTTTATAAGTAAATGCTGATGTACCACTTACAGTAAATGTGATAGCGCCAATAGCAAAGCCGCAAGTTGTATTTTGATTATCAGTTATATTCACAAGGATATTAGTATTATCTGCATTGATGCGTACTTCGCCGCTGCTTGCCATACATCCGTTATGATCTTCAACTTCCATAATATATTTACCTGCCGGAAGTCCTGAGAGGATACCGTTTACAATTTCTGAAGTTACATCATTACCATTTAACATATAGGTATAAGGGGCTACTCCGCCTGTTACGGAAACAGTTAATGTACCGGTACCCATATTGGGATCACAATTAGCAGAATTGCTTGCGAACATGGTTACAAATAAATCCGTTGTGCTGTTGTGTAAAATAATATTACTGATAGAAGTTTGAGGACATGGTAAAGTGGCGTCTTTTACCCAAATGGTATAAATGCCTGCCGTTAAACCTGTAATTATGTTATTTTGATACGCTTGAAAGTTAATTCCATCTGTGCTGAATTCATAAAAACCACTGCCACCGGATACAACCATCTGTATTTTTCCATCGGCATCACCACAAGCGGGTTCAAACACAGTATAAGCGGCGCCGATATTCAGAGGAATACATTCTGATGTAGAAAAGGTTACCCTGTTTCCTACTGCCTGAAACATATTCGATGCTTCATAAGTATAGTGGGTATATGCCCATGCATAGTATTGTTGGTTGGGTTCCAAACCTGTAATAGTTGTATTGTAAGTTAAGTTTTCTGAGAGAAGATCGTTATCATCTACAATAATAATATCAAAAACAAAGTTACCGCGTGTAAATGTTCCTGCTAAAATTTCATCATTCGATGGAACATCATACTTTGTACTATTGATTATCATTTTATAAGAAAACTCATCAATAGAAATCGTTACATTATCTTGAGAATAAATAAAACCGTATGTTCTAACGGTATCGCGATGCAGTTTTGCATTTCCGGTACGAATGGTACCTACAGTATCAAGAACAAAATGAGTAGAGGGTAAAGTACCTTGAGCAAAATAGCCATAAATGGAAGCAGAACCCGGGGTAATGTCTAACGGGTCAATTTCATTTGTTTTTACCATTGATCCCGAACGGAACATAAAGAGTTCGGGGGCAAGTTTGAATTTTTCGGTAGTTGGAAGTTTTTCTAATTCTCTATACCATAAGTATAAACCATCGGAGCCATATTTTGTTTGATAGGCAAGCATTCCTGATGTACTGATACCTAAACCGAAGTCGTTTTGTACCAAATCTTGTCCTTTGCTTGTTTTGTTGAAGTAACATTCAAGAAGCGTTTGTACTTCTCCTTCAGTTACGGTTATCGGTTGAGCAGCAAAAGGATTCATAAAGCCGCAATCCAACCAAATGGCCCGCATGGTTTCATGACCGGAAATTGTTAAAGTGCCGGTAGATGCACCAACATCTTTGTGTACGGCATTAACATACCATTGAGACAAGTCGGGGGATAAAGTAGCCGCCTGAGGTTGTTGCCCAAATCCGGTAATTTCTTGCTGGTTTGAATTGGTCAAACGTAATACATTCGGATCATACAAAATTGAAAAGTCAAACATGCTCAACTTCATGAATCCGAGAGCCATAACTTTCATCGTTACAGTTGAATCTGTTTCATAAACAGATGCAAACAGACGAGAATCTTCTGTTCCGATCGTAACGCCGGTACTGGATACGTACGGTTGCGCCACCGATTTCATGGGGAACAAACAAGAGAGGAACACTAATAATAGTGTACAAATGCCAATGGCATTCAAGTTTTGTAAATGATTTTTTTTCATAAGATAAAATTTTAAAAAATGTTAATGTATTTATTTATTGATATTTATTGATTTCATAAAAAAATCTATGATTGACCTGAAAGCAGAGAAACATTCTGCTGTTTCAAAATAAAGCATGCAATTAAAATTTAGATCGAAGTACATCAGTGACATATCTGTCATGTCCACCATTAGATCGCTATTAAAGTCATATTTAGCATTATATATCTCATCTCCGTAGGGTACAAATTTACCAATCATGTATGACATATCTGACATATCTATCATCAAATCTCCATTTACATCTCCGGCAATGAGTTCTCTGTGTCCTAACAGTTGATCTGTTTTTCCAATATATACCTTTGCGAAACGTGTTACATAGCCGGCTCTTGACAGTACCAAAATGTATTCTCCTTCTTCCACATGATGAAATTTATACAACCCGATGGATGTTACCGGTTTTTCGTTTTCTACTAAATAGGTATTATTTACAGTGCCTACATTATATCCCATTGCTGCCCAATTGATGGGTAATCCCGGATTGTCAATACATCCCACATAACCGGGAAATTTTGGTGTTTCGGGAACAAACTCAGAGCCATCGTAATATATGGCTGTATCTATATGAATGGGTTGTGCAGCAAGAATAGCAGCAGGACCTTGGGGAAGCAAAGCCACGTCGTATAATTTTGCCTCCACCGAAAACATTTGATCTATTTCAGGTATGTTAAAATATGGAAACGGGAAAACCGTACCACGCACAGTTACTCCACAGTTATTAAGACTTATAATTATTTTATTTGATTTTACAGTATCTAAACCTATACACGGGCTGTCATAGATCAATAAACAAATAATGGTATCGCCATCTTGAGGAATATAGGTATATGTTGAATCTGTAGCGCCTGCTATATTTATTCCATTGATTTGCCATTGGTAAGTTAGCGGGAAGTCTCCATTGTTTTCTTGTGCTGCCAAGGTTATTGGGGTATTTGCACAAACTTCAACAACAGCAACTACTTCCGGAACATCAATAATCAGGGTACTTTCTACGGTTTTAACAGTATGATTATCGGGTAAAAGTACCTCCATCTTTATCTGATAGGTGCCATTCGGGAGCGTTTTTGTCCATGTAATAGCATCAGTGGCTCCGGTAATTAACACTCCGTCAATATACCATTTCAAATGCCCCGGGTCAGGGCTCATCTCTCCGTTTATATCAGCCCTGAAGTGAGTTTCAAATTTATTGAAAACCACATGAGGTAAGTCTTGGTTGTGAACATCATTCACATAGAACGACAAATCTAAGTTACGCATGGCAGAACCTGCCATATAGTAGTAGGATATAGCATGTCCAAAACCATAACCATAAGCAATAATCCCTGCTTTATTAACAAAAAGACAGGCAGTACTTGTATTCGTAAGTTCAATATTGTAAAACGACATACCCGATTCGGGATTATCGTACCATGTACCTCCGGATAATTGTGCAGGAGCGCCTCCACCAATAGAAACGGTGGTGTTATTTTTAGTAGAAGTAGGGGTAACAATTAAAGCAGAATGATAAGTCATGTTGGAAAGTGCAAAAGGGGCAATTACCACAGAGTCCATACTTTGCTCAATGGCAGGTACCCAACAAATGGATTCGTCTCCACCGTTTGTACTTACGGATTCCGGATAAGCGCCACCCACCATATAGGTACAAACCTGAACCGGTTTGTCGGCTTGTATAAAACATCCATTGCCTGAAAGAGTGATTTTCAACTCAACCCACTCTCCTGCATTCAGGGTAAGTGCATTTTTCCCTCCGGGCATAATAGTTCCTCCTGTTTGTGTAATCGTAGTATTGTTTTGAGAGGCTACAATACGAACCAGTTCAAGTTCTCTGTTGGTAACCGGCACTATAAAGTTTCTTCCCCAGATGTTCACAGGAGCTAACTGTTGAAAGAAGTTGTCTCCACCGCCATCAATATTGCAAAAATTGTGTGCGGAAAAATAAGCAATGGGTTTATTGGAAGTAATATGACGTCCACTCATATCCTCATTAGGACCCGCCATCATTAAATAAGTTTGTCCCGCATTAAGGGGAGAAGAATTAAGCTTCGTTCCATTATCATAAAAATCAGTACCATTTTCGGTAGCAATGACAATATACTGGTCATTTTTATTATTATTAGTTTGAGTGGATACCCTCCCCAAATGATAATATTCCGTACCTAAGGCAGTAACCGGCAATATATTGGTTGCATCTGCCAAAGCTTCACCCAAAGCAGGATTTACTTCACTCAAAGCATAAACACTTACCGGAACATCGGTTTGTATGAAAATAGACTTTTTTTCTACATACCTAAAACTTGTAATATAAGACGCTGTTTTTTGAGAACCGGCAAGAGTAACGGTTTGTATGCCTCCTGCCGCTACATTAACAGGAATTGTTCCTCCCGTTTCCATAAATTTAATAGTACCCGTAGCCGCTTCGTCAGCCACGATTCTAATTTGCATGATGATATCATTTGCATTCGTGTGATTGTAAATTTTACCATACGCAAACCAAAATTCTGTTCCTTTAGTACTTACTTGCGCTTGCGCTGAAAACCCACCAAATAAAGCCAATACAATTATACATTTCTGCAATAAAGTGTTTATCTTTTTCATCTTTAGAGTATTATATTTAAGATTTATTTTTTTTATCTATTTTACATATATCATTATGGAGGGCTTAACCCCTGCGGTTGACACTCTCATAGTTATACTATTTGAAACAGCAGTAGGGGGAGAGGCACAAGTTATAGTTGAAGTTGCTTCACAAGTGATTATATCTTTATTTTCAGGAATATAGGTATATGTTGAAGCGGTGGCTCCGTTAATAATCGTTCCGTTCTTTTTCCATTGATAAGTTGGCGTAACCTCACTATTGTTTAAAACAGCAGTAAAAGTTACCTCTCTGTTGGCGCAAATATCATTATCCGATTCCGAAATGGTTACCGAATGAGGCAATAATGGGTTAACGATTACTTCTATTATTTCTGAACTGGTGCAAAAATTCACAGTATTGATTTCCGGTCCGAATCCTATCACTAAGCGATAATATCCCGCATGGTCTTCTGTAAGAGCTGGTATTGTGTAAGATGTTGTTACAATTCCATTAGAAACAGAGCCGCCACTATTGGGTATATCTTTCCAGTCTGACATAATATCCAATCCACTGAACCTCCAGCAATAGTACAGTACTGAGCCACATGTTCCGTCATCAATATATGTCCCACTTAATGTGAGAGATTCTCCTTCACATTTTTCTATCAGATCATCTGTAAGCATATCTATTTTCCCAAAACTGTATGGAATTATTTTGGTTCCTTGCAAATGGTCAATCGCCATTAGCGCACATGGATCGTCCATAGTGGAAGAGAAACTATAATGGATCTCCAAATTGGCTTTTTTCCCGGTTGGATTTCCATCATTGTTCAATTCATCTTGCAAGTTATTTGAATCCGGGGCCTTCAATTTATATTTTATTATCATTGTTTTACCTGCCGGCAAAGTAAATCCGTCTTCACCTGTCGAGTTCTTTGCAATCATCAAGATTCCCGTATCATCCGGATCCAATGTTACCAAAACAGGAACAGGTGTAGTATTATCATCTATTATCTGTACCTCAAAACTATCAGGTATATATGTAAATTCTTCATTGAAATCTATATCTAAATACAAGTCTGTAATATCATCATTTGTATTGATGAGTGTATAAGTAGCTTCTATTTCAATATCTGCCTTATAGGTTGGTACACTATAGTCTTCTTCCATCACTACCGGCAGATTCACAAATTGGTGTCGGGTTGCATAAAAAACAGTATATGGCTCCAACGTTTCTCTATCCACACTTTGCAGTGTCTTTGAGCCACTTTCGTTCATGTATGTAATTGTTGCACGATTAGCATATTCTCCATCTTGTGCTTCTTCGTTGAATAGAGCTGTTGCCGTTACGATCAGGGTAGTTGCTCCCGAAATATTCAAGTTATTTATTTGTAACTCTTCGCCGGCAATTATTTGATAATCGAACGAGGGGTTAAATTCGCTAGCAACAGCGTCTAATCCGATAGAACCAACTTCCCATTTCATATTTTCGGGCAAAATATCGCTGAAGTTTACTGTTTTTGAATCACAAGTAACATTTTGAATAAAGAATGAATATTCCACCGCTTCACAGGTAGTAATACTGCGTTCCTTCACTTGTTTCACGAATGATAATCCTTCTTTGTTTACCGGAGGCAGAGGCGTAACCGAACGAAGCGTGATCGGTGAAATATAGATGCGTTGCAATGCTGTTGTCGCCTTTACTGTTGTTCGATATTTAATTATTATCTGTGAAACGCCACCGTTAAATTTTACATTTACCATACCGTTTTTATTGGATCCCGACACTCCGCCTCTTTTTGTTACTGTAGCCTTATTACCAACTATTTTATATCGAGCATTTTTTGGATCAGAAGCGTAGCTAAGTACAGGGGCAAAAGGACTTCCCGAGCATTCTCCGGTTACTGTTACTTCTTCATACGAACGAGAGCCATAAGCGTCGAGTCCGGAAATCGAAAATTCAGGAATAACCGGCTGATTAAACGTAACTGTTATCTCCACATCTTGACCTAGTGTTCCCCTTCTGCGTCTAACTTCCAAACTTCCCCCATTCGGTATATTTACGGAACGGGGAAACCCTCTGTATGCCATTACATTGGAAGGGTAAGATACTTCCGTTTGCATCACTGCAATATTATCGCCAAGATCAACAGGGTCATTTATAACAAGTTTAAGTTCTGTGGTATTCGAAGGATTTGTATTTGTCCTGCTCGTCCATTGTGTCCAATCGAATTTTTTCGTTCCTGTAAAAGCAGCATCTTGTTGAATAACACAGCCTGTATTGTTGGGTTTCCATGCGAAAGTAATGTATGTATCAATTTCGGTAAAGTCATAACTGCACTGATGTTCGCCATTGATATAGTTCATGGGGATTATCGCCTTGTAATTGCCCGCATCAATGTCTTGGGGCGAATCGGCTATAATCAAACCTATATCATTACCTGCATTCAAATAATTGTAATATTCAACAACATCGTCGTCCATACCAAGTTGGGTTCCAAGATTATTTTGAGCGCCTACCAGCAAGGTTACCGGACGGTTATCATGGGTTGCTTTGTGGATAAGCCATTTTCTGTTGAATTTGCCTGTAAAATCGCCACATTCGTCTTCGTTTGTAATAATGGTCGTTCCGGTTTTGCCATTACTGCCGAAAATAACTGCTTCCATGTTT
>Ga0123356_10004081_pt1 | contig 15173 bp, 11 predicted proteins | sample TergutEmb28metaG_2_FD_92546 | JGI IMG/M metagenome (GOLD analysis project Ga0123356, IMG submission 92546) | Embiratermes neotenicus P3 segment gut microbial communities from Petit-Saut dam, French Guiana - Emb289 P3 | ecosystem: Host-associated > Arthropoda: Insects > Digestive system > Gut ... | reverse complement strand
GCAAAAACTTCCTGCCTGAAGAGAAACGCGGGTATAAAAGAAAACCAAAAGAAGAGACTACCGGAACAGCAGCTAAAAAAAAGACGGTAAAAAAGACAAAATCGGGGTAGTGATCCATGACGGCAGCTAATATAAAAGTCATAGGAGCAGGACTTGCCGGTTGCGAAGCTGCATGGCAGCTTGCGGAAAAAGGGATCTGCGTTGAGCTTTTTGAAATGAAGCCGCAAAAACAGTCTCCCGCACACACATCTCCGCACTTTGCCGAACTTGTCTGTTCAAACTCATTTCGAAGCAATGAACTCACAAATGCTGTCGGGTTACTTAAAGAAGAGATGCGCAGGCTCGGGAGCCTGATCATAATGGCTGCTGATAAAACACGGGTTCCCGCAGGAAGCGCGCTGGCAGTCGACAGGGAACGATTTGCGTCGATGATCACAGAGTATATAAGCAACCATCATTTGATCAAGGTAACGAAGCAGGAGATAACAGATATACCTGAAGGTCATTTAATAATCGCAACAGGACCGCTCACTTCAGAACCGCTGACTGATAAGATACTGTCACTGTGCCCAGATATCAGTATGTTAAGCTTTTTTGATTCTGCAGCACCTATAGTAACATTTGAAAGCATAGATACGGAGATCTCATATTTCGCATCCAGATACAGCAGGGGAGACGCGGATTATATAAACTGCCCAATGGATATTGAGCAGTACAGATCGTTTTATTCAGAATTGATATCCGCCGAAGAAGCGCAAGTGCACGGGTTTGAGAAAAAACTTGTTTTCGAAGGCTGCCTGCCTATAGAGGTTTTAGCAAGGCGCGGTGAGGACGCGATCAGATACGGCCCGCTGAAACCGGTCGGTTTACCGGATCCCAGAACGGGTAAAGAACCGTATGCGGTTGTACAGCTAAGAAAGGACAACACAGAGGGGACTCTTTATAATCTTGTAGGTTTTCAAACCCATTTAAAATTCCCCGAGCAAAAGCGTGTATTTTCTATGATACCGGCATTGGAAAACGCAGAATTTGTCCGGTACGGCGTGATGCATCGTAATACATATCTGAACTCGCCGAAGCTGCTTGACAGATATAACCGCCTTCGCGCTGACCCTCGCATAAGTTTTGCAGGACAGATCACGGGGGTTGAAGGGTATGTTGAGTCCGCATCTTCCGGTTTACTGACAGGGCTCGAAAAAGCATATGAACTTCTAGGAAAACCTCCAATCGATTTTCCCGCGAAAACTGCTATAGGGGCGCTTACGTTATATACATCTGGAGGAGCCGTTTCCGATTTTCAACCGATGAACATAAACTTCGGGCTGATCGAGCCGCTGAATGAGAAAGTAAAGGGTAAGCGAAACAAATATCTTGCTGTTTCCGGGAGATCGCTTAAGATCATTGAGGAGAAGATAAATGAAAATAATCGTTGACGCCATGGGCGGAGACAATGCCCCGGATGAGATCATTGCCGGCACTATCGGTATTGTTAAGGAAACGGATCATGAGATAACGCTTGTCGGCAGAGGCGAAGACATTCTGCGTGTATTTGAACGTATGGAATTAAAAGAACTCCCGCGCGGTATAGAGATAGTTAATGCGTCTGAGGTAGTGGAGATCGATGACGATCCGGCACTTGCTATAAGAACAAAAAAAGACTCGTCATTATCAGTCGGACTTACGCTTCTGCGCGACGGTCGCGGTGACGCTTTTGTTTCCGCTGGCAGCACAGGAGCGCTACTGTCAGGAGCGACTTTGATAGTAAAACGGATACGCGGCATCAGGAGAGCAGCGCTTGCTCCTGTCATTCCCAACAGTTCTGGCGGTTTTGTCCTGATAGATTGCGGCGCCAACTCCGAATGTACACCCGAGTATCTATTGCAATTTGCTTATATGGGTTCTTTTTACTCACAAGACGTGTTGAATATAAAAGTCCCGCGCGTAGGTCTTCTCAATAACGGTGTTGAAAGTACAAAGGGTACTTCTTTGCAGCTTGAAACGTATGTTCTTCTGGAAAAAGCCGCACAAGACGGAGATTTGAATTTTATCGGGAATGTTGAAGCAAAAGAAGCGCTTAAAGGCGCGTGTGATGTACTTGTATGTGACGGTTTTACCGGCAATGTTTTCTTAAAAACAGTAGAGGGTACAGCTTCACTCATAATGTCGGAGCTTAAAAGTGTATTCATGAGTAATACCAGGACTAAACTGTCCGCAATCCTTGTAAAGGATAAAATGACCGGGTTAAAAAGAAAAATGGACCCGGACTCTGTCGGAGGTACAGCATTACTTGGTATATCAAAACCTGTGATCAAAGCTCACGGTTCCTCGGGCGCGGAAGCGATCCAAAGCGCGATAAAACAGGCAGTGACTGTGGCAAGCTTTGATATAACGTCACGCCTGCAAGCGAGTTTGGAATGTATGACTGTAACCGCAGCGCCTGCGGCAGGGGAGTCCTGATAAAAATGAATGAAAAGCAACTGAAAGCACTGCAGAAAAAACTGAATTACAAGTTCAAGGATCCGGTGCTGCTTGACGCTGCATTGACTCACAGCTCCTACGCGAATGAGAATTCGAAAAATCAAATTCTCAGTAACGAACGACTGGAGTTTCTCGGAGATTCGGTGCTTGGAATGACTACCGCGATCCTTATCTATAACAGCAGACCGGATCTTTCGGAAGGGCAGATGACACGATTAAGAGCAGAGCTGGTCTGTGAAAAGAGCCTTGCTGCGCTTGCAAAGGAGCTTGAGCTCGGCGGCTATCTGATGCTTGGCCGCGGTGAGGAAAAAGGGGGAGGGCGTGACCGTCCTTCTATCCTTGCAGACGCATTTGAAGCAGTGCTCGCGGCTATTTACCTGGACGGAGGCTTTAAGCCTGTCATGAGTCTTATCTCATGTTATTTCACAGAATATCTCTCACGGCCTTTTTTATCAAACACTGATTATAAAACATCACTTCAGGAAATCATACAAATCAAATCCGGGCAGACACTCACATACATATTGATTGATGAGCAAGGACCGGATCACGATAAATCCTTCACAGTGGAAGCAAGACTAAATGATAAAGCTATAGGAACCGGAACAGGTAAAAGTAAAAAAATCGCAGAGCAGACTGCGGCAAAAGCCGCCGTCGAGCAGCTTACAGTGACGAAGTGATATGAAAGGAAAGCTTTTGATATGAAGTATGGATTCTTTGACGACGAAAAACGCGAGTACGTGATCGAAACCCCCTTTACGCCTCTCCCATGGATAAACTACCTGGGATCACAGGAGTTCTTCGGACTGATATCAAATACCGGAGGAGGTTACTGCTTCTACCGTGACGCAAAGCTGCGCCGTCTTACACGTTTCAGGTACAACTGCGTACCGCGTGATACCGGCGGCAGGATGTTTTATATAAATGATAACGGGACGATTTGGAGTCCGACTTTTTTACCGTCTAAAACCCCGCTTGACTCTTATCGCTGCCGTCATGGAATGGGATATACGATATTCGAATCAGGGAAAAACGGAGTAGAAACTCAGTTGACATGCTTTGTACCGCTGGACGTCAACTGTGAGGTCAATCGACTGGTCATAAAAAATTCCTCAGACATGACAAAGGATCTAAGTATCGTCAGTGCTGTTGAATTTTGTCTTTGGAATGCTGTCGATGACAGTACAAACTTCCAGCGTAATTATAATATAGGTGAAGTGGAAGTTGAGGGAAGTGTCATTTATCACAAAACAGAATATCGTGAAAGGCGTAATCATTACGCGTTTTATTCGGTAAATCAAAAAACTGCCGGATTTGATACAGATCTTGACAGTTTCCTCGGGAGGTTCAACAGCTATGACACTCCGCAGGCTGTAATCAACGGCAGGAGCGGCAACACAGTAGCGCACGGATGGTCACCGATAGGAAGCCACCGTCTGGAGTACACACTTTCACCCGGAGAAGAAAAAGAGATTATTTTCATTCTCGGGTATATTGAACTGCCAGGTAATGAAAAATGGGAAGGACCTGCCGCAAACGGTGTTATCAATAAGAAACCGGCGCAAGAACTTGCTGCAAAGTACGGAAACAGTGAAACAGTAAAAAAAGAGCTGGGCGATCTTGCCTTATACTGGAACGATCTGCTGGGAAGGTACGAAGCTGATACAGGCGATAAAAAACTTGACCGTATGGTCAATATCTGGAATCAGTACCAATGCATGACAACATTTAATATGAGCCGCAGCGCCAGCTATTATGAAAGCGGAACAGGGCGGGGGATGGGCTTCCGTGATTCCTGCCAGGATCTTCTCGGTTTTGTGCACATGGTACCCGGGCGCGCCAGAGAGCGTATTCTGGATATTGCCGCAATCCAGTTTAAAAGCGGCGGCGCATGGCATCAGTATCAACCTCTCACAAAGAGAGGTAATGCCGACGCGGGTATGGGTTTCAACGACGACCCTCTATGGCTTATAGCGTGCACCTATGCGTATATCGCGGAAACCGGCGATTACTCGATTCTTGATGAGCTTGTTCCGTTTGATAATAAAGAAGGAACAGAAAGGCCGTTATTTGAACATCTTCGCGCAAGCTTTAATTATACTTTAAACAATCTGGGTCCTCATAAACTGCCCCTTATCGGACGGGCTGACTGGAATGACTGCCTGAATCTTAACTGCTTCTCTGAAGAACCGGGTGAAAGCTTCCAAACATGCGCAAATATTGAAAGCGAAGCGGAGAGTGTCTTTATCGCAGGTATGTTTGTCCTGTACGGCGCTCAGTTTGCTGAGTTATGCGATAAAAAAGGTTATACTGACGAAGCAGACGCTGCCCGCAGAGAGATAAAAAATATGAGCGAAGCCGTGCTTGCGCACGGCTGGGACGGAGAATGGTTCCTGAGAGCGTATGATTCAAACGGTGATAAAGTCGGCAGTAAGGAATGTAATGACGGTAAGATATTTATAGAGCCGCAGGGAATGTGCGTAATGGCAGGTATAGGCGTGGACAGCGGTGAAGCAGTAAAAGCACTGACAAGTATGAAAGAACGTCTGACCTTTGAATACGGTACATGTCTTGTTGCGCCGGCTTATAAAGAGTATCACTTGAAACTGGGTGAGATCTCAAGTTATCCTCCCGGTTACAAAGAAAACGGAAGTGTATTCTGCCATAATAATCCATGGGCAAGCATAGCTGAAACCAGAGTGGGAAATGCGGAAGAAGCTTTTGAGATATATCGCCGAACATGTCCCGCATATATAGAAAATATCAGCGAGATACATCGTACTGAGCCTTATGTGTACAGTCAGACTATAGCAGGTCAGGAGTCACCGGCTCCCGGCGAAGCGAAAAACAGTTGGTTGACCGGAACAGCGGCATGGACATTTGTTAATATCAGTCAGTATCTGCTCGGTATACGCCCGGAACTTGACGGACTTCGTATCGCTCCCTGCCTTCCGAAGCATTATGACAAAATGCGTGTCAAACGTGTTTATCGCGGAGCTGTCTATGAAATTTCCTTTGAGCGTTCAATTGATAAAGGCGTATGGGTCGGCGGAAAGAAAATCGAAGGAAATATCGTACCTGCTGCCAACGAAGGGGATGTTGTGCAAGTAAAGGTGCAGATGTGATATCAGTTCTCTTTTGCAGCTTTTAATAAAGCCTCGATGCACTCGCGTTTGGCCTCCATAGGTACGCCGCCGCCAACGCTCAGCAGCAAGCCTTTTGTGTCTCCGGCCGCTGTGATATAACTGCCGGTACATTTCTTTGCCAGCTCATAAACCTCTTCCGGTGAATTTTTAGCAAGAGACATCGGCGGGATATTGCCAAGTAACGTGACTTTAGCGCCAACCCGGGAACGGACGGCGCTGATTTCTTTTTCGTGAGTAAAGTTAAAAAGATCGATACCAAGGTCGCTCATATAGGGAAATGATGTGTCATTTGCGGTGTCATTGTGAAACAGGCGTATACAGCCGGGGAATGCCGAGAAAATGTCTTTCAGGTACGGATGAGCGAACTCCTCATAATCATCCTGTCCGAAGAAACCTGTCACATCGTCCAGTACGAGCACACCTTCCGCCGTTCCTACATTCTCCAGTTGCGCTGATAACCAGTCTTTGCAAAGTTGAGTAGTTATTTTCATCAGTTTATGAGCGGTATCAGGATCTGCTTTACAACACATCAGAAATTCTGTGACGGTAAAAAGATGCGCGGCTATAGTGAGAGGACCCCGGGTACTGACTATGTTTATCTTTTCACCGATCTTGTCCAGTTTGGGGATCATATACTTCTGAAGATTCAGCAGTAAAGGCATTAAACCGTCTTTTCGCGGATCAGGGCATTTTAGAGAGTCAACAATATCCTCCATATCGTCCATGTCATCGGAAAGCGGATGGGTAGTAGGCAGATTATTGTCATAGAAATTAAACTTGACTCCAAAACCTGAAGGCTCAGTCGCCATCCCGTACTCCGCCCACCAGTCGGGAAGGAACAGTACCTCGGGAAAGTCTTTTTTTATTTTTATATACGAGTCATACCATACTTCAGGGCGTACATAAAAATCTACCGTCGATATACCGCAATACCCGGGCATCCACGGGCTGTCGACGATCAGTCCGACATGAAGCTTCTCTTCCTCGCCTTTTAGTATCGATTTAAACAGATCCCATTGTGTATCAGTCATCGTTTTATGTCTCCTTTATAAGTATTTTCTCAAGTGTGCGGCGGACAGCGCCGGGATTTCCCGTCATCATCGTAAAGTACTCCGCAACCCGCTCTGCCAAACCGGCTTTATAAAGATCAACGCCGAACAATGTAGAATTTGAAAGCAGGGGAGTCAGCTTACACCGGTAATCTTCCTCACGACCCGGAATGATCCCCGCAAGCTGAGCCAGAAGCTCCGGAAGCAGCGGATCCGGGCTTGGCTCGAATTCGTTGCCGCTATCACTTACACCAAGCAGATAACGTAACCACCCCGCGAGTACCAATGGAATCGCAACGAGTGATTCTGTATTTACAGTATCGCTTTCGATATACGCTTTTATCGTTTCGCCGAAGCGTACGGGAATTTTAGCGGAAGTATCAGTTGCTATCCTCTGCGGAGTATCCGGTATATAAGGATTTGGCAGGCGTTTAGTTATCACTGTATCGACAAACTCGTCGGGAGATAAAATACCCGGATCCACAACAACAGGCAAACCCTCACCGGCAATACGCCGTACCAGTTTTACCAAAAGCGCATCTTCCATTGCTTCACTGATTCGAGTATACGAAAACAGACATCCAAACACAGCTAATGCTGTATGAAGCGGGTTCAAGCAGGTGCAGACTTTCATTTTTTCAGTTTTTTCCACTGTTTTACGATCTGTAAAGATCACGCCTGCTTTCTCCAGCGGCGGACGTCCGTTCGGAAAAGCGTCTTCTATTACAAGGTACTCTGTTTCCTCTGCATTTACAAATGGTGCGATATATGTAGTTTTTGTAGTTACAATATTATCGGCGTTGTCAATACCGTCTTCTTTTAGTATACGAGCGACGTCATCATTCGGACGCGGTGTTATTTTATCTATCATACTCCATGGGAATGACAGCCTGTCCGGGTCGTCTACATACTCCAAGAACCCGCTATCGGCAAATCCGTTTTGTACCCATCCGTTTGCGAAGTGTCTGACCGCTTCATAAAGACGTGTGCCGTTTTGGGAACAGTTATCCATGCTGACAAGAGCAAGCGGTGCTGCTCCGTTTAAATAGCGATGATAACACAGCGCGGCAAGTTTCCCCATGAAACTTTTTGCATTATCCGGTCCTGCTGTTGTGTCCGCAACTATATCCGGCAGCAAAGAACCGTCAGCACCGGACAGGTTATATCCTTTTTCAGTAATTGTCATGCTTACGATCTGTAAGCTCCCTGCGGCGAATATCTCTTTCATTCTCGGGAAACCAGATGCGTCGGTTTTCAGCGACTCCACCACACTTGCGATCACTGTTTTTTCAATACGACCATCAGATTTCAGTGTGACAAGTACAGATAGATCATCATGCGCAGTATAAGCGGCATCGATTATCTCATAATCATAACCCTCCGCAACAACAATTCCTTTGTTATAAAATGATTCGTTCAGTAAACGCTGCTGGATATTCGCGAGAAACGAGCGGAAGATATTCCCCGCGCCGATATGGAGCCAGACAGGGTCCTTTCTTGTTCGTTCACGTACTGCTGCGCGGTCGAAGCGGGGAAGAAAAAACCTTTTTTGCTCCCATTGATCTCTGTTTTTAAGTTCATTATCATTTAACAGCATAACTAAAACCCAAAATACTCCTTTGCATTATTATAGCAGATGTCTCTGACGATTTTACCAAGATACTTCATATCAGCAATGTACCGGCCCGATTCCGCCCAGCCGCCCAGGATGTTGCATAATATCCTGCGAAAATACTCATGACGCGTATAGCTGAGAAAGCTTCTTGAGTCTGTGAGCATACCTGCAAAGTTTGCCAGCACACTTTGCTCGGCAAAGGTGATTATCTGCTGCTCCATACCGGAGAGAGTATCGTTGAACCACCACGCGCTGCCTTGTTGCACTTTACTTCTGATCCCCTCCTGATGGAAACAACCCGCAAGTGTTGATATAGTAAGATTATCTGCGGGATCGACAGGGAATAACAAGGTTCTGGGAAGAGCGTCAGCATTGTCAAGCTCATCTAAAAATCGGGCTAGTCCGCTTAAGCCGCTCGTTGAATCAGAACTGTCATAACCGGTATTCGGTCCAAGCTGCTTAAGCATTCGGGAGTTTACGTTACGCAGGACTCCCATATGAAGCTCCATGACCCAACCGTTTCCGGCATACTCTTTTGCGCAAAACTGAAGCAATCCGTATTTAAACTGATTGATTTCCAGATCTGTAAGAGTATCATTTCGCAGACGCTTACAGAATATATCATTGACTTGTTTTTCGGAAGCCGGCGCGTGTGTTACTTGAGTCAAACCATGGTCACCCGTGCGGCAGCCCAAAGAATCAAAATACTCCATCCGTTTTAATAATGCAGTTTTTAAGCAAGAATAATCGGAAATAGGTACGCCTGATGACCCGGTGAGTTCCTTTATATATCCGGGGAAATCCGGACTTTCTATTTCAAGTACTGTACCAAGTCGCCAGCCGGGCAGCACTTTTGTTTTAAAAGTTTCATCATCGGCAAGTCTTTTATGCCATTCCAGACTGTCGGTAGGATCGTCAGTAGTAACTATCACTTCCACACGCGCTTTTTTTATTATCCCGCGCACACGCATTGTCTCATCACTTCGCAGTCTGTCGTTGCAAAAATCCCATATATCCCGCGCAGTGTCGGGTGTAAGCGGAGTGTTGCAATCGAAAAACCTCTGCAGTTCCAAGTGGACCCAGTGATATATAGGATTACCGATCGCGCGTGAAACAACTCCGGCGAACTCCCAGAATTTCTCCCGGGCTTCAGCGTCTCCGGTAATATACTTCTCGGCAACTCCGCACGCTCGCATTATTCGCCATTTATAGTGGTCGCCGCCAAGCCATACTTCAGCCATATCGTTAAAACGTTTATTATCATAGATATCACGAGCGTCAAGATGGCAATGATAATCCAGTATAGGCATTTTATCGGCATGGTCATGGAAAAGCACTTTGGCTGTCTCATTTTCCAACAGAAAATCACTGTCCATAAAATTTTTCATTTAATATCATTCCTTTTTAATGTATAATGACCGGTATGAATACTGTAATAGCTGAAAATGAACAAAGCGGTCTGAGTATCGCTAAAATCAGAGAATGTCTTTTACGATCGTTGGAAAACAGGAATCTTCGTAAAGTGCTGCTTATCCCGCCCGATATAACACGCTTAAACTCGGGCGCGGGGTTGATAACCGCACTTTATTACGAACTGCTCAGGGATGTGCAGGTAGATATACTGCCCGCATTGGGAACACACGTTCCGATGACAAGAGAAGAGCAGATATCCTTCTTTAGCGGCAGCATTCCGGCTGAACGCTTTCTCGAACATAACTGGCGCGAAGGAGTGACTAAAATAGGTGAGATACCCGGGGCGTTTGTCAGCAGTGTATCCGAAGGGCTTATGAACGAGTCAATGGATGTTGAAGTATCGGACTTTCTGTTGGATAAATCGTATGATCTGATCCTGTCGATAGGACAGGTCGTACCTCATGAAGTAGTCGGAATGGCGAACTATACAAAAAACATCGTAATAGGCTGCGGCGGCAGCAGGTTTATAAATCAGTCGCACATGCTTGGAGCTTTTTACGGCATGGAACGCATCATGGGTAAAGATCATTCACCGGTGCGTAAGGTATTTGATTATGCGGAGGAGCATTTTATTTCAAAACTTCCTGTCGAATATGTGCTTACTGTCACCGTCACCAAAGGCGATGATACTGATATAATCGGGCTGTACATCGGTAAAGAGAGGTCTGGTTTTACCCGCGCTGTAGAGCTGAGCCAGAAGCATAACCTGAACTATCTTGATAAACCGATAGAAACATGCGTTGTTTGGCTGGACGAGCGCGAGTTCCATTCCACATGGCTCGGGAATAAAGCGATATACCGGACACGTATGGCGATGGCAGACGGCGGGCGTCTGATCATATTGGCACGGGGGGTGGATAAGTTTGGCGAAGATGCAGATATAGACCGCCTGATCCGCAAGTACGGTTACATAGGCAGGGAGAATATTCTGAAGCTCTGTAAAAACGAACCTGAGCTGCAATCAAATCTATCAGCTGCAGCGCACCTGATACATGGTTCGGCCGACGGGCGATTCAATATCACATATGCGACCGGTAAACTCAGCAGGGAAGAGGTTGAGGGCGTCGCGTTTGACTATATGCCGCTTGACGAAGCTTTACAGATTTACGATCCAAAGAAACTAATACAGGGATATAATACACTGCCGGACGGCAAAGAGGTTTTCTTTATAGAGAACCCCGCGCTCGGATTGTGGACTTATGAGCCTTAATCGTAGATCGATCTGCCATGTTCGTCAGGAACTCCTGTAAGTCGATAGAAGTAGGTATTGACAACATCGCGCCATTCACGCGCGTTAGAGAGCTGGAGCTGCAATCGTGCGGCCACGGACTTGTACGCGCTGTCAGGCAACAGCGGCTTTAGAGAATCCCATGTTCTGATAAACTCCTCAACATCCTCGTATCCTTCAAAATGTGTGTCATATATATGCTGCAGTAACGTTTTCCCGTTTTTAAGGCGGTAGTCATAACGCAGACGATGAAAATACAGCAGCAGCTCCTCGGGACAGGATCCAAGACTACTATATAGTTCATTCAAATACGGATGGTACTGCGCTGTATAGCCGGTACCTTTTTCTGTTCTGTCTACTCCTATAGCTTCATGGTTCGCTCTGTGGTATGTACCCCATTTTGAGAACTCATAACCCTCGGGATTCGGACCGTAATGGTGATTTATATTTACCATCCAGCATAAGCCAAGCGGAGAAGTGTATTTCTCATAAACTTCGCGTGACTTGATCATCATATTTAGCAATGGTTCCCGCAGTCTTGAATCTTTACCGAAAGTAAGCGCTATCCACTCGCTTAGCACCTCCCGGGCAGTAAGGGAAGGATCACATGCCATACGCCCAAAAGAGTATAAGTTTGCCTGGGCAAGCATATGTCCTGTCCAGTTCGTATCGAGACCGGTATTTGCTACTGCAACGATTGTACTGACCTCACGCCCCATCAAATCCCGCATAGTCCGGGTGTCGGAAACAGGGGAGTTCAGAATCTCTTCCCATTGGACTGCCAACGCGTATAAGTCGATCTGCTGACCGGTATACTCCTGCGTAACTTGGAACTCGATCGCCTGTGCCGTGTGTTTCATTGCTCCTATCAAAGGTGAGTTCGGTTCTCTTACCTGGAAATCGGAAGGTCCGTGCTTGACTTGTAAAATCACATTATCGTCGAAATCACCGTCAAGCGGATAAAAATGATCATAAGCCGCTTTCGGGCGGTCTGTTACCGTATCACGCCAGTCTTGTACACAATTATATACAAAGCAACGCCAATAAACCTTTCCTCCAAACGGCTTGAGCGCTCTTGCTATGACATTTGCGCCGTCAGCCTGCGTACGCCCCAGCGCTGCCGGACCGTCGCGGAACTCACTGTCCGCCTTGACGAGAAAACCGGCAAGGTCGGGAATATGATTGTATACGGTTGCTGAAGCCTGCTCCCACCATTTGATGACATCCCTGTCAAGCGGATCATATGTGTTCAGCCTGCCGAGCAGGCGGGGAGAGGTAAAGTCGACTGCAATGATAAATCGTATATCAAACTCACGGAATATCGCTGCCAGTCCCGCAACATCCGGCAACAATTCTTCCGTTATCATACGCGCTGCCCGTTCTGTAACATTTACGTTATTGCAGCAGACACGGTTGATGCCTATTGACGCGAGGAAACGCGCGTAATCGCGTATCCTCGCCGGATCGTAGTCTATTACGCCGTCATTAAAAAACAACGATCTTCCGCTGTAACCGCGCTCCACATGACCGTTTATGTTATCCCAATGATTGAGGATGCGCTCTTCAATATCTGACTTTATAACAGGTACAGGTGTATTGTCATCCTGAAGCCACATTTTATACTCGCTGTAGCTCATCCGTTTAGTATCCTTTCGTTAAAAACAATTGAGACATCGTCTTCTGTGTAAATGCGCGGGTTTAAATGCGGCCACGCTTCATACGGAGCGCTGTTTTCAAGCGTCGCGTTTTTTGCGACTCGTATAAACCTGTCAAAATAGGATTTATCATGCGGGAAATCCTGATGAGCGACATAGAATGTATCAAACTCAAGCTGCTTCACCCGTTCAAGCATTTTTATGTACTCACGCATGCTCAGCGACTGCGGCATAAACATCCAGCAGTGCGTGTTTGCGGAATCGCTGTCGAGAAGTATACGTTTCTCAACGAGCAGCAACCCGATAGACCCGCCGGTATGGCCGGCCATATCTATGACTTCCACATGCAAACCACCAAGATCGTATTCAGTTCCAGGTTCCAGAGGTTTTAAGTTACAGGTTCCGTTGTTTTTCCATTCCTCCTCGTCAAAACCCGGATCCAGTCCAGCGTCATGCAGTCTTTCCAGTATACTTCCGCGAATCTCCGGTCCTGTATGTTCACGGCATAACTCATAATCAGGCTCCCGCAGATAAACCTCATCGAACTGATAAGCTCCGTTTGCGTGGTCGATATGCCCATGCCCGAGAATGACCGTCAAGGGTTTATCAGTGATAGACTTTATCAGGGCGGGAGTATCTCCGATACCGTATCCTGTATCAAAGAGTAATGCTCTGTTTTCACCTACGATCAGGAACAGATTGACCTCCAGGAGGTCTTTTATAAGGTACAGTCCGGGATCGATCTCCTTAACATCGAACTTTAACATATCATAACTCCTTGTAAGTATTTCTACCTTGCGCCTATTATGCGTTCAACTATAAATCCTCTGTCTGTTTCCGGAGTGACCGGCTTTAATTCAAAGTAGCACAATGCGTTCGCGTTCAGCTTTATATCCAGTTCCAACGTACCATTCGTTACGGATTTTCGTTTGGTCGTGGTCAACGGCAAAGCGCATTCACGCAGCAGAGTTAGCTGCTCTTCTGTAGGGTAAGCCGGGGAGCCCATATCGATCCAGGATTTTAATGGATTGCATACTATTTCATCGACCAGTTTTGTAACGAGAAGATACTCGCTGTTGACCGCTTCAATTGAAAATAGCAATTCCAATGGTTCACAGTCACCGGACTTATCATATGGGAACCAGGCGATACCTGATATATCTCCTGAGTTTTTTTTAGTAATAATATAGTTATCGCCGCGAGCGACCGCATTACTGCCGATCTTGCTGAAGAAAACAAATGTCCAGTAAGTAGGTTTCGGGATCATTCCGTTGGCGAGCAGACCAAAGCAACCTGAGAAAGGAGTAAAAGCGATTCCCTGCTCCTCAAACACATCACCGAATGTCCAGTAGGAATATGAAGCGCAGGTATCTCCCATCTCACTTAAAAGGCGGGCGACGTACGCTGCGTTTAAGTTTGTATCGTGGATCGGATTACGGGGGGAGTAAGAGGTGTTGAACTCGGTGATATGCATCTCAATTCCTTTATACGCGGGAAAGCTGTCGATTATCTGACGGCTTACTTTCAGTTCATCGGGGATATACTCAGGAGGACACAGTACCTGATAAGCATAATGCGGTACATAATCAGCCGGTTCTGTAGCGTAGCAATGCCGTGTCACAAAGTCCAGAGGCACGTCATTCTTTGAGCAGAACTCCAGAAAACAATTTAACCAGCGCTCATCGTCAACTCCGCAAATCGACGGTCCGCCTACCCGGATACGGGGATCACAGCTTTTAACAGCCTTGACTGACACTTCATACAGTTTAAAATACTCGTCCATGTCAGCGTCTTTCCAGAAAGCTTCAAGATTGGGTTCATTCCAAACTTCCATAGGCCATGTGATAACTTCGTCGATCCCGTAACGAGCAATCCAATGGTTGACAGTCGCTTTAATAAGAGCCGCCCATTCATCGTAATCGGACGGGGGAGTGACATTACCTTTCCAGTAGAATACAGTCTGCTCGCCGGACGCGAGCGCTTCCGGCATAAAACCCAGCTCCACAAAAGGTTTTATCCCCATAGACAGATAGTCGTCAAAAATCATGTCAATATATCGGAAATTGTACTCAACCTTCTGCTCGCCGTCCTGCTCATATCTCTGGTAGATCCCGACATCATCGCAGAACAGCCCGTGACCGCGTATGTACTTGAAACCGATGTCATTCTGTACCTTCTGCAATTGGTTGTGGTACTCATGCCTGAGCGCTAGATTAGTACGCCCTGTACCGATACATAATGTAGCGTTGTTGTTGAACTCAACTTTGTCATTTTTAGTTATAGTGATCTGTTTTACCATGTGTGCTCCCTCCCTAATGCATCGCGAAATACTAACCGGTTCTCATCGTTCCTTTGCGGATCATTGTGCTCCGTACCGCGTTTTCTTGTGAAATAGTTAAATGCACCTTCTGCTGCTGCATTTGCGTCGATCTCTCCGTGCATGGTATCAAAAAAGCGGAAAGTGTAGCCGTCCGGTACAAGCTTGTTTGCAGTCATCTGGAAAAAGTTATGCATCGCTGCCTTGCTCAG
>Ga0123356_10004080_pt1 | contig 15174 bp, 13 predicted proteins | sample TergutEmb28metaG_2_FD_92546 | JGI IMG/M metagenome (GOLD analysis project Ga0123356, IMG submission 92546) | Embiratermes neotenicus P3 segment gut microbial communities from Petit-Saut dam, French Guiana - Emb289 P3 | ecosystem: Host-associated > Arthropoda: Insects > Digestive system > Gut ... | reverse complement strand
TGCCTGGTCGGCGCCGACTGTCAACATGATCGCCGCCGACGCCAGCGGCCGGATCGGTTGGTTTGCGGTGGGCAAGGCGCCGCGACGGCCGAACTGGGATGGGCTGCTGCCTGTACCCGGCGACGGACGCTACGAATGGGACGGTTTCCACGGCCTGGAGGATTTGCCGAGCGTCATCGATCCACCGCGCGGCTTTGTTGCGACAGCAAACGAACAGAATATGCCGCGCGATTACCCATGGCAGGAACGCAGGCTTGGGTTCGAATGGGCAGAGCACTCCCGGTCCAGCCGCGTGCATGCGGTGCTAGACGAACAGCCGCGGCATACGCTGGCCGATTCCATGGCGCTGCAATGCGACGTGCTATCGATTCCCGCGAAACGCGTTGGCCTGTTACTCGGTACGATCGGAGAAGTTTCCCGCGATCTCACAACCGCCGTGCGCATGCTGCGCGAATGGGACCATCGGCTGCTCGCCACCTCCGCGGCGGCCGCATTGTTCGAAATATGGTGGGTCAAGCATCTGAAACCGGCAGTGGTCTCTGGCCTTGCGCACGATCCGGCGCTGCACGCACTGTTGTCGCCGGGCGACAACGAAACCATGTTGGCGACGCTGGAAGGCACGGACACCGCCATGTTGGATGTGCTTCTACAGGAAACTTTGGAAGCGGCGTTCGCAATGTGCCGCGAGTTGCTGGGTGCCGATCCGGCGACATGGCGCTGGGGTCATCTCCACCATGGCTATTTCGCGCACCCACTCTCGCGCGTCGCCTCCGAGCCTAAGATTCGCGACGTCGGTCCGCTGGCGATCGGCGGCTCGGGGTCCACGGCCATGAACACGACGTACCGAGCGACGGATTTTCGTGCCACCATCGGCGCGTCGTTCCGCGTGGTGATGGATGTAGGGGACTGGGACGCGGCACGGGTCATCAACACGCCGGGCCAGTCGGGCGATCCGCGTTCGCCGCATTACGACGACCTGGCGCCGCTGTGGGCACGCGGAGAATATGTGCCGATGGTGTTCTCGCGCGAAGCGGTTGATGCCGCGGAGAAAGAAAGGATCGTGCTGCGGCCCGCGTGAGACCTCGCCTCAGACGGTGGAGAGATCGCGAAGAGAAGCGACGCGAAGCGAAGCAGGGACGGACGCCACGTCAGCGCCGTGCGGCCCGCCTCGCACCTTCGACGTTAACACGGCGCGACCCGCCAAAAGCGGGACGGTAACGCCCGCAACGCGTCTTCCAGCGACAGGAACACGCCCCACCCCCAACGACGCAACGCCGCGCGCCGTGACCACCCGTCAGGTGCGACGCACGAGCTTTCGGATGCGGTGGTTCTCGCTGTCACCGATATAGACGGCGCCATCAGGATCGACGGTCGCTCCATGCGGCCGCGCCAGCCCGGCCCGGTTCGCCGGACCACCATCACCACCCGGCCCGGCGGCGCCCGTTCCGGCAATCGTTGTTATGATCCAGGTGGCGGCGTCGATTAGCCGGATCGCGTGATTTTCCGTGTCCACGACGAAGACGTTGCCGCTTCGGTCAACCGCCATTTCCTTTGGCGCGTTAAACACGGCGTGCTTCGCGTCACGGCCGTCACCCGCATTGCCGCGCGCACCAGTACCGGCGACGGTCTCGATGACGCCGTTGCGTACGCGACGGATGCTGCTGCCCTGGCGCTCCATCACATAGAGCGAACCATCCGGTGCGAACGCCACCGCGCGTGCACCGAAAATCCCGGCGCGAGTTGCCGGGCTGCCATCGCCGCTATGTTGGGCCTCGCCGGTGCCGGCGAACGTGGTGATCACACCGGAAGCGAGATCGACGACGCGGACGCGGTGATCGGCGACATCGGCAATGTACAAGTGCGTGTCGTTGGCATCGAGCACGAGGCCGTTTGGCTCGGCGAGGCCGGCTGACGCAGACGGTCCACCATCGCCGCTGAATTTCCCGGATCCATCACCGGCGAATGTTGTGATCGCACCGGCCGGATCGATCTTCCGCACGCGGCGGTTCAACCGGTCGGCGAAATAGACGGTTCCGGCACGAGTGGCCACCACGCCATACGGTTCGTTCAGCATCGCGTGCGCTGCCGGTCCCCCGTCACCGGCGAAACCGCGTTCTCCGGTTCCGGCGATCGTGGTGATCACACCCGTTCGAGCATCGACGCGACGGATGCGATGGTTGAACGTGTCGGCAAAAATCAGATTGTTGTACGGGTCGAATGCCAAATCGAATGGATTGTTCAACAGCGCCGCTGCTGCCGGCCCGTTATCACCCGCGTATCCCTGCGCGCCCGTTCCGGCGAACGTGCTGATGATCCATTCCGTTGCATGTGACATGACTCTACTCCTCCCGCCAGCCACGATGGTTGTCGGACACCGCATGTCAAGCCTAGAATGCCGGCAACGCTCCTGGAGGAACCGATATGGACGTGCAGACCGAGGTCTCGAGAGAACGCGGCGAAGCAGGCAGCCTCTACGCCAAACTGGAGGAGCGCATCATCGCCCGCGACCAGGTGGGCGCAAGCAACATCTATTATGACCTGGTCCGCGCTTGCCGGCCGCTGAACGAGATCATCGCTGAGGGCGTCCGTATCCATGCGCCGTACACGCATGTGCCATACCATGAACGCATTGATGACGGCTATCCGAACTTCGTCAACAACGACCACTGCCTGTTGAGTGCGCGCGCCACGATCAATCTGTCGAAAATGCTGCCAAGCCACCTGTCGATGCTGCCGATGGCACAGACGATCTGGTACATCCCGAGCGGCCTGGATATCTGGAATCAGAAGATCAACAAAGCGCCGGGCCATTATACGCGCATGCGCGGCAAGCTCGGCTCGGTGGAAACGCCGCCGGCACCGGTGGTTTACTGGCAGGACCAGGAGCCGTTGCGTGAGAACGCCCCCGTTAGGGAGCGTCTCAACAATTGGATGACGCAGGTGCATCGTGGCAACGTCATCGACGCGTATCGATTGTTCCTTGGGCTGATGGAGCTGAAGGCGAACCGCAGGGAAGTGCTGGCGGAGATGTGCTTCGCCGGGCTGATGGATGTGCAGGACCGCATCCTGCACAACCGCTCCTACACGACCGGCCACAAGGCGTATCGCGCACGCTCCACTGTGGAGATCGGCGACGCGATCGGCTGGGACAACCCGGCCGTGCATCACGTGATCTACGCCGGCGCGCTGGATGTTGCCGTCGGACCGCGCTGGTACTCAACCTACGAGCTCGCCTGCAATCTGGTGAAGATGAACATTGAGGATGAGGCGCTCCACGCCGTGCCCTATGGTGGCGTCAGCGACGCCGAAGTCGCGACACTACGCAACACCGGTGAGGTCACACCGGAGGAATCCGACGAGCTGATCCGCGCGACGATCCGCGACGACGAGATGGTCGCACTGAATTACGTGACCAAGCTGATCAAGGCCGGCAAAAATCCGCGGCGCATCCTCGACGTGCTGCAGATCGGCTGCGCGCAGGTGGTGCTGGAGACTCGGGCCGGTGAATACTTCAACATGCCGCACCACTGCTATGAGTATCTCAACACGCTCGGCTGGTTCTGGGACAATTTCGATCATCCGCGCCGGCTGCGCCTGCTCTACGTTGCCGCGTCGTTCCTCAATCGCACGGCATACTGCCAGCGCGGCCTCGGCGAGGAGCATCCGTTCACAGCCAGGGCGCCGGCCGGTTCGGACCGGTTGACCTCGCGACAACTGCTTGATCGCGTTGATGCGGCCGTGTGCGCGCTGAACGGCCAGGAAAGCGCCGATTGGACGCAGGCTTATCTCGACAACGTCGCTGACCGGACGCCTCTGGTGCAGTGCATCGCATTGACTGCGACCAAGCTCGGCAACGATCCGCACAACCAGGAAATCGCTCAGTGCATGCTGATGGATCACGGCGTCAACCAGCATCCGGATCGTGACCGGCTACTTCTGTCAGCCGCCTATCACACGGCGATGCACCGCAAGTACGGGGATCCGCTGGAGCCGGCGCGTCGCTTCGCTCAGGCGATGGGCGTCTCAGAGCTGGTGAACTGAGCACAGCATTGCCATGACGATTTCGATCCGCCCGATCGATCCGGTATCTCGCCCGTTCTTCGCGGGCGAGGTCTCCGGGATCGATATCACCCAACCGTTGCCTGCGTCGGATGTGGCGGCGATCTCGGCCGGCATGGACCTGTACGGGGTGCTGGTATTCCACGATCAGCGTTTCACGGACGAAACGCAACTTGCGTTCTCGCGCAATTTTGGCGAACTGGAGACGGCGAGCGGCGACATCAACTGGGGGCAGGAACGCCGGCTGCCGTCGCCGCATGTCAACGACATCTCCAACCTCGACAACGACAACGTGGTGCTGCGACGCGAGGACCGGCGGCGCCTCTTCGGTCTCGGCAATCGGCTGTGGCATTCCGACAGCTCGTTCAAGCCGGTGCCCGCGAAATATTCGCTGTTGTCGGCGCGATCGATTCCGTCATCCGGCGGGAACACGGAATTCGCCGACATGCGCGCCGCATACGACGCGCTGGACGACGAGACGAAGGCGGAGTGCGAGGACCTGATCTGCGAGCACTCGCAGCTTCATTCGCGCGGTGTCCTTGGTTTCACCGACTTTGCCGAAGAGGACGTCCGCCGCTTTGCGCCGGTACAGCAGCGGCTGGTGCGCCGGCATCCTTCATCTGGCCGGAAGTCGCTCTTCCTGGCCTCGCACGCCGGCGGGATTGTCGGCTGGCCCGTACCGGAAGCGCGCGCATTCCTGCGCGACCTGACAGAGCATGCGACGGGGCGGGAGTTCGTATACGCGCATGTTTGGAAGCAGTGGGACCTGCTGATGTGGGACAACCGGGCAAGCATGCACCGCGCGCGGCCGTTCAATGCGAACGAGACGCGCGACATGCATCGCACCACGGTGGCATGCGAGCATTCCACAATGGCGGACGCGGCGTGACGGTGGCATGACGTCGCAGTCTCCCACCCCTGAAGATCGGCGAGCAGGGACCCTCTTGCCGGAGGCACACATGATCAAGATCCTCTCCCTACTCACCCGAAAGCACAGCATCACGCACGAAGAGTTCGTGACGCACTGGCTGGAGACCCACGCACCGCTGGCACATGCGGTGCCGGGGATCAGCCGCTACGTGCAGTCGCACATCATCGGGACGAGTTCACGTCCAGACATCTCGGACACCGACGTAGACGTCGATGGCATCGCCGAGCTCTGGTTCGAGGATACCGAGACCTACCAGCGCGCCGCCGCCTCACCGGAAATGAAGCGTCTGACCGACGACGGCGCGCTGTTCATAGGCCGGATCAAGACCTACCTGATCCAGGAGCGGCAGATCATTCCGCCGCGGGGCTGAGTTTCGCGTCGTCCACTGCCTCGTACGCCAAGCGCTTCACGCGCTCGAGATTGATGCCTTCGATGCGCAGAAGCCGCGTTGCACCTTCGCGCCGTGGCGAGTGCAGCACATTGATGTCGTAGAGGTAGGCGTCACCCGGACGCATCGCATAGTCGCGGATACGCCGCGCCTTGCCGGGGTTGCCCTCACTGGCACGTTCCAGGCATTCCCAGTCAGTCATGATGGTCTCGCCGGCGGCCTGGCCGTAGATCGCCCAGGACGGACCATGGTCGTGGGGCTTGCTGCCCTTCGCACCGGTATAGCCGTGCGCTAGTACGGTGAAGCCGAGGGCCGGATCTTCGTACAGCACCTTGCGCTCCGGCGTGTTCTCCGGGATGTACTTCGCGACGAACTCCGGCTCACCCAGCACTTTGCGCACCAGATCGCGGACCCTTTCGCGGCCGGGCGTGCCAGGCTGGCTTGTGAGCGCGTCGCGACACTGAGCGGCAAATTGCTCGATGGTGGTCATGAGCGGCCTCCTGATTTCGTTCGGTTATCGACGATACGGGTAGCAGCGCGCGCGGTCCAGGGTCAGGCCGAAATGGGCACCAAGCGCCTTAATCGCGTCGGCGTGATCCGGATAAGGATCGCTGTTGCCAGGTCCGACGATAATACAGCCGAAATCCTGGTCGCGCTTGCCGCCGGGCGGCAGCATCGCGGTCACGAGCGCCTGGCCATTCTCGTCTCGCAATGTCAGGAACAGCGGCATGGCACGGCGGATATGTGCCTCTTTGCCGATATCCTGCTCAATGAACACCGTCGTCAGGGGGCGAAAGCTTTCGGCCGCACGCTCTCGTTCGCGGCGGAAATGCTTTTCGACGGCGTGCCGCATCGCTTCGGACTCCGCGGCTGCCTCGCCTTCCGTGACGAGCCGAAACCACGTGCGATCACCGGGCGCATCGCAGATGTATTCCATGCGTTCGACCCCCGTTCAGCCTGGACGTCCCTCCCCGCAAGATTACGATGACCGCTGCCGTGGAGCAAATGACGCATCGCGGCTTGGGGGAAGATGGCGCTGCAACCGGGCGGTGACGCCGCGGACACGTTTGACTATGTGACCGTGGGCAGCGGTGCCGCGGGATCGGTGCTGTCCGCGCGTTTGACCGAAGACCCGGGAACCACGGTCTGTGTGCGGGAGTGGACGGTCTGTGTGCTGGAGTGTGGGCGCCCGACCGGCATCCATTCATTCACGTGCCGGCCGGGTTTACAAAAATGCTGTACAACTCGGAATACAACTGGCAGTTCAAGACATAACCGTCCGCAGGCACCGCCGGGCGGCCGATCGCTACCAGGCAAGGGCGAACGGTCGGCGGTTTGAGCTCGATCAACGGCATGATCTACAACCGCGGCCAGCGCGCCGATTTCGACAACTGGGCGCAGCGCGGCAATCGTGGCTGGGGTTATGTCGATGTGTTGGCGTATTTCAAGCGCACCGAGCGGCGCATCGGCATTGGCGATGACCGCATCCACGGGCGGACCGGTAATCTGCCGGTCACTGACATCGACTGGGTCCATCCGGTGTGCGAGGCGTTCATCCCCGGCGCAGTTGGCGCGGGTATTCCCCGCGGCGAGGACTACAACAGCGGTGATCAGCAGGAAGGTGTCGGCTATTTCCAGCGCGGGATCTACCGCGGCTATCGTCACTCCGCCGTGCGCGTGTTCCGGCATCCGGCCCGTGCCACGCGGCGCTTGGAAGTGCGCACCGACGCGCGGGCCGCGCAGATTCTGCTCGATGGCACGCGGGCCATCGGCGTGCGCTACGTGGACGGTCGCGACCGCTCGGTGTCGCGGACGGTGAACGCCCGGCGCGACGTCATCGTGTCATGCGCCGCGGCCAACACCGCGAAGCTGCTGCATCCGGGGTGGACCGGCGTGGCTGCTGCAGTCGCTCGGCGTTGACGTGCGGGCTAATCTGCCGGTAGGGAGAATTTCCGCGACCACCCGCTTCGCGCATGGTGGTCCGGCTGAAGAATGTCCACACTATCAACGAAATGTCACACGGCGTAGTGCCGGTCAGATTGCGCGGTGGGTGATTGGCCGGCCGTCGATCCTGTCGCTTAGCCCGTCGCTGGTGCGCTGGTTCTGGAAATCCGACGCCGGACTGGACTTCCCGGACCTGCAAGGCGTGTTCAGTCCCGCGAGCTTCAAGCAGGGCATCGTCGGATTGCTGCACGACTTTCGGGGCATGACCTGCGGCGTTTGGCAGCACCGACCGGAAAGCGTCGGCTTGGTCCGAGCGAGGTCAACAGACCCGTTCCAGGATCCGATTATCCAGCCGAATTATCTGTCTGATCCGATCGACCAGCGCGTGCAGGTGGCAGGACTGAAGCTGGCGCGCACGCTGATGCACACCCCGGAACTGGCGGCGTTCTTCGAGCGTGACGGGCATCCGGGCAATCGGCCGCGCGGTGACGATGAGTGGCTGGATTTCCTCCGGCAATGGGGTTCCACTTGCTGTCATCTGATCGGTACCGCACGCATGGGCCCGGCGAGCGATCCTACGTCGGTGGTAGACGATACGCTCCGTGTGCACGGGTTGCAGGTGCTGCGCGTCGTGGATGCATCGATCATGCCGAACATGCCGTCGGCGAATACGTATGGTTCTACCATGATGATTGCGGAGAAAGCTTCCGACATGATCAGGGGACGCCCGCCGCCGGCGGCCGTGGAGGGCATCGCCGCTTGAGATTAATCTGCTCCCGCGCGCCGCGATCTGTGCTGTTTGCGGGCGAGGTTTACATAGCGCCTGATCCGCCCGAGACTTGGCCCATACGCACTTGCAGCACAGGAGCCTGGCGTGGCCGGATTCAGGAGTACCGAACGCTATATCGCCTCGCGCGATCTGGAAGTCGCGGTGAACGCCTCGGTGACGCTGCAGCGTCCGCTGCTGGTGAAGGGTGAGCCCGGCACCGGCAAGACCGTTCTGGCCTACGAAGTCGCGCAGGCTCTAGGTCACCCTTTGATCGAATGGCACATCAAGTCCACTACCAAGGCTCTGCAGGGCCTCTACGAATACGATGCCGTGTCCCGCCTGCGCGACGGGCAACTCGGCGATCCGCGCGTGCACGACATCGCCAACTACATTGTGCGTGGCAAGCTCTGGGATGCGTTCGATTCTGATGAACCGGTCGTCGTGCTGATCGACGAAGTGGACAAGGCGGACATTGAGTTTCCCAACGATCTATTGCTGGAACTCGACCGCATGCAATTCTTCGTCTACGAGACGCGACAGACCGTGGTGGCAAAGCATCGGCCGATCGTCATCATCACTTCTAACAACGAGAAGGAGTTGCCAGATGCGTTCCTGCGCCGCTGCTTTTTCCATTACATCCGCTTCCCGGATCACGACACAATGGATCGCATAGTGCATGCGCATTACCCCGACATCCGCAAGGATCTGGCGCGCGAGGCGATGAACGTGTTCTTTCAGGTTCGCGAAGTGCCGGGCCTGAGGAAAAAGCCCGCCACCTCGGAGCTTCTGGACTGGCTCAAACTGCTCATGGTGGAAGACCTGCCGGTCGAGGCGCTGCGCACCAACGAGAAGCATCTGACGATTCCGCCACTCTATGGCGCGCTGCTAAAAAATGAGCAGGATGTGCACTTGTTCGAGCGGCTGGCGTTTCTGTCGAGGCGCGGCGCGTGATGTTTGCGAACTTCGTCCTGGCGTTGCGGAGTGCAGGGCTGAATACGTCAATCACCGAGTATCTGACGTTGCTCGGTGCGATGAAAGCCGGCGTGGCAGACTATAGCGTGGATGATTTTTATTACCTGAGCCGCGCCACGCTGGTGAAGGACGAACGGTATCTCGACCGCTTCGATCGCGTGTTCTCTGAATGCTTCAAAGGCCTTGAGCCGGCGGGCAGCACGCTGCCCCGTGACCTGCCGGAGGAGTGGCTGCGCAAGCTGGCGGAGAAGCTGCTGACGCCCGAGGAGATGGCGAAGATCGAAGCGCTGGGCGGCTTCGAGGCACTGATGGACCGCCTGCGGGAGCTGATGGCCGAACAGAAGGGCCGCCATCAGGGCGGCTCGAAATGGATCGGCACCGCAGGAACATCGCCGTTCGGTGCCTATGGCTACAACCCTGAGGGTGTGCGTATCGGCCAACATGAGTCGCGGCACCGGCGTGCGGTGAAGGTTTGGGATCGGCGCGACTTCCGGGACCTCGATGACACCGTGGAGCTCGGCACCCGTGGCATGAAACTCGCTCTCCGCCGGCTGCGACGTTTCGCCCGGCAGGGGGCGGCGACGGAACTGGATTTACCGGACACTATCCGTTCCACCGCCAACAACGCCGGCAGCCTGGATCTGAAAATGGTGCCGGAGCGGCACAACACGGTAAAAGTGCTGTTGTGCCTCGACGTCGGTGGGTCGATGGATGACTACGTGAAGCTGTCAGAGGAGCTGTTCTCCGCGGCGCGGTCAGAATTCAAGCATCTGGAATACTACTACTTCCACAACTGCCCCTACGAACGGCTTTGGAGGAACAACCGTCGGCGACATGAGGAAGCCATTTCCACCTGGCAGGTGCTGCGCACCTACGGCCCCGATTACAAACTGATCTTCGTCGGTGATGCCGCGATGAGCCCGTACGAGATCACCGTTCCCGGTGGTTCTGTCGAACATTGGAACGAAGATGCGGGCGCTGCGTGGCTGGAACGCCTGACCCGGCATTACCGCCGTTCGGCGTGGCTCAACCCGACACCGCACCGGAACTGGGGTCATGTGCGCTCCATCCAGATCGTGCGCGATGCCATGGCCGGACGTATGTATCCGCTGACGGTGAACGGCATCGACGATATGGCGCGGGAATTGAGCCATTGATGATTGGGCCAGCGACGTTCGGTGGTTATTGCCACAAGAGCCGGGACGTGCGGTTCCGGCTGGAGCATGAGACCACCTTCATCGGCGAGCAAGGTGATACAATAATGTGCGGCGAGCTTCGGACGGTGAGCAATCAGCCGATCTGGCCGTGGCGCGATCTGTCGTCGACAAGGTGCCGATGAAGTAACCGTCTGGAGAAGCTGCTATGAAAAGGCTCAGCGGCAAGGTGGCGTTGATCACTGGCGGCGGTGCGGGGATTGGCCGGGAGACCGCCATCCTGTTCGCGCGTGAGGGCGCTTGCGTGGTCGTTGCCGATGTTGATCGCGTCACCGGCGAGGAAACCGCGCATCTCGCAGGCAACGACGCGGTCGCCCTCCACGCCGATGTCACCGACGAAACGAGCCTGCGCGCTGCGGTCGATGCGACGGTGCAGCGTTTCGGCGGGCTGCATGTGCTGCATAACAATGCCGGGGGTTCGACCCCGCACGACAACAACGTCGTCGAAGCGCCGATCGACGAATTCTGGCGGGCGATCAGGCTCGATCTGTTCGGCACATTCCTTGGCTGCCGGGTCGGCATTCCGGAGATCATCCGCTCTGGCGGCGGTTCTGTCATCAACATGTCGTCGAACGTCGCGCTGATGGGTATCGCCGGTCGCGATTGCTACACGGCGGCGAAAGGGGGCATTTCGGCAATTACCCGTTCCCTCGCGGTGGAATTTGCGCCACAGGGCGTACGCGTGAACGCCATCGCTCCGTCGGCGACGATGACCGACCGCGTGCGCAAACTCATGGCCGGCAATGCGGCGATCGATAAGCTTGGCAAGTCGCATCTGCTTGGATTGATCGAGCCGGGTGACATCGCCCAGATGGCCGTGTTCCTAGCGTCGGACGAATCCCGCATGATCACCGGCCAGGTTTACCCGGTGGACAGCGGCGTGACTATTTCCTGAAAGGGGGCAGCATGAAGATCAAGCGCGTGGAACACATCGCCATCGCCGTGGATTCGGTGAAGCAGACGATCGAATTGCTGCAGAACACGTTCGGGATTCCACTGGAATACGAAGAGCAGATCGGGCACACGCGACTGGCGATGCTGCCGGTCGGGCAGACTTACATTGAATTGCTGGAAGGGCAGGGGCCCGATTCCGGTGTCACACAATGGATGTCTGACAAAGGCGCCGGCCTCTACCATATCTGCTTCGAAGTGGAAGACATCGACGGCGCCTTGGCGGAACTGAAGGAGAAGGGCGTGAAATTACGCGACGAGACGCCGCGCATCGGCCATGGCGGCGCGCGCATCGCGTTCCTCGACCCGGTGTCCACCGGCAATGTCCTGATTGAGCTGGCGGAGCTTCCTGCAGGCCTCGCTGGGCATTGATGGTCTGGCGTCGTTCGGCCGTGTGTAGCGGCGACGCAATCCCCGGAGGCTTGAGCCGTGACACGGTTCACGGCTTCATCGTATTGCCTCGTGCAATGAAAATCGTTCGATGAATGGCAGGCTTTAACGCTATTGAGATTGCCGGGACATAACGAAAACAATCAGGGAGGCAAAAATGCCGGAGGGGAATTCCAGCCAGCACCGTGGCGTCGGGGCGTCGCTGCTGCGCAAGGAAGATGACCACCACCTGCGGGGCCGCGGCCAATTCGTCGCCGACATCGAATTGCGCGGCACGCAGGAAGTGGTTTTCGTTCGCTCGCCGCACGCGCATGCGCTGCTCCGTGGCATTTCCATCCCGCCCGAAGCCCGCAGTCATGTGTTCACCGCCGCGGACCTCCGGCACGTCAAGCCGATTCACGTGGTGACACAGGCCGCCGGTGCACGGGCGCCAGCGTGGCCGGTACTGGCGACCGACAAAGTCCGCTTCGTCGGAGAGGCCATCGCCGCCTGTGTCGCGCCGACACGTGCAGAAGCGCTCGACCTCGCTGGTACGGTCAGCGTGGAATACGAGGCACTGCCTGCCGTGGTCGACGCCGTTGCCCAACGCAACGCCAGCCCCGTGCTGGTGCACGAACCCTTCGGCGACAATCTGTTCCATGAACGCACCCTGACGGCCGGCGACATTGATGCCGCTGCGCACGCTGCGACCGTCACGGTGCGCCGCGAATACCGCATGCACCGACAGTCCGGCGCGCCGATGGAGTGCCGCGGCATCCTCGCCCACCGCGATCACCGGTTGGACGAAGTTGCCGTCTACGCGTCCAGCCAGACCCCGCACACTTTGCGCGTGGCGCTTGGCGACCTGCTCAATATCGAACACCGCCGCATCCGCGTCGTTGCGCCCGATGTTGGCGGCGGGTTCGGCCCGAAGGCCCGCCTCTATCCCGAAGAAATCATCCTGACCGCGCTAGCGATGCAGCTGGACCACCCGGTGCGTTGGATAGAAGACCGCAATGAGCATCTCCTGACAGCCGCACACACCCGCGATCACCATTACATCGTCACCGCTTATGCCGACTCGCAAGGCCACATTCTGGGCCTTGACTGCGACATTACCGTCGACGCCGGCGCCTATGGGCTGTGGCCGCAGGGTCCCTACCAGGAAGCCAACATGGCTGCGCGCTGCCTGCCCGGGCCATACACCGTCCGGAATTACCGCGCGCATACCTATACGGTTGCGACCAACAAGGCGCCGCTCGGTCCGTATCGCGGTGTCGGCCGCCCCGGCGCCTGCTTCGCCATCGAGCGTACCATCGACGAAGTGGCCCGCAGCGTCGGACGGGATCCCCTTGACGTGCGTATCGACAATATGATCCGCCCGGACGAGATGCCCTACACCTCCGCCACCGGCATGCGTTACGACAACGGGGACTATCCCGCGAGCGCGCGACTGTGCGCGCAACTGCTGAACCTGCCGGCGGTGCGCGAACGCCAGCACCGAGGCGAATCGGATGGCCGTCGGATCGGTATCGGCTTCGCCAGCTTCACCGAACAGACCGCACATGGCGCGGCGGAATTCGCGTCGCGCGGTGCCTCAATCATTCCCGGCTTCGAGAGCTGCACCGCGCGCATTCTGGTCGACGGCAGCGTCATGCTGATGGTCGGCATCCAGTCGCACGGCCAGGGGTTGGAAACGGCGCTGTCGCAGATCGTTTGCCAGGAGCTGGGAATCGATCCTTCGCGTGTCTCGGTGCGACACGGTGATACCGAAAGCACAGCGTTTGGCTTCGGCACATTTGCTTCGCGCAGCATGGTCATGTCGGGCGGCGCGGTGGCGCGTGCCAGCCGCGTGCTGCGCGAGAAGCTGGTGCGCATCGGCGCTCATCTGCTGCAGTGCGATCCGGGCGAGGCGCGCTGCGAAGGTGCCGCCGTGCTCGGCCCAGCCGGTTCGGTCTCTCTCGCGGAAATCGCCGCCGTCGCGCATCTGCGCATGCATGAGCTGCCGCCAGGCCTCGAGCCGCTTCTGGAAGCCGTGGTGACCTACGAGCCTGCGGTGAGCACGGGGGTCTATTCATACGCCACGCACGGTGCGGTGGTGGCGGTGGATGTCGAGACGGGCGCCGTAGAGCTGCTCGATTTCGCAGTGGCCGAGGACTGCGGGACGATGGTCAATCCGATGCTGGTGGAGGGCCAGATTCGCGGCGGTGTGGTGCAGGGCATCGGCACCGCCCTCTGTGAGGAAATTCCCTACAGCCCAGACGGCCAGCCGCTGGCGGCGTCGTTGCTGGATTATCACCTACCGAACGCCGGGGAATTGCCGCCGATCCGCATCGCGCACCTGCACACTTCGGCGACTGCGACGGAATACGGGATGAAGGGAATGGGCGAGGGCGGTGCGGTTGCGCCCCCTGCTGCGATCGCCAACGCGGTCCGCGACGCGCTGGCGAGCACCGAGCTGCAGGCCGAGGTGAATGAAACACCGCTGACCGCAGAAAGAGTGCTGCGGGCAATGCAACGGCACGCGTGACACCGGACGCTGGCGTCATCTGCATTGCCAGGGGTAAAATGCCGGCCGCTTGGTTCCCTGCGCTGCTCAGGTCAGCGGGGAATTGCTGCAGTCTCGTGCCTCCGAACGAGATGTTGCGCCCGGCGCTTGCAGTATCGTGTGAATCATCAGCGCGCACGATCTCCCTGCGGGATCGCTCCCAGGGTCTCTGGAATGACGATGATGAGTGCTGGCGCCGCGGCTCGGCTGGATCCGCTGGCGCGCCCTGTCCGGGCGCTGCAGGGCGAGGTTCAGGGTCCAGCGACACGTCGGTCCTGTCGCTGGTGGCGGGCGGTGGGTCGTCGGCATAAGCTGGCGTGATGGCGGCAGGGGGCCGAGGGTAACCAATAGTCACGGCGTGCGGCGACGGCGCGTCACCACACAATCTTGTTCTGCGGCGATGCGACGAGACCTGGGCTGGCCTTCGTGTTGAAACGTTATGGAGTGACATTGTTCGGAGGAAGGGAGTCCGGCTGGCCGGACGGAGCGACCTTCCCGATTGGCTCAGCCGGACCGCGGCTGGCGCCCGGCCGTGGGCTGCGAACTGGGTCGCCTGTTGAGGCGACCGTCCCGATTGGTCCGGCCGGCCCACGCTTGACGCCAGGCCGTGCATGGCGAGCGGGGTGGACTGAAAAGCCGGTCGTCCCGTTCGGTCCCGCCGGCCCGCGCCTGGCCCCCGGCCGCCTGCGACCCTACAGCCGTCGGAATTCACTGGCTGCGTCCGCGCTGTTCCACATTGCGGCCGGGACAGTGACGCTTCTGGCCGTCACCGTGACCCTGCCCCGGCCGCCGTCGGAACCGACCGTGTCGATGGTGTGGGAGCTACCAGCCGAGCTGCATCCCACTCCAGCGCAGCCGCCCGCTCCCCCCGCACCGCAGCAACCGCCGCCTGAGGCCGCCCCACCACCGAGGCCTGCGCCGCCGCCGCCGCCGCAGCCCACGCCCCCGCCGCCACAGCCCGCGCCGCCGCCACCGCAGCCCGCGCCGCCGCCACCGCAGCCCGCGCCGCCGCCACCGCAGCCCGCGCCG
>Ga0123356_10004079_pt1 | contig 15175 bp, 13 predicted proteins | sample TergutEmb28metaG_2_FD_92546 | JGI IMG/M metagenome (GOLD analysis project Ga0123356, IMG submission 92546) | Embiratermes neotenicus P3 segment gut microbial communities from Petit-Saut dam, French Guiana - Emb289 P3 | ecosystem: Host-associated > Arthropoda: Insects > Digestive system > Gut ... | reverse complement strand
GCTGCAGGAAGCGGCGGAAGATAGCAGCGTACGGTGTCTGGTACTCACGGGCGCCGGCCGCGCCTTCAGCGCAGGACAGGATCTGGCCGACCCAGCCATAACACCGGGCGCCGAACCGAAGGACATAGGCGCGATCATCGAGCGTGGCTATCGACCGCTGGTCGAGCACCTGCGCACGATGCCGGTTCCGACCCTCGCAGCCGTCAACGGCGTCGCAGCCGGTGCCGGCGCAAACCTCGCGCTGCACTGCGACCTCGTCATCGCGGCCAGCTCCGCGTCCTTCATCCAGGCGTTTAGCAAGATCGGGCTGATCCCGGACTCGGGCGGAACCTGGCTGCTGCCGCGGCTCATAGGGCGCGCACGCGCCCTGGGGCTCGCCATGCTGGGGGAGAAACTCCCAGCCCCCGAAGCTGAGCGCATCGGTCTCATCTGGAAGTGCCTCCCCGACAGCTCGTTTGCGCTCGAGGCGCAGGAGAGCGCACGCCGCCTGGCAGACATGCCCGTCAAGGCGCTGGTGGCCACGCGTGCGCTGATGGACGGCGCTCAGGGGCTCGCGCTCGGGCAGGCCCTGGAGGAGGAGACACGGGTGCAGCGCGAGCTCGGGTTTGCCCACGACTACGCGGAGGGCGTCGCGGCCTTTATGGGCAAGCGCAGCCCGCGGTATTCCGATCGTTAGATGTCCGAGCAGACCTATCCGCTTCAATCATCGATGCCGGTCGCGGTGCTCGGCGCCGGGACCATGGGAGCCGGGATCGCACAGCTTGCGGCCCAGGCTGCGCATCCGGTGCGGCTCTTTGATGCGCTGCCCGGTGTGGCGAGCCGCGCGCGCGAGCAGATCGCCTCGACTCTGCTCGCTCAGGTCACGCGCCAGCGGCTCGACTCTAGCGAGCGCGATGCGATTCTCGAGCGCATTCAGGTCGTGGAGCACCTCGCTGACTTGAGCGACTGCGGGCTTGCGATGGAGGCGATCATCGAGCGACTCGATGCCAAGCAAAGCCTCCTGCGCGAGCTCGAGGAAGTGCTCGCTCCTGAGGCCGTCCTGGCGAGCAACACCTCCTCGATCTCGATCACCGCTCTGGGCGCAGCCCTCAAGCATCCGCAGCGCCTCCTCGGCTGGCACTTCTTCAATCCGGCCGTACGGATGAAGCTCGTGGAGCTCATCGCAGGACTCGACACGGACCCGGCGCTGCTGCCCGCGATGCGGCAGCTCTCGGAGCGCTGGGGGAAGAGTGCGGTGCAAGCCCCGGGCACGCCCGGCTTTCTCGTCAATCGCGTGGCGCGTCCCTACTACTGCGAGGCGCTGCGCCTGCTCGCCGAGCATGCAGGCACGGTGCCGCTCATCGACCGCGTGCTCAAGGAAGTCGGCGGATTCCCGATGGGACCCTTCGAGCTCATGGACCTCATCGGCCTCGACGTCAATCTCGCGGTGACCGAGTCGGTCTTCCAGGGAACCGCCTTCGATCCCCGCTACACACCCCACTTCATCCAGCAGGAGCTCGTGCGGGGCGGCCGGCTGGGGCGCAAGACGGGCAAGGGGTTCTACGACTACGGGACGCAGCGAACGCCGCAGCTGGCACCCGCCACGGAGCCTGGAGCCGCACCGCCACTGCGGCACGCTGCGCAAGCAGGTCTCCTCGCACCGCTGATCGAACGTCTGCGCCGCGCCGGCGTGTTGCTCTCGGTGGATGAGACCCTCGCGCGCGAGACACTCGCCTTTGACAGGACCCACCTCATGCTGACCGACGGTCGCACGGCGACCGAGCATGCCGCCCATCGGGGCACACCCATCATCCTCCTCGATCTCGCGCTCGACTATGCCCTCACGACCTCGGTCGCGGCGGCGGCGAGCGCCGGTGCCGAAGGGGAGCTGCCATTGCTGGCCGGCCTGCTCGCGCGCGCAGGAATCGAGCTGCTGTCGGTTTCGGACGTGGCGGGCCTCATCGTGATGCGCACGGTTTGCTGCCTGGCGAACGAGGCAGCGGAAGTCCTCGGCGGCGGCTCGGTGCCGGCTGATGACATCGATCGCGCGATGCGACTAGGAGTGAATTACCCCAGGGGCCCGCTCGAGTGGGCTGATGAGATCGGGCCCTCGCGTGTGGTCGAGGTACTCACGTCGCTGCAAGCCCACTACGGGGACACGCGCTATCGGCGCGCACCGCAGCTGTCGCGCGCGCACTTCGCTCGGAAAAGCCTCCATGGATGAGGACGCACAGGCGATCGCAGAGCTCGTGCGGGTGGGACTGCTCGCCCAGGATCGCGCGACGCGCGCGCTCGGGGCCGACGTGTTGTCGATCGCCCCGGGCCGCGCGCGGCTCTCGATGCACGTGCGCGCGGACATGCTCAACGGCCACCAGACCTGTCACGGTGGCTTCATTGCGGCGCTCGCTGATTCGGCATTTGCCTTTGCCTGCAATGCCACCAACGAGCTCACGGTGGCCGCAGGTTTCAGCATCGACTTCTTCGCACCGAGTCGTCTTGGAGACGTGTTGACCGCCTCCTGCGTGGAGCGCTCCCGAGGCGCTCGCATCGGGGTGTACGACGTCGAGGTGGTCAATCAACGCGGCGAGCCGGTCGCGGCCTTTCGTGGCCGCTCCTACACGCTCAAGGGCCACGCGGCCGTCCTACCCGGCGCTGCGGACGCTCACGGAGAATAGAGGATGTACAGCCACACGCAGGACGCCGAGGAGCCCGAGCCGGCTGACGGCCGCAAGGGCCGGATGACGGAAGCCGAGCTCGGCGCGCGCTTTGACGCGAGAATCGATGCGGGCGAGTTCATCGAGGCCAAGGACTGGATGCCCGAGGCCTATCGCAAGACCCTGCTGCGGCAGATCAGCCAGCACGCGCACAGCGAGATCGTCGGCATGCTCCCCGAGGGCAACTGGATCACGCGCGCCCCGACCCTCAAGCGCAAGGCGATTCTGCTGGCCAAGGTGCAGGACGAGGGCGGCCATGGCCTGTATCTCTACGCGGCAGCCGAGACCCTCGGGCAGAGCCGCGATGAGATGCTGGACGCACTGCACACGGGCCGCGCCAAGTACAGCTCGATCTTCAACTACCCGACCTTGACGTGGGCCGACGTCGGGGCGATCGGCTGGCTCGTGGATGGGGCCGCCATCATGAACCAGGTGCCGCTCTGCCGCTGCTCCTTCGGGCCCTACGCGCGCGCGATGATCCGCATCTGCCGCGAGGAAAGCTTTCATCAGCGCCAGGGCTTCGAGAGCTTGCTCGTGATGATGCGCGAGGGGACCGACGCCCAACGCTCCATGGTCCAGGATGCCGTCAACAGATGGTGGTGGCCCTGCCTGATGATGTTCGGCCCCCCCGATGCCGAGAGTGTCCACAGCGCCCAGTCCGCGCGCTGGGGCATCAAGCGTGTCTCGAATGATGACCTACGACAGCAGTTCGTCGATGCCACGGTCGAGCAGGCCCAGATTCTCGGGGTGAGCCTCCCCGATCCGACGATCCGCTGGAACGAGGGGCGCGGGCACTACGACTTCGGCCCGATCGACTGGGAGGAGTTCCGGCGCGTGGTCAATGGCCAGGGGCCCTGTAACCGGGAGCGCCTGGTCGCACGAGTCGCGGCCTGGGAGGAAGGGGCGTGGGTACGTGAAGCGGCGCTTGCCTACGCCCGCAAGCACGCCGCGGCAGATCAGGCCGCGGCAGGAAAGAGGTAGAGCATCGATGTCAACGAGTAGCGAATGGCCGCTCTGGGAAGTGTTCGTGCGCAGCAAGGCAGGCCTCGATCACAAGCACTGCGGGAGCCTCCACGCGAGCGATGCGCGCATGGCCATCCAGATGGCGCGCGATGTGTACACGCGCCGGCAGGAAGGCGTGAGCCTGTGGGTCGTGCGCTCGGATCAGATCGTCGCGAGTGACCCATCAGAGAAGGGCTCGTACTTCGATCCGATGGAGGACAAGGTGTACCGCCACCCGAGCTTCTACACGCTCCCCCCTGCCGTCGATCACATGTGAGGCTTTCGAGCCATGACCGCATCGATCCGGGTGAGCGACTCTAGCGATGTACGCTACGTCTTGAGACTGGCAGACACCTGCCTCGTCCTCGCGCAGCGCCTGTCCGAGTGGTGTGGACATGCGCCCATCCTCGAGGAGGACATCGCGCTCGCGAACGTAGCGCTCGATCTCCTGGGTCAGGCCCGCGTGCTCCTCACCCATGCAGGTGAGCTCGAGGCCAGGGCGAGCGGTGGTGCGGCGCTGACCTGCGACGAGCTCGCATTCCTGCGCGAGGAGCGCGATTACCTCAATCCGACCCTGCTCGAGCTGCCGCGCGGGGACTTCGCTTTCACGGTGCTGCGCAATGCGACGGTGGCTTCCTGGCTGCGGCTGCTCTGGGGGAGGCTCCTCGGCTCATCTGATCTGCAGCTCGCGGCGATCGCCGGCAAGGCCCTGAAGGAATCCCGCTATCACCAGCAGCACGCGGCGGACTGGGTCGTCCGACTCGGGCGTGGGACGGAGGAATCCGCGCGGCGCATGACCCACGCCCTTGAGGCGCTGTGGCCCTACACAGCCGAGCTCTTCGAGGTCGATGCGCTGGATGAGGCGGCGGCGGCAAGCGGCCTGGGCCCACGCGCTTGCGAGCTGCGCGAGCCCTGGTTAGCGCAGATGAGCTCGCTGCTGGCAGAAGCGCACCTCACGACACCGCTTGAGTCCCCGTTCCGCAGCTCCGGCAAGCAGGGGCGTCATAGCGAGCACATGGGGTACCTGCTCGCGGATCTGCAGTTCCTGCAGCGCGCCTACCCGGGAGGCGTCTGGTGACGAGCGCTGCGCTAACGACCGCCGCGCGCATCGCGCGCGCCTGGGAAGTGCTGGGGACGGTACTCGATCCCGAAGTGCCCGTGCTCTCCGTGTGCGACCTGGGCATCGTGCGCGAAGTGCGCGCGCGCGCGCGCACGCTCGAGATCGTGTTGACCCCGACCTACTCGGGCTGCCCCGCGACTGAGGTCATCGAGCAAGAGGTGCTCCAGGCGCTCGAGGCGGCCGGGCTCGGTCCGGCGCAAGTCTGTCTGCAGCTGGCCCCGGCGTGGAGCAGCGACTGGATCAGCCGCGAGGGACGACAGAAGCTTCGCGACTACGGTATCGCCCCGCCGCAGGCGGTGTTGAGCGATGGGGCCGTGCCGGTCCGCTGGGCCTCAAGGCCGGGTCCCTCGCCCGCCTGCCCGCGCTGCGGTAGCACCGAGACCACCGTGCTCTCGGCCTTCGGTGCGACGGCCTGCAAGGCCCTGCACCGGTGTCTCACCTGTCGCGAGCCGTTCGAGTATTTCAAGCCTCTCTAGATGAGTCAGGTCAATCTGATGGCCATGCCGCACACCGCCGTACCAAGATGACCGCCCTCTTTCACCCGCTGCGCGTGCGCTCGGTCGAGCCGGATACGCCCGAGGGGGTCATCGTCTCCTTCGAGGTACCGAGCGAGCTGCGCAAGGTGTTCGGATTCACCCAAGGGCAGTACCTGACACTGCGCAAGGAAGTCGATGGCCAGGACATGCGCCGCTCCTACTCGATCTGTACAGGCGTGGATGAGGGGGACCTGCGCGTTGGCGTGCGGCGCGTGCGGGGCGGAGTCTTCTCGAGCTGGATTTGCTCGCAACTCAAGGCCGGCGACACGATCTCGGTGATGGCCCCGGAGGGACGGTTCTTCGTCGCCCTCGACCCCGGCTCGGCACGTCACTACCTCGGCATCGCCGGCGGCAGCGGCATCACGCCGATCCTCTCGATCCTGAAAACAGTGCTCGTGCGCGAGCCCAGGAGCCGGTTCACGCTGATCTATGGCAATCGGCAGCTGCGCTCGACGATGTTCAAGGAGGAGATCGAGGACGTGAAGAATCGCCACATGGGTCGCTTCGAGCTGCACCATGTGTTCTCGGAGGGGCACGTGGACGTACCCGTGCACGGGGGCCTGCTCAACCGCGAGAAGATCACCGAGCTCCTTACTGCGTTCATCGAGCCTGCGGGGATCGATCACGCCTTCATCTGCGGACCGTTTCAGATGAACGATGAGGCCGAGGCGGCGCTACGCGCGCTCGGCGTGCCCGAGGAGCGCATCCACATCGAGCGCTTCGGCATCCCGCCCGAGGCCACCGCCCCGGTCGGCGCACAGCTCCACGCCGCAGCGCCCGGGGATGCCGCGCACGCCCGGATCGTGATCGTGCGCGATGGCCTAAGAAGCGAAATCGACTTCGATCAGCAGCAGCCGAGCATCCTGGATGCCGCCTGCGCAGCCGGGCTCGAGGTCCCCTTCTCATGCACCTCGGGAGTATGCGGCACCTGCCGGGCCAAGCTCCTCGAAGGTCAGGTGCGCATGGAGCGCTGCTTCGCACTCGGCCGAGCCGACCTCGACGCCGGCTTTGTGCTGACCTGTCAGGCCCACCCGCTCACCGAGCACGTGGTGCTGTCATTCGATGAACGCTGAAGGGGAGATCTCGGATGGCCCGCACCCGCGACCCCGGCTATGAGGATCAGCGCGAGATGATCCTGGCCCACGCGGCGCATCTGTTTGCTCGCCAGGGCTATCCAGCCACCTCGATGAACGAGGTGGCCGAGGCCTGTCGATTCTCCAAGGCGAACCTGTACCACTACTACCGCGACAAGTACCAGCTGCTCCTCTCCATCGCCGAGGTCCACGTCTCGCGTCTGCACGCGGTCGTCCGGGAGGTGAGCGCGCAGAAGCTGCCGGCCGAGCACGAGCTGCGCGAGCTCATTCGCCGCTTCCTGGAAGAGTATGCCGATGCCAGAGATGCGCACCGGGTGCTGACGGAGGACGTGCGATTCCTCGAGCCGAAGGACCGGGCGCGGGTGCTCACGAAGGAGCGAGAGATCGTCGCGGGCTTCGCACTAGCCGTGGGGCGCATCCACCCGCACCTCAGACGCGCAGCACTGACCAAGCCACTGACGATGCTGCTCTTCGGGATGATCAACTGGATGTTCACCTGGATGAGCGCAGAGGGGCCGCTGGACCACGAGGCCATGGCCCCGATCGTTGCCGATCTCTTTCTCGGCGGCCTGGGCGCGGTGAAACCGCCCCGGCAGGCCGCTGAGCCCCTCAGCAGCGCCCCGGGAGCTCGCCGATGAGCCTATCGAACGCCTGGATCGTGGATGGAGTGCGTACGCCGTTCGGTCGTTACGGCGGTGCACTGGCCGGCATACGAACCGATGACCTGGCGGCGATCCCCATCCGAGCCCTGATCGAGCGTCATGCGCGCCTCGACTGGGGTGCGCTCGATGATGTCGTTCTTGGCTGCGCCAATCAGGCCGGGGAGGACTGCCGCAATGTCGCACGGATGGCCCTGCTGCTCGCGGGCTTGCCAGTTGAAGTCCCGGGCAGCACCGTCAATCGCCTCTGCGGCTCCGGGCTCGATGCCGTGGCGCTCGCCGCGCGTGCGATCGGCACCGGCGAGGCGCATCTCATGGTCGCCGGGGGCGTCGAGAGCATGACGCGAGCGCCCTTCGTCATCGGCAAGGCGGAGGGCGCCTTCGCGCGGCAGGCGCGGATCGAGGACACGACGCTCGGCTGGCGGTTCGTGAATCCGCGGATGCAAGCAGCTTTCGGCACCGACTCCATGCCCGAGACGGGCGAGAACGTCGCGACCGAGCTCGGGATCTCGCGCGCCGATCAGGATCGGTTCGCGCTGCGCTCGCAGCAGCGCTGCGCACGCGCGCAGGAGGCCGGGTTCTTCTCAGGCGAGCTCGTGCCGGTCACCGTGCCTGGCAAGGGCGAGGCGACAAGAGTCCTCGCTGACGAGCATCCCCGTCCGCAGACCACGCTCGAGCAGCTCGCAAAGCTCAAGGGTGTCGTCAAGCCCGAGGGCACCGTGACCGCCGGCAATGCCTCAGGTCTCAACGACGGGGCCGTGGCGCTTCTCATCGCCTCGGATGCCGCCGTGAAGCGCCTGGGACTTCAGCCCCGCGCGCGCATCGCCGGCAGCGCGGTCGCAGGCGTTCCACCGCGGATCATGGGCACGGGGCCGGTCCCTGCCACGAAGAAGCTCCTCGAGCGCCTCGGCTGGCCGATCGGCTCGCTACAGGTGATCGAGCTCAACGAGGCGTTTGCCTCGCAGAGCCTCGCGGTGCTGCGCGCGCTCGGGCTTCCCGATGACGCCGAACAGGTCAACCCCAACGGCGGGGCCATCGCCCTGGGTCACCCGCTCGGGGCCTCCGGGGCGCGCCTGGCGCTCACGGCGCTGCGACAGCTCGAGCAGATCGGCGGGCAGCGCGCACTCGCGACGATGTGCATCGGCGTCGGTCAGGGCATCGCCCTGGCGCTCGTACGAACCTGAGGCGTCAGACATGGTCGCGACATTGCAGAGTTACATCGGCGGACACTGGATCGGCTCGCAGGGAGCGCAGCTCTTGCGCCACGCGGTCAACGGTCGCCCCGTCTCGATGACCCATCTGGAGCCGATCGATTTCGGCGAGGCGGTAGCCTGCGCCCGCGGCCCGGCCCTCGCGGGGCTGCTGGCGCTGGACTTCCAGCAGCGCGCGGCGCGCCTCAAGGCCTTGGCGCAGTACCTCACCGAGCACAAGGAGGCGCTCTATAGCGTCTCGGCCTGCACGGGCGCGACACGCCAGGACAGCTGGATCGACATCGAGGGTGGCATCGGCACCCTCTTTTCGTTCGCGAGCCTCGGCAGCCGGGAGCTCCCTTGCGGGAACGTACTGCACGAGGGACCCGCGGTCGCGCTGGGCAAGAAGGGGGGCTTTGCCGGCACGCACATTCTCGTCCCGCGCGGCGGGCTCGCGCTACACATCAACGCATTCAACTTTCCGGTGTGGGGGCTGCTGGAGAAGTTCGCGCCGAGCTTTCTCGGCGGCATGCCGTGCATCGTCAAGCCCGCGACTGCGACGAGCTACCTCGCCGAGGCGCTGATGCGGCAAATCGAGCAGAGCGGGGTGCTGCCGGGAGGGAGCCTGCAGCTGATCGTCGGGGGAACCGGCGACCTGCTCGATCGGCTCGAGGGCTGCGATGTCGTCACCTTCACGGGCTCGGCGGACACCGCCGCGAAGCTGCGCGTGCATCCGAACCTGATCCGTCAGAGCCTTCCCTTCAACGCCGAGGCCGATTCGCTCAACTGCGCGATTCTCGCCCCGGACGTCGAACCGGGCAGCGAGGAGTTTGAGCTCTACGTCAGGGAGGTCGCGCGCGAGATCACGTCCAAGGCCGGCCAGAAATGCACGGCAATCCGCCGCGCCATCGTGCCCCGTGCGCGGCTCGAGGCCGTGGCGGAGGGGCTCAAGGCGCGTCTCGCCAAGGTCATCGTCGGGGACCCCGCACTCGAAGGCGTGCGCATGGGGCCGCTCGCCTCGATCGCTCAACAGCGCGACGTGACCGAGCGGGTGCGGACGCTCGCGCGGGATGCCGAGATGCTCTGCGGTGCGCCGGATGGCCTTGTTCCTCAGGGCGAGGGGGTCGGCGAGGGAGCGTTCTTCGCGCCAACGCTCCTGCTGTGCCACGAGCCGCTACGCGCGCAGGTCGTGCACGAGGTCGAGGCCTTCGGTCCAGTGAGTACCCTGATGCCCTACGAGACATTCGATGAGGCGCTTGCCCTCGCCACGCGCGGCCGCGGCAGCTTGGTCGGCACGCTCGTCACTCGCGACCCGGTGCTCGCCGCGGCGGCCGTCTCCTCTCTGGCCGCCTGGCATGGGCGGCTTCTGATCCTCGAGCGCGAAGCCGCACAGGAATCCACCGGTCACGGCTCACCGCTGCCGCCCCTGAAACACGGCGGACCCGGCCGTGCGGGCGGTGGCGAGGAGCTCGGCGGGCTGCGCGCCGTCAAGCACTATCTGCAGCGGGCGGCGGTTCAGGGCTCTCCGACGATGCTCACGGCCATCACCCACGAGTACGTGCGTGGCGGGCACGTGCGCGAGAGCGAGGTGCATCCGTTTCGCCGCCATTTCGAGGATCTGAGCGTCGGGGATTCCTTGCTGACACATCGGCGCACCGTGACGGAGGCCGACATTGCTGCCTTCGGCGGTGTCTCCGGTGATTTCTTCTACATGCACTTCGATGAGATCGCAGCGAAGGACAGCGCTTTTGGCAGGCGCATCGCGCACGGCTACTTCGTACTTTCGGCCGCTGCGGGTCTTTTCGTCTCACCGGCCCCGGGGCCCGTGCTCGCGAACTACGGCCTCGAGACGTTGCGCTTCGTCAAGCCCGTGGGAATCGGCGATACGATTCGCGCGCGCCTGACGTGCAAGCGCAAGGTCGATCGGCAAAAGAAGGACGAGAAGGGCATCGGGCAGGGCGTCGTTGCCTGGGATGTCCAGGTCATGAATCAGCAGGACGAGCTGGTTGCCTCGTACGAGATCCTGACCCTGGTCGCGAAGCGAGTTTGACAGTCGACGCTCGTGCCCAGATCTCATTGCGCATGACAACGCAACGCGAACCGCGTTTCGAGCCTCACGCCCGTGGAGCACAGCTTAATGCAAGCAGAGGGGGCTACGTCTGGCCCCGAGGAGACAGCCTGCTATCAACCCCCGACGGACCAGGCACGAAAGGAACGAGATCCGCGCCAGATCAAACTTCCGTTGGCGTCCCTCGTTACACCTCCTCAAAGGGCCTCACCTACCCCAAGCCGGCGCAAAGCTCGCTCCGGGCCTGAGGTAAGCTACCATTTCCTCGCCGGAAGCAACTCGCGATAAGGAGCCGTTAGATTAGATGACCCCCAAGAAACTCGAGCAGCTGCGGCAGCGGTATGCGCAAGCCGGGGCGTTCTCCGTTGACGATCCAGTGCTTAAGTCAGCCGCCGATGCCGTGCAGACAGGCGACGGCCGCCGCAACCCGCCGTATTCAGGGGTGCCGACCTTTCTGGGCTTGCCTCACACCGCAAGCCTCGAGGGCCTCGACATCGGCCTCATCGGCGTGCCGATGGACCTAGGCGTCTCCAACCGGCCCGGCGCCCGGTTCGGGCCCCGCGCTGTGCGCACGATCGAGCGGATCGGGCCGTACCATCACACGCTGCGCGGCGTGCCCCGCAGCTGGGCCCGCGCCGCCGACATCGGCGACGTCCCGTTCCGCAGCCGCTATAGCCTCGAGCAGTCGATCGCGGATATCGAGGCCTTCTACCTGGGCCTAAAGGAGCAGGGGGTTCGCCCCCTGTCAGTCGGCGGGGATCATTCGATCACCTACCCGATCCTCAAGGCGCTCGGCAAGGACCAGCCTCTGGCCCTCGTGCACATCGATGCACACTGCGACACGATGGGCGCGTTCGATGATTCGAAGTTCCACCATGGAGGGCCCTTTCGCCTAGCCGTCCTGGACGGGGTCCTCGACCCGGAGCGGACCATCCAGATCGGCATCCGCGGCGCCTCCAGCATGTTCTGGGAGTTCTCGCACGTCTCCGGGATGACGGTCATCTACATGGAGGACTTCCTGCGGATGGGCCTCGCCGCGGTGGCCGAGCGAGCACGAGCCGTGGTGGGCGATGCCCCAGTCTACATCTCCGTGGACATCGATGGCTTCGACCCCGTCTTCGCCCCCGGGACCGGCACACCTGAAGTGGGCGGCCTGGAGGCACGCGAGGGCCTTGGCCTGCTGCGCAGCCTCGCCGGGCTCAACATCGTCGGCGCCGACGTCGTCGAGCTGGCACCGCAGTACGACTCGACCACCAACAGCACCCAGCTCACGGCCCAGATCCTGTTCGAGGAATTTGCACTGATGGCGCTGGGGCGCGAAAGCTGATGCGCTATACGGCGGCGGTCAGCCACAATGTGAAGTGACCGCGCCTTCGCGAGGCGGCGACATGAACACCAGACGGACCATCACCCGCGAAGAGTTCGACGAGCTTGTAGAGCAGGAGCTGACCGAGCGGGCACACAAGATCAGCAACCTGGCACCGGAGGAGCTCCTGGATGAGATCAACGAAGGCCTAAGGGAGCGGACGGATGAAGCCCGCATCGAGATCAGGGCGGAACTGTACGCCGACTACGACGTCGTCGCGAGGACGAGGAGTGACCGCACCCGGCCCCGTCCGAGGCGGGGACGCGCTTGCGTTGCTGCAGTAGCTGTTGCTCTACGCCACGACTTCACGAGGCTCGCCACCCGCTCTGAGCCCACGATACGAGGGTTGGGCTCGTCGACCGCCAGGCCGGCGACCCCATCCTACGACTTGAGAGGTCTGCAGACATGGCCCTATTTGCCTCATCAGACTTGGGGCCCACACCTCATATGACGGATTTGGGCGTCCAGTCTCTAGTTCGAACACGATGGCCTCTGGATCTAGCGGCGGCAGCGTGCGTCACGGCGCATAGCTCTACGAGGACTCAGGAACGTGAATATGGCAAGCATGTCAGTTGTAGTGACGGGCCTGGCTGCCGCGCTGAGTGCCGTTCTTACTGCGGTATCTATTAAGGGCGTAGGATGGATTGTCGTGCCACTCGGGCTTACCGGGCTACTGTTCGGATGCCTTCTTGGCTCCTCTGCACTTCCGTTGAGTGACCTGATTCTGTCTAGACAAGCGGTTGGAGTGCGTGGGTGGCTCCATTTGGCTTTGTATCTGCTGATCCCAGTGCCGATTTGCATTCTCGGCGTTATAGTTACGTCTTGGACGATCGCGAAGATTCTTGGAAGTTAGCGTTGCTGGATCTGCCCGCGATCACTCCGCCTACGGGCGTCTTCGGAGTTTCGGAGTAGCAACAGCGATCCAACCATAGCCGCACCTCATCCACATGTACGTCCCTAGGCTTCGCTGGGACCCAGGGGGCAACGTTAAGATTGACGGACACGTGTATTGCTTGTTGCCAAGCCTCGCAACGGTCTCGGGTGATCTGCGCGCCGGTTGAGCCGGGACCTTGCAACCGCCATAGCGGCTGCGTATGCGACGTCTACCTACTGGCAGGCTCGGAAAGTCAGCGTGCTATGCGCTGGCCGTCCTCGCGTGCAACGCACGATTCACCATGTCTTGCACGTCAGTATTCGCGTGCGCCGGGACGAGCTCGATCTTCGGATGTTCGTTCGCAAATACCCGGAATAGCTCGTCCGCGAATGCCGGCCCGATCGAGGCTACGTCGGTGAAATCGAAGACCACCACCTTGAAGTCCTCGAGCCCGGCGAGAACCCTCTTCGCTTGCGAGCGCGAGACCAGCTTGTCATCCCCGTACTCAGCCAGGCGCACCGGCACCACGGTCCTGGTGAAACCGCGATCTTCACCGCCCGAGGTGTACTGGGCATATACCTCAGTGTCGGTGCGCGCGGCCCTGTTGCTAAGCCGCATCGCCACCATGGTGCCTTGCGCGGGTGCTGCGCCTTCAAATAGCCAGCCTTCTTCCTCTGCATAGCTATGCTTGAAGTAGGTGCTGCCGGAAATGATGCTGAAGGCATCCATCATCCGGGAGGTGAAAAAGATTCCCTCTCCCGTGTGGTGAGCGCGGTCTGTCGTAAACTTCCCTTTGGCCAGCGCGAGGACCGCATGTCGCTCATCGAGCAGAGCCAGCGCGGCTTGGATCTTCTTGAAGATTCCCACACCGTCATCGAGCACGCGAAGCACGCACGATATAGCCGTCTTCTCTAGCCTCACGTGAATCTGCGAGCCGCCCGAGTGATCGATGGCGTTGTTGAACATCTCCGTGAAGCCGTAGTGCCAGATGTTGACGACGTTCTCCGGGAGATGGGCAAGCGCGGGCTTCAATTCCCGCCATGCCAGGTCCTCTGTGATGCTCTCACCAATCCGATAGAACTTGTCCCACGCAGCTACGCTGCGCAGATTGTAGGTGCGGTTGCGGGTCTGGCCCTCCATGACCAGCGCCTTCTCCTCGACCAAGCGGGCGAGATGCTTGTTGACCGCCTGTCTCGATATCCCAAACTGCTCTGCGGTCTTCGCGGCGATATCGTGCGGCGCCTGCTCGACGTTCTCGAGGATGAACTGCCGGATCTGCTCGCCTCGCTTGCGAACCTTCGCCATCGCTGCCGGCACTTATTGACAACCTATAGCCGAATTATTGTCAACCTTATGGAATCGATTGTCAACCTGACGGAGTCGTAACGATGGCCCAGCTGGTTTAAGTAATCGCCAAACGTCCGCGAGTGCCGAGCTACCGTCGGTGCGCTGAGCGGTGCAGCGGGGCGTCGAGCGGCAAGGCTTCAACCGTGCACTGCGGGCCCGCTTCGCAGCCCATTTGCCTAGGAGAGGCTGAACGCTGCCGTCGCGTCCGTGCGGCGATGGCGCGAGCGGTGTTGAGACCCGCCGCCCGCACCATTCAGCGGCGTTACTGGTTGCCCTGCTGATCCTCGCGACACTTGGCGCCGTCGACGAATCCCGTGAGCACGCTATTGACCGAGGTCAGGCTGCGGCTGTAGCAGGAGCCCCGGGAGCCGTTCGTCACATACTCTTGGGAGCTGCTGCCGGTGTGCCCGGTCAGGCTTCCATCGGCCGCAAAGCTCAAGGTGTCCTTCGACGCCACGTGATTCAAAGTGTGCGCAGACCTCTGGATTTCTCCCAGGGGCGTGCTGTCATCCTCCAGAAAGTGCTGGTCGGAGGTGGTCGTGACCGAGAAGCTGCCATCTGCGTTCGTGATCTGATCGTAGTCGACGTTGATGGGGTAGGAAAAGGCTTGCTCCCGAGTAGTCACACGCCCGTCTGCGCGAGTGGTCGTCCGGGTGCTCATTGTGGTCAGCTGCTTGAGGCTCTGGTCATAGACCGTCGGGTTGATCGTGAAGGTTTGTGTGTTGATGAAGCTGACCCGTGCGCTCACCGTGGTCTGCACCGGACCGTGCGAGGTGTTCACATAGCCGGTGATCGAGTAGCTGCGGTCCGAGGTCACCGTGACCGGGCCGCTGGCATTACCGCTCGCATCGATCTGCACGCTCGAGGTCACCACCGGCGAGGGGGCGGACGTCAGGTTGTTCGTCACGACGGCACCCGTGATCTGCTGGGTGGAGTGATCGACGTAGAGAAGGAGATTCGCGGTGACGGAAAAGTAGCTGTCCGCATTGAAGACACCGATCGAGATGGTGTGCGGTTGACCATCGGAGAGCAAACCGGCAAAGGGTGTGAGATCCACCCGGTAAGGCTTGAAATCGAGTGTCTGTACACCCGGGATCGGCTCCCACAGGTAGGGGTCGATGCCGCCGGTGTAGATCCAGGGGTAGACCGGCGCTACGCCTGCGCGCTGGCCGTCGATGGTCACCTCGGTCTCACGGTAGCCGGTGCTGCCGCAGCTCTGCAGCGGG
>Ga0123356_10004078_pt1 | contig 15176 bp, 14 predicted proteins | sample TergutEmb28metaG_2_FD_92546 | JGI IMG/M metagenome (GOLD analysis project Ga0123356, IMG submission 92546) | Embiratermes neotenicus P3 segment gut microbial communities from Petit-Saut dam, French Guiana - Emb289 P3 | ecosystem: Host-associated > Arthropoda: Insects > Digestive system > Gut ... | reverse complement strand
CTTTGCCTTGCGTGCCAAGGGCGTTAGCATGATCAATGCCCGCATTTATGACGGGGACCTGGTGTTTGTACGCCAGCAAGACGATGTGCAGGACGGGGAGATCGCCGTGGTGGTGCTACACGACGAAGCCACCCTCAAGCGCGTGCGGCGCAAGGTTGGCTCAACGCTTTCGCTGGCCGAAAACCCTGCCTACGAACCCATCGTCATCGGTGGAAAAGGCGAAACCCGCTCGGCCCGGATCCTGGGCAAGGCCGTAGCCCTGCAAACCGGCATCAAATAATCACAAAGCTCGCCGTCACCGGGCCAATCATCCCGTTCTCCGGGGAATCGGGCGACAAAGCAGGCTGGTTATCAGCCGCCTCATATAAAAACTCCGCGTCCGCCTGAACCGCAACGGGATCGCGGCCCACCGAGATCGTGCCGGAATAGAGCACGCGGTTTTTCCACCGCAGGCTGCCTTCCACAAAAAAACCATACTCGCCGGGTGAAACTTTTTCCCCGTTGGCATCCGTCAAGTCCCAAGTGTAACTGAGCGTTCCCGTCCTGGGCGTTGCGCCTGCGATTGCATCGACCTCGACTTTTTGCATGGACGCCAGGCCGGATTTCTCCACCCACACGGGAATGGAATCCGGCCTGTTTTTGTATCCGCCATTGGCCGTGTAGCGCGTGGCGTACAGCGTCTTAACTAAATTTCCGTCCCCATCCTCGATCCATACGGCAAACTGATTGCTCGCATAGCCGGACTGCTTTGTATAGTCGAATGTGATCACAACATGATTTGATTCGGGCGCTTTTGCCGGTTCCTTGCTGGCAGCACAAGCGCACAGGGACACAAGCATCATTGCCATCATCATTACCAAAAGTAGTTTACGCATTGTTTTTTCCCCCGTTTTTGTAGATTCGAAAATCATTATACAGGATGCGGCGGCGGCATAAAAGGTTGTTCCAAGAAATCTAACCAAAATCTAACTTCTGTCTAGGTGATAGAGCTCCGTATGTTCGTAAATAGCCTGCAGAATCATATCGAAACCATGTGAGGTTGCTTTTGTTGTAAAAAAACTATCTTTGTAAGGAGTCAATACCCATTTCGCTTCATTTTTGTCTCTTACAAGTTGAATCTGATGGCTTGTGTGCTTATACATGATATCTATCAAAAAATAGACATCGTTTTTATTTATGTATTGCGCGTTAAGTATTGTGTAATTTTGATCGATTATTGACTTTATCGCGGATTGATATATTTTTCTCATTTTTTCCATAATCATGCCTCATATGCACATATACTCGCAACGACTTCGATTGACAGACTTTAATCGCAGTATGATTTTGATTTATCGTAGTATCAATGCCTATTCCAAGCGAATAATACCACCGTTATGCTATGTTGTCAAACGAGGTGTGGCAAATGAAGCTGATATTTAACGATTATACCAGCGGTGATATCATTCGAATCATACGTGAATGGTCACATGAAACACAGGCGGAGTTTGGAAAACGAATAGGGAAAAGCAAAGAAACTATCTATCAATATGAAGCAAATAAAGTCAATTATCCAATCAGTACGCTTTTATCCATCCTCAAAGAATATGATATTTCGATCACGATAGAGAAGGGTTCGGAGAAATCCTCCAAAAGATAAAAGCAGCAAATATAGAGCAGTTCAAAACGAGCTGCTCTTTTCTTTTTCTCCTGCCTGTGGCATAATACATATCACATATTCGCAGCAGGCAAAGGAGGTGACCCCATGCCCCAGCTCAGCGAGGAGCTTCGCCAAAAGCTGCGCTCCCTGCCCGAATCCCCCGGCTGTTATCTAATGAAGAGCGGCGACAAAATCCTATACGTGGGCAAGGCGGTCAACCTCAAAAACCGGGTGCGCTCCTACTTTCAGGTTTCCCGCGGGCATACGCCCAAGGTGATGGCCATGATCGATAAGATCGAAGACTTCGACATCATGCTCTGCGATACCAACCTGGAAGCCCTGATCCTCGAGTGCAACCTCATCAAGCGGCACCTGCCCTACTACAACATACTGCTTAGGGACGACAAACAATACCCCTACCTGCGTTTGGATCTGCGGGAGGATTACCCGCGCCTGGAGATAGCCCGCCGCATGAAGGACGACGGCGCCCGCTACTTTGGCCCCTACATCGGCGCCACCAGCGTGCGCGAGGTGATCGAGGTGGTGCGCAAGGTATTCCCATTGCGCACCTGCACCAAAGCATTCAATCCAGATAAGCCCCTGCGCCCCTGCCTGCATCATCAAATTGGCCAATGCCTGGCCCCTTGCTCGGGCCGGGTGCCCCGGGAGACCTACCACGCCGAGCTGCGCCATGTGATCGACTTTTTGAGCGGCAAGTATCAAAGCGTGGTGGATGTGCTGCGCGGGCGGATGCTGGAGGCCGCGGGTGAGCTTCGATACGAGCAGGCCGCCACCCTGCGCCAGCAGATATTGGATGTGGAAGCGCTCATGGAAAAGCAAAAAGCGGCTTCTACCACAGGCGCCAATCAAGACATACTGGCTGTGGCCCAAGACGGGCTGGACGCTATGGTGCAGATTCTGTTTGTGCGGGGCGGGCGTATGGTGGGGGGCGAACATTTTGCCCTGGAGCGTGCGGGCGATGCGGACATGGCCAAAGTGCTGCAAAGCTTTTTATTGCAATTTTACGAGGATGCGGGGCACATCCCCTCCGAGATTCTCACCGAAGCCTTGCCCGAAGACGCGGAGACCGTGGAGCAACTGCTGCGGGAAGTGCGCGGGGCCAAAGTAACCCTGCGGCAACCCCAGCGGGGCCAAAAGCACGAGCTGATCACCCTGGCCAAAAAAAACGCAATCGACGCGCTGCAAAAACGCAATGCCCGCCTGCAATCCCAGCAGGCACGCACCGTGGATGCCTGCGCGGCGCTGGGCGAGGCCTTGGGCTTGCCGGTTCCGCCCCGGCGCATCGAAGGATACGATATCTCCAACACCCAGGGTGCCCACAGTGTAGGGGCCATGGTGGTATGTATCGACGGGGTGGCCAGCAAAAAAGACTACCGCCACTTCCGCATCAAAACCGTAGAGGGCCCTAACGACTTCGCCTCCATCCACGAGGTAATCACCCGCCGCTTTGAGCACGCCAAGCGGGAGCAAAACGAACGCGCTGCCAAGGGTTTGCCCCCAACGGGCGGAAGTTTTACCGACCTGCCCGATCTGGTGCTCATCGACGGCGGCCCCCAGCAACTGGCCTATGCCCTTCGCGCCATGCATGCAACAGGTTTTAACATCCCCATGTTTGGCCTGGCGGAAAGGCTGGAAGAAATCTTCCTGCCCAATGCCACTGAACCGATTTTATTGGATAGACACTCCCCCGCGCTGCACCTGATCCAGCGTGTACGCGATGAGGCCCACCGGTTTGGCATCACACGCCACAGGGGCCTGCGGGGAAAATCGGCCACCCAGTCCCAGCTGGAAGAGATATCGGGGGTGGGGCCAACGCGTCGGCGCGCGCTGCTTAAGCATTTTAAAAATATTCAGGCCATTCGCGATGCCACGGCAGAGCAGCTTGCCGAAGCTCCGGGCATGACCAAACCGGCGGCACAGGCGGTGTACTTGCACTTTCTGGCGACGAAGTAGTAGAAGGGGGTTGCGCATGCGGAGAATCTTACTTGTGATGTTATGTGCGCTTTTGTTGTATACGCCAGTCCAAGCCGCACCCATCACGTTAACTTACGGCCCCTTTTCCGCCGCACTGGCAACCGTCAAGCTGCCTCCGGGCACGGCGCTGGCGGATGTCCGCTTGGCGGTGGAGGATTGGTGCATGAGCGCCGACTCGTTGCTGGCCTCGACGGAGATGGACCCAAGCATCACCTGCCAAATGGAAGAGGAGCCCGGCGCTTGGACGGTATTGCGCTTTACCTCCGGCCCCATCAACCTTGCTACGCTGCGGGTGGATACTGTCAGCGGCGAGATGCGGTTGCCCGGCGAAGATACGCTCCAGGCATTGGCCGACAGAGACTTTTTGCGGGCGGTGCTGGGCCTGGGCAACTATGGCATCCGGGTGGATCCCACTTGGTACGGCCAGCGGGTGACCCCGGCGCTGGTCGTAGATTGGCTGGCCACCGACCTGCTCTTCCCCGATGAATTTGAAGACCCCCTTTGGTTTGCCTCGGCGCTCTCCCGCAAAGAGTTGGTAGATTATCTGCTGCGTTGGGCAACCTTCACCGAACGTGAGCAAAACCGCCGGGGCGGGGAGCCAGCCATCCTCCGGGAGGCCATGGATGCGCTACAATTGGCTGCCGACCTAGCCGGATTCTCCTTCGATGCAAGCGACGGCTGGCCCGATGCCTTTGGTGGCATGGATCAGTTGCCGCTGCCCAGGGTGCTCTACGCCCGGGGCGCGGTGGCGCTGCTGGAGCCATTGATTGAAGCCAGCGCCCCCGGCGCCCTGCGCGATATTTGGCTGCCCATGCTAGACGATACCAGGAATCAAGAAGCCCGTATGGCCTGCGGCTTGGGCCTGATGGACTACGTACTATTAGAGCCGGATGGTTTTGCCTGCTTTGATCCCGACCGGGTGATGAGTTTGGATGCCGTACGGGAGCACGCCCGGCGCTTTGCCGAAATAGCGCTTGACTATTTGAATGACGAGCCCGAGCCGGTTACGATGGGCGAGGCCGCCTCCATGCTGCACCGGCTGCTGCGCGCCTTTGATGGGCGCCCAACCTACACCGGCCCCGTACAGGTGGTAGACAACGGCGCCGACGCCCCTTGGTATCTATCCCAAGAAAACACCGGCATCTACAGCGACACCAACTGCATGCCAGCGGCAGCCGCCATGGCTCTGCGTTGGTTCGACCCAAATAGCACCGAAACCCCCGAAAGCCTGCGCGCCCTGTTTCCGTTAGATGGCGCACCCTGGTATCCCGAGCAGGTGATGGAGGTATTCGCCGAGCACAGTGTGCCCTACTCTCTGCAAGAAGTAGAGCTGGACAGTTTGGTGGCATCATTGGATGCGGGGCACATCCTGCTGGTATTGCTCAACGAGGGCGGCGCTGGCCACTGTGTGATCATCAAGGGGTATATCCGGGAAGGCCCTGGCCTATGGTTTATCCTGTACGATCCGGCCAACCCCTACACCGATGCCTCCGGGGAGCCGGTAGGCCGCAACCGCCGTACCGAGGCCACGGAATTGCTGTTCGCCATAGAATGCCATTGGTGGCTGTATTTTGAAATCGCCCGGGAAGGGGAGGCGGGGGACTAAATGTACAAATAACAATTTACAACGCAAGTCTGGTCGTAGGGCGCGACGCCCCCGGCGCGCCGAGGCGTCGCGCCCTACCAATAATTCGCATTGTACTTTGGAATCCCACGATCAAATAAAAAGGAGAGAGCACCGAATGAAGTTCCCCGAAATGCCTTATGAGAGACCCAACATCGAATCCATGCTGGCCGAGCTCAAATCACTGGAAGCGCAACTCCGCGATGCCGCCAGCTTTGCCCAGGCCGACAGCGCCTTCCTTGCCCTGGACAAACTCAACCGCCACGTCCAAACCCAAATCGCCATCGCCCAGGCGCGCCACACTATCGACACCAACGACGCGTTCTACAATGCCGAGGTTGAATTCCTGGACGAACAAACCCCCGTGCTCACCGAAGGCCTCCAGGCCGCCAACAAAGCCCTGTTCGACAGCCCCTTCCGCGATGACTTCGCGGCCAAATACGGAGAGCTGCTGATCAAAAACATCGAGATCGAACTCAAAACCTTCTCGCCGGAGATCATCCCCGAACTCCAAGAAGAAAACCGCCTGTCCACCGAATACGACAAGCTGCTGGCCTCGGCCCAAATCCCCTTTGATGGTGATACATACACCCTCTCCCAACTCACACCCTTTAAAGAAGACAAAGACGATGCCAAGCGCCGGGAAGCCTGGATCGCCGAGGGTGGCTTCTACACCGGGCACGGCGAAACCCTGGACCGCCAATATGATGAGTTGGTGGCCCTGCGCCACAAGATGGCCCAAAAGCTGGGTTGCAAAAACTTTGTGGATCTGGGCTACTACCGCATGGGCCGCAACTCCTATACCCGGCAAGATGTGGACAAATTCCGCGACGCCATCGTAAAATACATCGTACCGGTGGCTAGCAGGCTTTACCGGCAACAGGCCGAACGCACCGGCCTGCCCTATCCCCTAAGCTTTGCCGACGCGGCGCTCACTTTCCGTAGCGGCAACGCCCGGCCCTTTGGCACACCGGAGCAAATCCTGGAGCACGGCAAAAAGTTCTACCACGAGCTCTCGCCCCGCACCGCCGAGTTTATCGACTTTATGCTGGACAATGAACTCATGGACGTGCTCAGCCGCAAGGGCAAGTCGGGCGGTGGGTACTGCAACACCTTCCCGGACTACAAATCGCCCTTTATTTTCGCCAACTTTAACGGCACCGCAGGCGATGTGGATGTAATGACCCACGAAGCCGGCCACGCCTATGCCGCCTATGTCGCGCGGGATATCGTGCCCCTTCAGAATCAACATCCCACCGCCGAGGCCTGCGAGATTCATTCCATGGCCATGGAGTTCTTCGCCTGGCCCTGGGTTGAGGGCTTCTTTGGCGGGGACACAGCCAAGTACAAGTACGGGCATCTGGCCGGTGCGCTCACCTTCCTGCCCTATGGCACCATGGTGGACCACTACCAGCACATCATATACGATCGCCCGGAGCTCACCCCGGCCCAGCGCCATGCCGAGTGGCGCAAACTGCTGGGCGTGTACATGCCCTGGCTCCTGCTGGACGACGGCATCCCCTTCTACGGCGAGGGCAAGGGCTGGCAGCGGCAGTTGCACATTTACATGATTCCCTTCTATTATATAGATTACTGCCTGGCCCAAACCGTGGCGCTGCAGTTCTGGGCGCTGATGCAAAAGGATGTGCCGGAAGCCTGGAACCGTTACGATGCACTGGTATCCAAGGCCGGCACCCGCACCTTCACCGGCCTGGTGGAGAGCGCCGGGTTGGACACCCCCTTCGGCGATGGCGCCTTGCGTACCGTGGCAGATGCAGCCATGAAGTGGCTGGATCAGGCCGACATGGATGTGATCAAATAATATGCAACTTTTTCATGATAGCCGCAACCCCTTTTATCGCTCCCCGGTTGGCGCTCTCCCTTGTGGGAGCGCCGCCCGTGTGCGCCTGCTGGTACGCGGCGATACCATCCCGGACGAAGTAACCCTGCGCGTGTGGCGCGGACATGAAGAGCGCCTGCCCATGTTGCCATTGGCAGACGGCACATACGAAGCGTCGTTACCGGCGGGCGACACGCCCATGCTGGTATGGTATCGTTTTGAAGTAACGACTGGCGGTCGGCACATCGTATACGGCAATGCCTACGACAACCTAGGCGGCGTGGGATGCGAGGGCAACGAGGACTCGTATCAACTCACCGTGTACGACCCGGCCTTTGACCCGCCCCATTGGCTTCGCGAAGGCGTGATGTATCAAATCATGGTGGATCGGTTTTACGACGGCGATCCAACCAACAGTCTGTTTTTTGCGCGGCAGGATATTCATCGCCATGCCGATTGGTACGAGCCCCCCGCCCTCACCCTCACCGATCAGGGCGATAACCTGGCCAACGACTTTTATGGCGGCAACCTGGCCGGTATCCGCGCCAAGCTGCCCTATCTGGCTTCCCTGGGCATCACGGTGCTGTACCTCAACCCCATCTTCCGTGCCAACTCCAACCACAAGTACGACACCGGCGATTATGAGCACATCGACCCCATGTTCGGCGACAACGCCGCCTTCACTGCCCTATGCGCCGAGGCAGGGTCGCTGGGCATTCGTGTGATGCTGGACGGCGTTTTCTCTCATGTAGGGGCGGACAGCCGCTACTTTAACAGTCGTGACACGTATCCTGGTTTGGGTGCATGGCAATCCACAAAATCACCCTACTACTCTTGGTTCACCTTCCACGAGTTTCCTCACACCTATGAGTGCTGGTGGGGTTTCAAAACCCTGCCCAACGTGCGGGAAGAGGAGCCTTCTTACGTAGACTACATGCTCACCGGACCCCAGGCCATCGTGCCCGGCTGGATCCAGCGGGGGGCCTCGGCCTGGCGTTTGGATGTGGCAGACGAGTTGCCCATGCCCTTTTTGCGCACACTGCGCCAAAGCGTAAAGGCAGCCCAGGCCGACGCCGTTGTCCTTGGCGAGGTATGGGAGGATGCATCCAACAAAGTAACCTACGGCTCCCTTCGCAGCTACGTGCTGGGCGACACCCTGGATAGCGTGATGAATTATCCCCTCCGAGAGGCCTTGATTGGATTTTTGCTAGGTCACATAGATGCCGAAATGATAAAGCGCCGCCTGGACGCGCTGGCAGAGAACTACCCCAAGCCCTTCTTCTATTCGCTGATGAACCTGCTGGGCAGTCACGACCGGGCACGCATCCTCAACGTGCTGGCAGAAAACGATGGCGAATCGATGTCCCGCGAGGAGCGCAGAGCCCTTGCGCTTTCGCCAGACCAGCGGTCTGTTGGGCAGCGTCGGGTGCGGCTTATGCTTCGCATGATCGCCGCGCTGCCCGGCATGCCCTGCGTGTACTACGGCGACGAGACAGGCATGGAAGGCGCCGCCGATCCCTTTTGCCGTGCCACCTACCCCTGGGGCCAGGAAGACGAGGAACAACTAGAATTCTTCCGCACCGAGCTGCTCCGGCGGCGGCAAACGCCCGCCCTCACCCGTGGCGAATATGCCCTTTTCGCCCCCCATCCAGACGTGTTGGTAGTGGTGCGATCCATCCGCAACGGCAAAGACGCTTTCGGCCAAAATGTACCGGTAGAGAACGATACCGTGCTATGCGCCATCAACCGGGCGAACGCCCCACGAAAGGTGCAGCTTCCTGCCGCGCTATTAGGCGAGAGCGAAGATATCGTGCTTACGCTGGGCGCGTTGGATTCTGTGATTCTGCAAGGCCATTGATAAGGAGATAGGTATACTCCATGAGGGCAAAAGAACTTTATGAAAAGCTAGATAACGATTTCATAACAGAAGGCATCCAGGACGTCGATTGGGCAGCCAGAATGCCAACATTAGACGCATATTTATTCCCACTGTTCAAGCAAAACGGCGGCATGGGATTGATGTGTGATTTTACCGATGAGATAGAAGAGGTTTATACAACCGTGTTTCTTTCCGAAAAGGTATTATCAAAAATAATGGGCGGCCAAATATCCAACGCAATGTTGTTTTCGCATCATCCTACAAGTTGGGATTTAAAAGATCACAACGGCAATTATGCGGCAGAAGCAAAATACATCGCTCAACTCAAAGAAAAAAACATATCCGTCTACATTCTGCACCATCCGCTTGACCATTTCGGCAAGTACTCAACATGCGGCACATTGGCCGATCAATTGGGGATTCACATTGAAAAACCTGCCTTTTCTCATTTTGGTGTAATGTGTGGAGTGATCGGCGCCACAGACTGCAAAACGATCAGCGAATTGCAAGACCGCTATTCACAAACCGTGGGGCATAAGACAAGCGCCTATGTATACGGAAACGAGAATATTCAAGGCGAAAGGGTAGCCCTCTGCCCCGGCGGGGGCAACATGATGCCCATAGCAAACGAAATGCTAAACAACAATGTCAAAACCCTGATCACAGGCGTTACCATCGTAAACGAAAGATCAAAGGAAACGCACGAGTACGAACAGAGGCATGGCATCAATCTGCTTGGCGGTACTCATTATTCATCAGAGAAATATGCACCGATGGAAATGTGCAAGTATTTTATGGCGCTAGGCCTGCCGTCTGCGTTCATGGATGATGAGCCTGATCTTTTTGATTTATGATGTGCAAGCGATAATTTTCGCCCGCGCCTTATTTTTGCCATAATCATGCGGTATACTAAATCCAAAGAGAAATCTCCCAGGGGGTGCGCCAATGTTTTACATGGATTCCACAATGCTTCTATTATTGCCTGGACTGCTGCTGTCGATGCTGGCCTCGTATTGGGTGCGCAGCGCGTACAGCAAGTACGCCAAGGTAAGCACCCGTGCCGGGATCACCGCCGCCGAAATGACACAACGCATGCTCCGCCAAAACGGCGCCGGTGATGTACGCATCGAGCGGGTTCGCGGCGAACTCACCGACCACTACGATCCCCGCGAGAAGGTGCTCCGCCTGTCCGATGGGGTATACGGCTCCACCTCGGTAGCCGCCCTGGGCATCGCCGCCCACGAGTGCGGCCACGCGTTTCAGCACCAAGACGAGTACGCACCGCTCAGCCTGCGCTCGGCCATTGTGCCGGCGGTAAGCCTTACATCCAATATGGCGATGCCGCTGTTTATCGCCGGGCTTTTTCTGTCATTGGAGCCACTTTTATGGATAGGCATCGCGTGCTTTATGGCGGCGGTGGTGTTTTCGCTGATCACCCTGCCGGTGGAGTTTAATGCCAGCGGGCGGGCGTTGCGTGCGCTGCAAGCCGACGGCTACCTCACCGACGAGGAGAACGCCGGGGCCAAAAAGGTGCTCAACGCCGCCGCCATGACCTACGTAGCCAGCGCCCTGATGGCGCTGCTGCAACTGGCCCGCTTGCTGCTACTAGCCAACGGGCGCTCGCGCAGGCGCTGATTTTATCAAATCATATCATTAAAATACGCCTGGGTAACTTGCAGTTGCCGCTTGCGTATGGCTTGCCAAAGATGATAATGAATCTCACCGGAACCCTTTGAAACCTTTGTACGCTTGATTGTTCCGTCGTCAAGCGTTTTTTCATAGAAATAATGATCGGTATCCTTGGCCAATACCCATCCGTCACGCTCGCAGAAGCGCTTTAACTCGCTCCAGCGCGGCATGTGATCATATCCCCAATCTTTTTTAAATCATCGGTAATCAGCACTTTTACGATAAAGGGCAAATGCCCCTTGCGATTGGGTGAAATGCTCCAAACGGGGTAGTGCTCATAATAATCTAAGGCGTACTCGTGCAGGTCGCCAGCAAGGGCCATGATCGCTTCCGGTTCAGAAGGCGCATTCACCGCAATGTCTATTTGATCAAGGGTTAGTGTGATCGACCCATCGCCTTCTTGATACCGCTCGGCGGTAAAGGCGCAGTTGCTGGTCAAAGTTTCAATAAGGTTTAGGTTGGCCAGCATCAAGTGGTCGCGGGTTCGCTGAATAAAAACCGGCCTTTCACGCACAACTGTGTCTATCACCGAACTAAAGGTATTACGTACAGCCGTAGCGTTCATCGAAACCATCTCTATCACCTTCCTCACGCCCCCACATTAACATATTGCGTACAACATGTCAATAATGTACGTTTTTGCGAGGAGAATTACTCTTCCTTAATTCCCCATCTCAATACTAATTTCCCCAAACATCCTCACCAAATCCTCCACGGCATAGGCATCCCGTCCGGAGCCGGTCACGTCCAAAACGGCCCGGCCTTGGTGCATCATCACCAGGCGGTCGCCATAGCTCATCGCATATCGAAGGTTGTGGGTCACCATCAGCGTGGTCAGCTTTTTTTCGCGCACCACCCGGTCGGTAAGCTCCATCACCGTTTCGGAGGATCGAGGATCCAGCGCCGCCGTGTGCTCGTCCAGTATCAGCAGATCGATGGGCGTCATGGTGCACAGCAGCAACGCCAGCGCCTGCCGTTGCCCGCCGGATAAACTGCCCACGGTTAGATGCAATTGATTTTCCAGCCCCAAACCCAGGGGCTCCAGGGCCGCCCGGTAGGCGTTCATCCGTCTTCCGTTCACACCGGGCCGCAACCCGTAGGCCCGGCCCTTGTTATCGGCCAGGGCCATGTTTTCCAGTATCGTTAGGTTGGCGCAGGTGCCCTTAGCCGGATCCTGAAACACCCGGCCGATAAACGCCGCCCGCTGGTGATCGCGTTGCCTATCCACATTGCGGCCTGCCACTTCCACGGTTCCCGCATCCTGGGGCACCGTGCCGCACAGCAGGTTAAGCAGCGTGGTCTTGCCCGATCCGTTGCTGCCGATCACCGACACAAACTCGCCCTTGCAAATCGTAAGGCCAAAATCGGCAAACACGGGCCGCTCGTTCACCGAGCCTGGGTTAAACGTCTTGTGGATGTGTTCGATCCTCACCATCATCTCGCCGCCCACAGGATTAGGTACGATCAAGCTTTGCACGCGCTCCCCTCCTCCCGTCTAGCACATTGCCGGTTACCAGTGCCGCAATAAACAGCGCCGCCATCAACATCTTTAAATAATTGGTGGGCAGGCCCATTTGCATGGCCGCCACCAGGCACGCTTTATACAGCACACAACCCGTCAAGGCCATGGTGGTAGGCCGCACAAAACGCAGCCCACGCAACAAACTGGTGCCGATAATCACCGACGCCAGGCCCATCACCACGATGCCCGTGCCACTCGATACGCTGGCGCTTTGGGCCTGCTGGGCCAGCACACTGCCCGACAGCGCGGTGAGCCCATTGCCCAACATCAGGCCAGTCACCTTCATGCGGCCCGGGCTCACGCCCTGGGATACCACGTACTGGGCATTGTCGCCGGTGGCACGCAACAGCAGGCCCGATTGGGTTTTGTAATACAGATCCAGCAGCAGCTTCACGATCAGCGTGATTACGGCCAGTATGATCAGCACCCGGCGTGGCCGGAGCGCCTCCGGCAGCAGCATGGGAAGGCCGCTGTTAAACACTGTAGGCTGATTAAAAAAGGGCGCCACCGCACGGCCCCCCAGCACCGCCAAGTTGACCGACCACAGGGCCGTCATCACCAATATGCCGGACAGCAGATCGGATATCTTAAGCCGCACATGCAAAAAGCCGGTGACCGATCCGGCGGCGCCGCCACAAACAAAAGAAATGCACAGCGCCAGCACGGGATGGACGCCCGCGGTGATCAGCGCGGCCGTTACGCAGGCTCCCAGCGGAAATGTGCCATCCACCGATAGATCGGGGAAGTGCAGCACGCTGTAGGTGATCAACACACCCATCGCCATGATGCCGTAGATCAGGCCTTCCTCCATCACGTTAATCAAAAGCCGGACAAAAATATCCATCCCCAACCCCCTTGAATTCAGTGTACAGTGTACAAATGAGAATCATCATTTGTACACTGTACACTGTAATATGTGCATTCGTTTCCTACGGCGCTACGTCTTCGGCATGAGCATAGGCTTCGGGCAACACAATGCCCAACCTTGCGGCCACGGCGCTGTTGTAGGCCGGTGTGCACTCGTCAATCAGCCCCACGGGCATGGTTTGTGGCACGGCATTGCCGCTGAGTATCTCTGCAGCCATCAGTCCTGCCACACGGCCCAATGCCACATAATCGATACCTTGGGCAGCTAGGCAACCGTTCACCACCTGCTCCACCTCGGAGCCAAACACGGGGATACCGGCCTCATCGGCGGCGTACAGCACCAGCGCCAGGTTGTTCACCACATTGTTGTCGGTAAAGTTGTTGATGCAATCCACGCCCTTGGCCACTAACGTGGCAGCGGCAGAAGCCACCTCGGCATCGGAAGCGACACCCTGGGCCACTACCGTAAAGCCGTATTCCGGCGCAATGGCGTTCAGTTGAGCCAGGTGGGTAATCGAGTTGGGCTCGCTGGTAGTATAGATCACGCCGATGGTTTCGGCATCCGGCAGAAACGCGCGGATCATCTGCACCTGGGCCTCCAGGTTCAGCACGTCGGACACGCCGGTGGCATTGGTGCCCGGCGCTTCGTTGGATTCCACCACGCCGCACGCTACCGCATCGGATACAGCCACAAACACCACGGGGATACCCTCTTCCTTGGTGGCGGCATAGGCGCTCATGGCCGAGGGGGTAGCTACGCCCACCAGCATGTCGTAACGGTTGGATACCATCATCTTGGCCTGCATGTCGCTGGTGCCCCAGTCACCCATGGCGTTTTGAAAGTCCACCTTCAGCGTTTCGCCTTCCACGAATCCGCCTTCGGCCAGCCCCAGCAAAAAGCCGGTGGTGCAGTTGTCTAGGGAGGGATGGGGCGCAAATTGAATGATGCCCACGGTCTTGACTTCAGCAAAAGCAACAAACGCAACAGAGGAGGCGCACAGCAGCGCACACAGCAACAATACAAATAGCTTTTTCATGGGATATACCTACCTTTCAAAATGCTTTATTCAATATAGATCAAAGGTTTTTTGTGATTAGCGCCGCCATCGCCACGTCATTCTCCGCCACTCCTTTCGAGATCACTTTTCCAGTAGAATAGCAAAAAGCTCTTGCCCCACAAGGGACAAGAGCTAAAGCTCCTGCGGTACCACCCAACTTGCCTGGTTTTTACTCCAAGCCGCTTTGCCACGCACCAACATGCGCGCTCCCTGATAACGGTGGGATGTCCGTCGGCAGCTACTTGGTTCCCGCACACGCGGAATCCGTTCGCACCGCCCTCCGAAGCCCATTCCGACCGGCCTATCCTGCCACGGTCCCACCACCACGTGGCTCTCTGTAAGGAAGCATCCGGGCGTACTCGCCTTCATCACAGGTTTTTGGATTTGTGCATGATTATATCCATTGGCCAGGGTATTGTCAACCATTATTTTTTAAAATTGTGCAGGAATTTTTTTCAGGCACAGGCAAATGGCCTGGTTTTGCTTGCAACCCACACAAAAACCTGCTATAATTCTGCCTGCTGCTTGAACCTACGGAGAGATGGCCGAGCGGTTGAAGGCGCTGGTCTTGAAAACCAGTGATGCCGAAAGGCACCGGGGGTTCGAATCCCTCTCTCTCCGCCATCTTCTGTTTGGCAAAGCCAAACGCTTTGGAGAAGTACCCAAGAGGCTATAAGGGGCTCCCCTGCTAAGGGAGTAGTGCTCGATAACGGCAGCAAGGGTTCGAATCCCTTCTTCTCCGTCGTTAAGGACAAATCCGAACCCCAAACCAATCTTTATTGGTGAGGCGTTCGGATTTATTATTTACTTCGGATGAACCCCGGCAAACAAAAAAGGGGCGGCGCAACTGCTTAAAAACAATTGCGCCCCTCGCAAGCATGCATTATCTGAAATACGCCACACCGCCTTCAAAGAGGGGCTGGAACATGTTCCCCTCCACGTTTTTGTACAGATCCCTTCCGGCGCGTTCCGTGTGGCCCATCTTGCCGAGGATCCGCCCATCCGGGCTGGTGATGCCCTCGACGGCCCAAAGCGACCCATTGGGATTGTGGCGCGAATCCAT
>Ga0123356_10004077_pt1 | contig 15179 bp, 11 predicted proteins | sample TergutEmb28metaG_2_FD_92546 | JGI IMG/M metagenome (GOLD analysis project Ga0123356, IMG submission 92546) | Embiratermes neotenicus P3 segment gut microbial communities from Petit-Saut dam, French Guiana - Emb289 P3 | ecosystem: Host-associated > Arthropoda: Insects > Digestive system > Gut ... | reverse complement strand
GAGAAAGATCGCACTAATCGGGGAGTTAGCGGTGCCCTGTAACCTGCAATCCGCTACAGCAGGGGTGAATCCCGGTCCCCGGACTTCTGATGTGTTGTCAGCTCCTGATAAGCAGCGTTGACGAGTCGGTCTCGCGCAACGTGAATTCGTGAACCATGTCAGGCGGGGAACCGAGCAGCATTAAACGAAATCTTACGTGTGCCGTGAGGCAACCGGCTCCGAGCCGGCTGTCGGGTAAGCGGGTATATTATATTTTCAAAGACCGGTGTGCGATCTTTCTCTCAGGCGTAAATATAGTATCGCAAGCGATACATTGGGAAATGTTTAAATTTCTTTTGGGAGATTTGTCTATGTATCAAGCTCTTTACAGAAAATATAGACCTCGCATTTTTCGTAACGTTGTAGGACAGGAACATATAACCGAAACTCTGCTTCGCCAATTATCGAGCGGCAGGCTTTCGCACGCTTATCTTTTTGTAGGTACACGAGGCACGGGAAAAACCACATGCGCAAAAATACTTTCCCGCGCAGTTAACTGTTTATATCCCGACGAAGGTGAACCGTGCAATAAATGTACTGCGTGTACCGGAATAGAGGACGGAAGCATCCTTGATGTTTTGGAGCTCGATGCCGCGTCAAATAACGGTGTCGAAAACGTCCGCGCTCTTCGCGATGAGGCAATATATACTCCTGCTGCAGTAAATAAACGTGTCTATATTATTGACGAAGTTCATATGCTCTCAACTCCTGCATTTAACGCTCTGCTAAAAATCTTGGAAGAGCCGCCGGAGCATATTCTTTTTATTCTCGCCACTACGGAGCTGCACAAAGTGCCGGCAACCATACAAGGACGCTGCCAGAAATTTTCTTTTAAAAGACTCTTACCGGCTGTTCTCGCAAGCCATTTAAGTAAAATCGCATCAGATGAAGGTTTGTCGCTTACCGCAGATGCCGCAGAGAAACTTTCTCTACTTGCAGACGGTTCAATGCGTGATGCCATATCACTGCTCGATCAATGTGCATATGATAACTCTATCGATCTGACACGTATACAAGAAACACTCGGTCTTGCAGGACACAATGAAATACTGAGCCTTATAAGTCATGTCACCGACGGAGACATTTTGTCTTCATTAAGTATTTTAGATGATTTATACAAAGACGGCAGAGATATGTCATCCTTGTTAAATGAAATGACATCGCTGGTTCGCGATTTACTTGTGTTCAGGCTTTCCCCCGATTCCGGATTATTGCTTACCGTTAATTTTAACACTTCAGACCTTTCCGCATTATCAAAAAAACTGACTCATAACAAGTTATTCCATTACCTCGATATCTTAAAAACAGCAGTTTCGGGATTAAACCGCACCGGAATTTCAAAGCTGTCGGTCGAAATGTGCCTGATAAAAATGTGTGACTCTGACGACAAACCGGTAAACAAAGACACTAACAAAGAGACAGCACCGTCCCCTGTCGCAAATTGCGACACAACACCGTCCCCTGCTGTCGCAAATTGCGACACTACACCGTCCCCCACTGTCGCAGAGCTGCCCCCTGTTGCACAGAGCATAGAGACTTTAAAAGCTTTCGGAATAGTTAAGTTTGAGTAATATTTATATTTAAATAAAGGAGAGATGTTACATTGGGTAAAAAAGGCGGATTCCGCGGCGGTGGTTTAGGTGGCGGAATGAACATGAATATGATTAAGCAGGCGCAGAAAATGCAAGACGACCTGCTTAAAATGCAGGCCGAAATGGAAGATAAAACATATTCCGCGGCATCCGGCGGCGGAGTTGTAACAGCAGTCGTAACAGGGAAACGCGAGCTTTCCGAACTTACCATAGACCCCGATGCAGTAGACCCGGAAGATGTGGAAATGCTTCAAGACTTAATAGTCGCAGCCGTAAACGAAGCATTACGCAAAGCCGAAAACAGCATGTCGGATTCTATGTCAAAGCTGACGGGTGGATTAGGTTTCGGATTTTAAATAGCTCTAACCGTCAGCTTACTGACAAGGCGGATTAGGTTTCGGGTTTTAATCTCCACCGTCGTCGCCGTTTGGATCTGTGCCGTCACCGCCGGTGCCGAGGCCCGCACCGTCACCTGCGAGATCGTGGTCCGCCGGTGGTGTAATCATGTCTCCGATTCGGATTATATCAAGGGTGCCGAGTACTTCGTACAAGGCATCTCTTTGCTGTTCATTTTCATATCTGATGACAAAAGCAAGAGCTATGTCGCTGCCGACAATATCATGTATCCATACTTCAAAAGTATCGGTGCCGTGCCGGTCTATGGCATGATAGCCGTAAATCGTCGAACCGTGAATGATTTCTTCTCTTGTAAATGTAGCTTCGGTACCTCCGGAATAGCGGTTTAAAAACGACTCCGCACTTACGTCACCGCCTTGAGCGGGCGGTATCATGGTAAATACAATTTCAAGTCCTGCTCTGCCTCCGGCGATGTAAGTAAACAGCCACTTTAAATCCCCTTCTTCATAATCAAAATATTCATCTCTTGCATAAACGAGCAAAATATTATTTTCTGATATTATAAGCTGATAACGGGTTCCCTGAGGCGGCGGCCGGGGTGTTGTTACGGGTGCCGCTCCACTGCCTTCATCATCACCGTTTTCACCATCGGGCGGCTCATCTCCGTCTTCGCTGCCGCTTTGTCCCGGACCGCCGGAAACCGACCCCGGGTCAACACGGGCAACTCCGCTGTTAATCACTATAAGCTGAACGCAAAAAACAACTAATGTTATAATACAAACAACTGTTAGTCCCAAGAGCAGATTTTTAAAGAGGCTACTCATCGAATGTTCCTCCACGGTTTGAGTTTAATTTTTGAAGACCCGTATTTATACGGCGCAGTGTTTCTTCTTTCCCGAGAATATATAGTAGTTCTACGGCTCCGCCCGGCGTTACTGCTTTTCCCGCTGCTGCTATACGTACCGGCCACATTAATGTTGCATTTTTTACATCGAGATCGAGTGCCAATGTTATTAAAGTATCATGAATAGCTTCACTTGTCCAATCGCTTTGAAGTTCAAGTGCTTTTTTTGCCGAAATTAACATATCTCTTGATATCATTTTATCTGTTTTTGACTTTTTGTGAATATATAATTCTGTGTCATAATCGGGCAAATTGTCGAAAAAGTCAATTTTATCGGGAATATCGTTAAGCTTTTCACATCGCGCCTGAAGGATTTTCGCAACTTCATCTATCGAAATATTCGGGTTTTTTATTGCACTGCTGATGTATGGTTTTGCTATGTCGGCAAATTCACCGGGAGTTAAGGCACGTATATATTCACTATTAAAGTAATTAAGTTTGTTTATATCAAATATTGCGGGAGATTTTGAAATTCCGCTGACATTAAATTCTTTTACCAGTTCAATTAGATTAAACTTCTCGTTCTCTCCGCCCGGGCTCCATCCGAGAAGAGCCACATAGTTTAGTATTGCTTCCGGTAAATATCCTTCTGCCAAAAGATCATCATATGTCGGATCTCCCTGCCGTTTTGACAATTTATTTTTCTCATCTCTCATAACCGGAGAAACTGTTATGTATGCGGGTATTTCCCAACCGAATGCTTTGTATAATATATTATACTTTGGTGCCGAGCTTATATATTCACTTCCCCGCATTACATGTGTAATCCCCATTAAGTGGTCATCTATTACATTGGCAAAATTGTATGTCGGCAATCCGTCCCGCTTTAATAATACCATATCATCAAGAGTTTTATTGGGTGTTGTAACATCACCGAACACAATATCATGTACGGTTGTTTCGCCTTCTCTCGGTGCTTTCATACGTACGACAAAGGGGTCACCTGCATCAACACGTTTTTTTGACAGGTCATAGCTTAAATCCCGGCAAGGATCATTTTTAATTTCATATTCTCTTTTTTCATCAGAATCACAGAAGCAATAGTATGCGGCACCTTTTTCGCATAACAGCTCCGCATATGGTCTGTATATACTTTTACGTTCACTTTGTGTATATGGTGCGACCGGACCCCCGACATCGGGACCTTCATCATAGTTAAGTCCGGCTCCTTTTAACGTTTTAAAAATAATGTCTGTTGCTCCTTCAACAAATCTTGCTGTGTCGGTATCTTCTATTCTGAGAATAAATGTTCCTCCGGCCTGTTTTGCCGTAAGATATGCGTAAAGAGCTGTACGTAAGCCTCCGACATGCATATACCCTGTCGGGCTCGGGGCAAATCTTGTCCGCACTTTCCCTTTTGGGATTTTTGATTCCATGTTTTCAAACCATTGTTTTTCCATTTACCGGTTTCCTCTTAATTCTGTAATTTATTAAGCTCTTCTTTTTCCAGTTCCAAATATGCCACCTTGCCTACCAGTGTACGGGGGAGTTCTTTTCTGTATTCGAATTCCGACGGTATTGCATATTTTGCTATGTTTTTTTTGCAATGCTCATATATTGATTTTTTTATTTCATCGGTTTCTTCTTTGTTGTCCCGCAGAATTATAAACGCTTTGATTTTTTGCATTTTATAGTCGTCCGGTATACCTATAACACAGCTTAATAAGACGTCCTTATGTGATTCTATCGCATTTTCGAGCTGTGTCGGGTATATGCTGTACCCGGAGGAAATAATCATTCTTTTCATTCTCTGGCGAAAATAGATAAACCCGTCTTCATCCATTACACCAAGGTCTCCTGTGTGCAGCCAGATTCTTCCGTCTGCATGGGTTTGGAGTGTTTTGGCGGTTTCTTCATCGTCATTATCGTACCCCTTCATTACAGTAGGTCCGGAAATGACAATTTCACCTTCGGAGCCATACGGCATTGTATCTTGTGTGTTTTGCCCGATAATTTTATATATCATATCAGGATACGGAATTCCGATACTGCCTTCCTTGTGATATTTTCGCGGTGTCAGGCAGCTCGCCGTTACACATTCCGTTAGCCCGTAACCTTCTCTTACCTGCTCTTTTGAGCCGCATTTTTTTAGCAGCATGTCAACTTTACGTTTTAATTCTATCGATAATGAGTCCCCTCCCGAAAAGATTCCTTTCATTTGAGACATATCAATTTTACCTATATCGGAATGTCGCAGCATCGCTTCATATAGTGTCGGTACACCTGCTATATAATGAGGTTTTTGTTTTTTAAGCAGCTTTACATATGATGAAAGAGAAAACTGCGGTATAAGAAGAGCTGTCGCCCCTGCAACAAAAGCAGTATGCAAGCATACACCAAGACCGAAGCCGTGAAATACAGGCATAATTGCAAGCATTTTATGGCTCGGTACAACGCAGTCACCGGCTGCAATAGTTTGCATGGCGAGAGCATTGAAATTAAGATTTGTCAGCAATATCCCTTTTGCCGTCCCCGATGTTCCGCCACTGTAAAGTATTGCTGCTACATCATCGGCATTCACGGAAGCAGGGGGACAGGTACCGTGTTTACCTTGTGAAGCAAAGTCGCTGTATCTTAGTATTTTTCCTTCTGTAGGTTTGCGTTTTATCTTTCGCCCTTTTGTCAACAGATAAAGTAACTTTTTTATGCCTTTTAGTCCGTCTTCCACTCCTGAGAGAATCAGTAAATTTGCATTTGTTCTCGGCAATATTTCCAATAGTTTTGATGAAAATTGATCGAGTGTCAGGACAGCAACACTTTTGCTTTTATTTATATATCTGACCAATTCTTCTTCCGCGGATAACGGATGAACCATATTTGCAACAGCGCCGATAAAATTGAGTGCGTAAAAAACAATTACCGCCTGCGGTGTATTCGGCATGCATATTGTAAATCTGTCGGATTTTTTTACACCTGCTGCAATAAGTCCGTTTGCACAGATTTTTATTTCATCTACAAATTCTTTATAGGTTTTCCTGCATCCGAAAAAATCATATGCTGTAATATCCGGATATTTTTCTGCGGTTTCAAAGACCATCTCTGCCATTGATTTATCCGGGTAGTCCAAGCTGTGCGGTACATCTCCGTATGACTTGAGCCATGGTGTGTCGATTGTCATTTAATGGTTATCCTTTACTTTGATTTTTTGAGAATAACATATTTTATTTTATCCATCAACAGATGCTTTCATCAGTGCCAATAATTTCTCACGGCTGTTATTATGCGGATTTTCAATGACATGGTCGAGCAGTTTTCCTAAGGTTTCTCCAAGCTCTTTTCCGGGCGGATGTCCTATTTCCAAGAGGTCGCGCCCGGTTACACAAAGCTCTCCGAGTGAAAAGCACTCTTTACTGTTTATTATATGCTCTGCTTTTTTAAGTGAGTCTGAATTATACGATTCGTTAAAAACATCACTGACGGCAGCTGCGCAGCGTACTATTGAGGCGTCATTTTTTGACAACAACTGCTTAATACTTATTTTATCGTCGGGGAAGTCTGTAATCGCGAGTGCCCGTAAGCATGTTTTTATGGTTTTCCCGTCTAAGTGCATACTCTGTAAAAGCTCGGTTGCTGTACTGATAAAATTCTGCTTTAATAAGATAGCGCAAAAAGCACACCACCGCAGCATTGATTCTGCCGGCAGAATGTTGAGCTTTTCGAGTCCTGCGGGAGCTTTCCCGGATGTTGCAATAAATTTATTGAGCAAGCCAATCATAATCATTTCTCCGGCTATTTCCGGTCTTTTTGACATGAGTATTTTATCAAGTTCGTTACGAATGCGCTCACTGCTTATTTTATTGACCAGTCCGGTGTTTGCATAAACGGCTTTTAGTGTCTCCGATTCTATTGAAAACCCAAGTTGTGCGCTAAAGCGCAGTGCTCTGAACATACGAAGAGCATCTTCCGAAAAACGGGTATTCGGTCCTCCGACGCATCTGATTATCTCGTTTTTGATATCGTCCATTCCGCCGAACGGGTCGAGCAGTTCTCCTTCAATTGATTCAGCCATTGCATTGATGGTAAAATCCCGGCGGCTCAGGTCCTCGGTGATATTTGAAATAAACTCAACATCATCCGGATGGCGTCCATCATTATAATCACCGTCTGTTCGAAATGTGGTTATCTCCACGGAGCATTCGGGCAGTACAACGGTTACAGTTCCGAATTTTTCTCCCGTAAGAACGGTTTCGGAAAAAATGCTTGCTACTTCCACGGGTTTTGCCGAAGTCGCAAGATCCCAATCATAAACGGTTCTGTTCATGACTGCATCTCTTACGCTTCCGCCTACTATATAACTGTCATATCCTTCGGAAACTAATTTATTTAATATAAAAGCAATGTATGCAGGAGGTGCTGTTATTTTCATTCTCTGACCGCCTTGATTTCATATATACCCGAAATTTTATTTCATTTAACAATAGTGCACTTAAGGCTTTTTCCCGGTCTTTTGCCGAAAATCAACTTATTTAACTGTTGTAAAATCTTGCTTCCAATAGTATAATCAAAAATCGGTATTATTGCAAATTAATGCAATTAATTAATTTCATCGTTATCCCGGTTATCCCGGCACAAAGGAGCAATATGCTTTCAACCGAGTTTGGAAAACGTATAGATAATGGAAAAAAATGCCACTTTGTCGGTATCGGCGGTGTTTCAATGTCACCGCTTGCCGAGATTTTACATTCAATGGGTATTGAAGTTTCCGGTTCTGATATAAATGAAAGCCCTGCCGTCAGCGACCTGCGGGCACTTGGAATAAAAATCACAATCGGTCACTCGGGCGACAACATAAAAGATGTGGATTACATCATACGTACGGCAGCGGCAAGAGAAGACAACGATGAAATAAAGGCTGCACGTGCAGAGGGCATTCCGGTTTTCGAGCGCGCAGAAGCCTGGGGATATATAATGCGCAAGTACAGAAATGCGATTTGTATTTCGGGTACTCACGGAAAAACAACAACAACCTCAATGGTCTCACACATTTTACTTGCTGCCGATGCCGACCCGACTATTATGATCGGCGGAACTCTGCCTGTGTTGGAGTCGGGATGCCGTGTCGGCAAAGGCGATGTAATCGTTGTTGAATCCTGTGAATATTACAATTCATTTCACAACTTCCACCCGACAGTCACTGTTGTTTTAAACATAGACGCCGACCATTTGGATTTCTTTAAGGATTTGGACGATATAAAAGATTCTTTCCGCACATTCGCAACACGAATTCCTGCTCGCGGCAGTATAGTATGTAATGGTGACGATTTAAACACAATGGATACACTTGCACCTGTCGGACACGAGCTTTTAACTTTCGGATTTAATGAAAACGCTTGTGTCACCGGTCTCCCGATGCGTGTTCGCGGTGTAAACGCAAACTTTTCCGGGCGGGCACCTTCCATGGATGTTTTTTATGACGGAAAGCCCGTTTGCAAAATTACCTTGCAAATTCCCGGAAGACATAACCTTGTAAATGCTCTTGCCGCAACCGCAGCCTGTCTTGCCATTGACATTGACCCGAGAGCTGTTGAATCAGGTCTTTTCGGTTATACGGGAGTCGGCAGACGCTTTGAATATAAAGGCAGTTATAACGGCGCGGATATTTATGATGACTATGCTCACCATCCCCGCGAGTTACGCGCTCTGCTCGATACGGTCGAAGCCCTTAATGCATACGAACGTGTAATTTTGGCATTTCAGCCGCATACTTATACAAGGACCAAAGCACTCTTTTCCGACTTTGTTAGGGAGCTCGAAAGACCTGATGTGGTATTTTTAGCAGAAATTTATGCCGCACGGGAAAGCAACAATGTCGGAATATCATCAAGTGTTTTGGCAAACGCTGTTGCCGGAGCCAAGTGTATATCCGATTTTTCTGTTTTGACCAAAGAGGTCAGAAGTATTGCCCGTAAGGGAGATATTATACTTACTGTCGGTGCCGGAGATATTTTTAAGGTAGGCGAAGCACTGGTACAGAGATAAGAAAAGGTGGACGCTCCCGATGAAGTTTAGCAACTGGGATATAGGCAGTTTTGACAGAGATACTGCAGTTGAGTTTTGCCGCAACGGAGTAAATCCGCTTGTTTCTGTTTTTCTTGCTTCAAGGGGTATGACAGGCATAGATGAAGTTAATGCAATTCTCGGTAACGAACCTGCAGTTTTTTACGATCCCTTTTTAATGGCCGATATGGACAAGGCTGTGAAGAGAATCAAAGAAGCAGTGACAAAAAACGAGAAAATCGCTGTTTACGGCGACTACGATGTGGACGGCATGACTTCATGTGCCGTGTTATCCATATGGTTGACTTCAAAAAACGCAAACTATAAAACATACATTCCGGGAAGGTTTGACGAAGGATACGGACTTAATAACACAGCTCTCGATGCACTTAAAGCAGACGGAGTAAAATTGGTTGTTACCGTTGATTGCGGAATCACGGCAATTGAAGAGGCATTACATGCACAGTCTATCGGTCTTGATCTTGTCATAACAGATCATCACGAATGCAGAGGAACCCTGCCGAAAGCACATGCAATAGTTGATCCGAAGCGTCCTGATTGTAAATATCCCTACAAAACACTTGCAGGTGTCGGAGTTGCATTTAAACTGATATGCGCATTGGAAGACGATTATCTCTCGGATGAAATTTTTAGTTCGTACTGTGACTTGGTTGCACTCGGAACAGTAGCGGATGTTATGCCTGTAGTCGGAGAAAACCGCGAGTTGATTAAGTCCGGTTTGGAAATTTTAAACTTAAACCCGAGACCGGGAGTTCGCGGTTTATTACAGGAGGTAGGCATCACCCCCGGTAATATTACATCCGCAACAATCGGTTTTACACTTGCCCCGAGATTAAATGCAGCCGGAAGGATGGGGCAATCCGATCTTTCCGTTAACCTTCTACTGTCAAATAGTCCCGAGCAATCCGATTTGCTCGCCGCAGAGCTTTGCCGTCTCAATTCGGAACGCCGCCGCCTTGAACAGGAAATATATGATGAAGCAACAGCAATGTTGCCCGATGATGTTCCGAATGAACCTGTTGTCCTTGCACACCGTGGTTGGTATCAAGGTGTTACGGGTATAATTGCCGCAAAAATGGCGGAGCGTTATTGTTTACCGGTCATTATAATCAGTATAGACAACGACGGAATCGGACGCGGTTCATGCCGCAGCTTCGGTTCATTTGTTTTATACGACGCATTAAGTTCTTGCGAGGATATCTTGGATAATTACGGCGGTCATGAAATGGCTGCAGGTGTCACCGTCAAAGAAGATAATATAAACGAATTTCGTAAACGAATTACAAAATATTATGACGACAGTTTCGAAATAATGCCCGCACCGGGATTAAAAATGGATTTTGAGGTTGAAAAACCGGAGCTTCTGACACTAAGTAATATAGAAGCCTTGAACAATCTTGAACCGTTCGGAAACGGCAATCCGTCGCCGTGCTTATTTATTAAAGGCGCTGTCGTTTCATCAACACAATCAATCGGCGACGGTAAACATTCACGGTTAAAGGTGGAAAAAGCCGGCAAAAGCCTTGATTGCATTTTCTTTTCCGTGTCTGAAGATGACTTGGGTGTCAACGAAGGAATGCATGTAGATTTGGCTTTTGAACCTCAGGTTAATGAATTTAGAGGCCGCAGCAGTGTCCAGCTGCAACTTTACGATATAAGAACGAGCAGGGATTAAAGCTTATGGTAAGTGTTATTGAAAAATTCCATGACCTTGAAGCAGTCATACTTGAGTATATTCCCGGTGCCGATATTGAGCGCATCAGGTCTGCTTTTGAGTATGCACGTAAAGCTCACGGCAAGCAGCTTCGTAAAGACGGGAACGAATACATAACCCATCCTATAGCTGCTGCCGAAATCGTCGCCGAAATCGGAATGGACGAGGATTCTCTGTGTGCGGCATTATTACACGATTGCATTGAAGATACGGATGCAACATATGAAGAAATTGAAGAGCTTTTCGGCAAAGATGTCGCGAGTATCGTTGAGGGTGTAACAAAACTTTCGCGCGTGACATATACAAGCGTTGAAGAAGAGCAGATGGAAAATCTCCGTAAAATGCTCTTTGCCATGGCTCAGGATATTCGCGTTATTTTAATCAAACTTGCAGACAGATTGCATAATATGCGTACATTGCAATATGTTTCCGAAATAAAGCAGAGAGAAACCGCTCTTGAAACAATGGAAATGTACGCACCCATCGCTCATCGCCTCGGTATGCAAAGAATCAAATGGGAGCTTGAGGATATCTCAATCAAATATCTCGATCCCGTTGCCTGTAATGAAATTATTGAAGAACTGAAATTACGTCATATTGAAGATGAAACATTTCTTAACGGTGTTCAAACAAAACTTGTGGAGCGTCTTGGTGAATACGGAATTTCCTGTCAGGTTTCCGGACGTGTTAAGCATCTTTACAGTGTGTATAGAAAGATGTTCAGTGAAAACAAACTTTTACCCGAAGTGTTGGATTTGCATGCAATTCGTATAATCGTAAATGATATAGCCGACTGCTACAATGTCCTCGGTCATATTCACGAGCTTTACCGTCCTATTCCCGGATGCTTTAAGGATTATATCGGTACCCCGAAGCCAAATATGTATCAAAGCCTGCACACCAATGTCATAGGCAGCGAGGGTGTGCCTTTTGAGGTTCAAATCCGCACATGGGAAATGCACCAGACTGCCGAGTACGGCATTGCCGCACACTGGAAATATAAAGAAGGCAAGGGCGGAAGAGTAGCTGATGAAGAGAAGTTTGCATGGGTAAGACGTTTATTGGAATCCGGGCAGGATAGTGATGCACAGGAATTTATGCATGCATTAAAAGTTGACATGTTCGCAGACGAAGTTTTTGTTTTTACTCCGAGGGGTGATGTCATTAACCTTCCTGTCGGTTCGACCCCCATCGATTTTGCTTACAGCATCCATTCGGAGGTTGGCAACAGAATGACCGGAGCCATGGTTAACGGTCGTTTAGTCACTTATTCACACGTCTTAAGTAACGGCGATATAGTTAAAATTATAACCTCAAACTCGGCAAAAGGTCCAAGCCGCGAATGGCTTGAGCTTATCAAAAGCCCTGAGGCGAGAAATAAAATACGGCAATGGTTCAAAAAAGAAAAACGTGACGAAAATGTTATTCACGGCAAGCTTGCATTTGAAGCAGAGCTTCGTCAGACAGGTATTACTCTTGCCGAAGCTATGCACGATGATGTTCTGCCGATGATTCTCTCCCGCGCTTCATTCGGTACCCTTGAAGAAATGTACGCCGCAATTGGTTACGGAGGTATTACCGCACAAAAAATTGTAAACAAGCTACGTGACGAACTGCGTTCCGTATCAAAAATTAAACGGGATGAGCCGTCGCAGAAAACTGCCGATTCAAAAAACAACATGCGCATAAGACCTACCCGTGGTATTGTTGTCGAGGGGCTGGATAATTGCCTTATTAAGTTTGCCCGTTGCTGTACCCCTATTCCCGGTGATGCCGTTGTCGGTTTTATGACGAGAGGCTACGGAGTTTCAGTTCATCGTCAGGATTGTCCGAATTACATAAAATCCTTAATGGAACCCGAAGAAGACGGCAGATGGATTCGTGTCTCCTGGGGCGACACCGAGGGTACATTATATTCCACAACAATTGATGTCCAAGTCCTTGACCGCACCGGTATAGTCGTCGACGTAGCTTCTGTTCTAAACTCGTTAAATGTAAAAATAACTTCTTTTAACGCAAGAACGGCAACTGACGGCGTAACAGCTATAACAATTGTTGTAGAGATAAACAACAGAGACGAACTGGTCTCGGCAATGGCAAAGCTCATGGCAGTATCCGGTGTCACCGATGTAAAAAGAGCGGACGGATAGGAGTAATATTAAATGCGTGCTGTGGTAACCAGAGTAACTTCTGCATCTGTAGAAATTGACAATGTTGTTACGGGGAAAATCGATAAAGGGTTTCTCGTGTTGCTTGGAATTAAAGACGGCGATACCGAAGCCGATGTTATAAAACTCGCTTCCAAGGTATGTAATTTGAGGGTTTTCTCCGATGATGAAGGTAAGATGAATCTTGATCTTGAATCTGTCGGCGGAAGCCTTCTTGTCATCTCACAATTCACCCTCTTTGCAGACTGCAAAAGCCGCCGCCCCGGCTTCACCGCCGCCGCCCGCCCCGACATCGCAATCCCCCTCTACGAACTATTCATAAACGAATGCCGCAAAGCAGGCTTTAAAGTAGAAACCGGCAAATTCGGAGCAATGATGAACGTATCATCTGTTAACGCAGGCCCCGTAACCATTTTACTCGACACGGAGAGTATGTAATGTTAGAAGAAAAAGGTAACATAATCGAGGGTGTTGTCAGTAACATCGTTTTTACTAATGCAGAGAACGGGTATACTGTTTTAAGGCTTGATACTATTGACGGGATTGTTACTGCGGCGGGGAGTGTTCCGGGGGTTTCTGCGGGGGAGCGGATTTTGATGACGGGGTCGTGGTTGACTCATCCTCAGTATGGGGAGCAGTTTAAGTGTGATTCTTTTGAGGTTAAGCCGCCGACGGGGGCGGATGATATGTTTCGGTATCTTGCTGCCGGAGCTATTAAGAATATCGGACCTGCTAAGGCGCGTGATATTGTTGACAGGTTTGGAAATGATTCATTGAATATTATTGAAAACGATCCCGATAAGCTTGCTGTTATAAGCGGCATATCGCTTAAAAGTGCACGTAAAATAAGTGAAGAGTATAAAAGACAGACAGGGCTTCGACTGCTTATTGATTTTTTCAACCGTTACGGCATAAAACCTTTAATAGCTACCCGTGTTTACAAGGATTATGGAAATGATGCTCTTGACGCCGTTCGGGACAATCCGTACCTGATTGTCTCTGAATATTACGGAGGCGATTTTTTTGAAGCCGACGCCATAGCTATTGACCTTGGCTTTGAAAGCGACTGTACCGAGCGGTTGTCTGCGGCACTTGTTTTTGAGCTTGTCCACAACATGGGTAACGGGCATACATTTATCCCAAAAGCAAAACTGACCGCAGCGGTCTGCGAGCTTCTGAGCGTAGGCAGTGATGTTGTGTCGGAAGCACTTGATGCACTTAATGAAAGCGAAGATATTGTTGTCGCACAAGTCGCAGGGATTGAAGGCTGTTATTTAAAGCAGTTATATGAAGCTGAAATTTATACGGCACAGAGACTACTTGATATGGCAGATAAAAAAAGCATTTCTAAACCTGATACAAAAAAGATAAGTAAAATAATTAATGAAGTCGAGACCAATCAAAATATTAAGTACGGAAAAAAACAGCTTAAAGCTATTGAACTCGCCGCAAGTTACGGAGTTCTTGCTCTTACCGGAGGACCGGGAACAGGCAAAACCACAACTGTCAGGGGTATTCTCAAACTTTTTGATTCCATCGGGCTTGACACGGCTTTATGTGCTCCAACAGGTCGTGCGGCTAAGCGTCTTTCGGAACTTTGCGGGCGTGATGCCGCTACTATCCACAGATTGCTTGGAGCAAATCTTGACGAAGACGGACTGCATATTTTTGACCACAACGAAGACAATCCCTTAAAAGCAGATGTGATTATTGTTGACGAGTCTTCAATGATTGACATTTTATTAATTTACGCTCTTTTGAGAGCATTAAAAGAAGGGTGCAGGTTGATTATGGTCGGGGATGCCGACCAACTGCCTCCCGTCGGACCCGGAAATATGTTTGCCGATGTTATCAGAAGTGATGTTATACCTGTTATTGCACTTACTGAAATATTCAGGCAGGATGAAGGAAGCGGAATTGTTAAATGTGCTCATGATGTAAATAACGGTATTTTACCTGATATAACCGAAAAATTTTCCGATTTCTTTTTCATGAAGCGTCAAACCGACGAACAGCTTGCCGAGACTGTTGCGGAGCTTTACAGCAAACGCCTTCCGGAAAACATGGGTATTGACCCTTCACAAATACAAGTTCTTTCTCCGACACGTAAACGCGCATCCGGGACGGTCGCTTTAAACGGTCTTCTTCAGGAAAAACTCAACCCGCGCAGTTCTGCCAAAAAGGAAAAACAATCGGGAGATTTTGTCTTTAGAACAGGTGACTTAGTGTAAAATAATCCCGTGCAACCCGCAGCCTTTTTTCCTCCCGCCCGGCGCATTGCGCCCCACCCCGATTAATCTCGCTGAACAATCAACGAGAAAGGAACGGGAATCCTTGAAAAATCAGGGAAGTGGATTTACCACTTCCCCTGCATACAGAATTTCAGT
>Ga0123356_10004075_pt1 | contig 15180 bp, 11 predicted proteins | sample TergutEmb28metaG_2_FD_92546 | JGI IMG/M metagenome (GOLD analysis project Ga0123356, IMG submission 92546) | Embiratermes neotenicus P3 segment gut microbial communities from Petit-Saut dam, French Guiana - Emb289 P3 | ecosystem: Host-associated > Arthropoda: Insects > Digestive system > Gut ... | reverse complement strand
TCGAATGTGGCTTTCGGGGGGTGATTTTTATTTCTCATAGATATTAAATTTGGGGTTTTATCAACGCCGCGAAAATATAAAAGTTTTCATTTGAAACTCTTTTTTATGAAATTATTTTTCTAATAATCAGCATGTTAAAAAGTGTTCAAAATATGCAGTTTTTTTCAGGTATTTGCATTTTTTCTTCAAAAAGAGGCACTTTTTGCATCTCCCTCGCCGGCAGAGCTTGTGAGGTAGCATCTCCCCCGCTGGCGGGGGCTGGGGGGTGGAATGTGGGATTCCGCATAAAGCGCGGAATGACGCCGGTTATTGCGCGTCAAAGGGGAAAATCGGGAAGGCGCGGCGCAGAAAAGCCGTTCCTTATGGTTGAACCAAACGCGCCGCGCCTTCCCGATTTTCTTTTATTCCGTGTTGCAACATCGTCATTCCGAACGTAGCGTAGCGAAGTGAGGAATCTCGAACAAAAATAATAGCACTCAAAAAAAACTTAGCCAAAAAATGAAAAAACTTTGGTCATAAAAAAAGAATATTTTTGCCGCAACAAACCTTAAACTCCACCCCCTTAATCCCCCGCCAGCGGGGGAGACTTTTAAACCTTAAACTTTAAACCTTTAAATTATTATGACCAAGTCTTTTCCCTTTTTCTGCCTGCTGCTTTCTGCTTTCTGCCTGCTGCCCTTTTCGCTTTTTGCGCAAAAAAACAAACAAAAAGAGCCTGATCAAAAACTGATATTCAACATTAAAGATTGTAAAGAAGATAAAATGTTATTGGTAATACATTTTAAAGATAAGTTTATGTTGAAAGATTCTGCATTCAATACAGGCAAAGGGGTTTATATTTTTGAAAGAGAGGAAAAATATGACGAAGGGTTATATTCATTGGTTTCCGGAAGCAAAGTGCGCCTGTTGGATTTTATTATGGATGGCAGCCAAAAGTTTACGTACAACTTGGACACTACCGGAAATGTTATTAATTATTCTGTTATCGGATCTCCGGAAAATGCAGAGATGCTGCGTTTTCAACAAAAAACGGTAGAAGCAAAAAAAGAGATGAGCGATTGGGATAAAAAAAGAAAAGAGTTTGATACAAATGAGATGCAAGACAGTATTGATTATTATACAGAAAAGATGTCGAATTTAGACGTTGAGATGGATCAGTTTATTACTGACCTCATTGCTAAGAATCCTACTTTTCTGTTTTCAAAATTACAAAAGTCGTTTCGGGAGATAGAAATTCCTGAACCACCTGTGTATGAAGATGGTTCTATTGACTCCTCTTTTAAAGCGGTATATTATAGAGCCCATTATTGGGATAATTTTGATTTAGCAGACAGAAGGTTTTTGTTTTTACCTTCATACGACCGGAAACTGACCCATTATTTCAAATCAGTATTATGGTATTCAGATGTGGATACCATCAATAAGTATATGGATTTGATGTTGGAAAAAACATACCCCGATAGCTTAATGTATCGTTATTTAACCGAATTTTTATCCAAAGAGTTTGAATCGAGTAATATGATAGGACATGACGCAATCTTTGTGCATTTAGCTAAAAATAACCAAATTGCCGGAAAATGCACTTGGATGGATGAAGATTTGATTAAGAAATACAAAATGAGAATTGAAGATTTGGAACCGCTGTTGATTGGGAAAAAAAGCGTGGAGTTGATATTGGCAGATACCGGTCAAAGTGTAAAAAAAATGTTTTCTTCTTATGACATGCCGAAGAAATACAGAATTCTGTGGTTTTATGACCATACATGCAGCCATTGCCAAAAAGAATCCAAAGAGATGAAAGTGGTGTATGACTCGTTAGAAAATATAGGGCAACTTAATTTTGATGTGTATGCTGTGAATAGAACGGATGATATTGCGAAATGGAAGAAATATATTATTGACAACGGATATACATGGCTTAATGTTGGGGGTATGATTGGGAATATAGATTGGAAAGAGGCTTACCATATTTCAAGCAACCCTCAGTTTTATATTATCAATCAGGATAAAAACATTATCTTAAACAGAAGTATTCCAAAAAATATGATACCGAGGTTTTTGGAAGATTATGAAAGAATAGAGGCAGAAAAAGCACGACAAAAAAATAAAAGACAATGAACTTTGTAGAAGAATTGAAATGGCGCGGCATGCTGCACGATGCAATGCCCGGAACCGAAGAACAATTACAACAAGAGATGACCTTGGCATACGTAGGCATTGACCCTACCGCCGATTCCCTGCACATAGGGCACTTGGTAAGCGTAATGATGCTGAAGCATTTCCAGCTTTGCGGACACAAACCGATTGCGTTGCTGGGCGGTGCAACCGGAATGATTGGCGACCCCTCCGGAAAATCGCAGGAACGTAATTTATTGGATGTGGAAACCTTACGGAAAAATCAGGAAGGAATTAAAAAGCAGCTTGTCAAATTTTTGAACTTTGAAGACAACACCCCCAATGCAGCTTTATTGGTGAATAACTACGACTGGATGTCCAAATTTTCCTTTCTCGATTTTATTCGCGATATTGGCAAGCATCTTACCGTAAACTACATGATGGCAAAAGATTCCGTTAAAAAAAGGCTTTCCGGTGAAGGCGAAGGGATGTCGTTTACGGAATTTACCTATCAGTTGGTGCAGGGCTACGATTTTCTGTTCCTGTATCAAACCTGCGGCTGCAAATTGCAAATGGGTGGCAGCGACCAATGGGGCAACATTACCACCGGTACGGAACTGATTCGCAGGAAAACCGGCGGCGAAGCGTTTGCACTCACCTGCCCGCTCATTACCAAAGCCGATGGCGGAAAATTCGGGAAAACCGAAAAAGGGAATATTTGGTTAGATCCCGAAAAAACTTCGCCCTACCAGTTTTATCAGTTTTGGCTCAATTGTTCCGACGATGATTCTAAGAAATATATCCGCATTTTTACGCTACTAAGCGAAGAAGAGATAAAAAAAATAGAGGCATCGCACGATGCTGAGCCACACTTGCGCATCTTGCAAAAAGCTTTGGCAAAAGATATTACTTGCAGAGTACATTCCGAAGAAGAGTATGCGGCTGCTGTGGCTGCCTCCGAGATTCTATTCGGAAAAGGCACCGCTCAATCGCTGGCAGCCCTTCCCGAAAAAACGTTCCTCTCCGTTTTTGAAGGCGTTCCACAAGTAGGAGTGGATAAAACTGTTGTAGAGCAAGGAATGAATATTGTAGATTTTCTTACAGATGTTACGCAAATTTTTCCATCCAAAAGCGAAGCCCGCAGAACTTTGAAAGAAAACGGCGTTTCAATCAATAAAGATAAGGTCTCAGATACTTTTGTAATGACTTCTGCCGCTGTGTTGAATGAGAAATATATCTTAATTCAGCGGGGAAAGAAGAACTACTATATTATAGTGATAGGGAATAGATGATAAACCGAAAAATAGTATTAACCGATGATGGCTCCAGTAGCATCTTTTCAGAGGAGGTCAATCAATATTACCACTCTCATTTCGGCGCCCTGCAAGAGTCTATGCACATATTTATTAAAGCCGGTTTATGCTCCGGCGCGCTTTCCCATGTAGAAAATATCTCCATATTGGAAATCGGCTTTGGAACCGGATTGAATGCACTATTAACTTTCTTCAAAGCCAAAGAGTTGCATAAAAAAATCTATTACGAAACAATCGAACTATACCCGCTTACCCCGCAAGAAGTAGCCCAGCTTAACTATCCCTCTACCCTACCCTATTTAAATGTAAAAGAGATATTTACGGCGTTGCACAATGCCGAATGGGATACACCGCAAATTATTTCCGAAAGTTTTACTTTGCATAAACGATATAGCTCTGCCATCAACGCAATCTATACCCCCAATACCTTTCATTTAGTTTATTTCGATGCCTTCTCTCCCGAAGCGCAGCCGGAATTATGGACAAAAGAGATTTTTGAATCTATCTACCAAAGCATGAAAAGAGAGAGCATTTTACTGACATATTGTACTAAAGGAATTGTAAGAAAAACCTTGGCTGCACTTGGGTTTCAGATTGAAAAACTGCCGGGTCCCATTGGGAAGAGAGAGATATTGAGGGCTCTGCATTAACTGCGAACTTTCGCTTTCCCCCAAAAGCGCAACAACAATATTTCCGCCAAAAAACAACTTAGCGCAATCAGCAGAAAATAACGCCAAAGCACTTTCCCGCTCAAAGTATCAGAGACAGATCGCGTAAGGTCTTTAGTATGAGTGGATACCACCGCAACTCGCCCACCGGATTGGTCAACGGTTTTATATAACTCTTTTTCGGTATGGTAATCTAAATTCGATTCACCTCGTTGATAGTTAAAAGCTAATGTAGAATAAAGAGTACCCCCTTTCATCACATCGTAAAAACCTGCCTGCTGTATTTGAGAATGAAGAAACAATTGTGTTTCGTTGCCCATGTTGCGCTGCTCAGGAATAAGCTCTATCCCGCCCAATCTCTGTTTGAGTATAAAAATATCCTCAGAACCAATGGCTTTCTGCGGGATTGTAATAGTTTCTATATTTCCGATAAAATAGCATAGTGCACTTTTCAGTTGCCCCATCAAGCCCAAATTGTGTAGAGGGATAAAGAAAATGGCATTTTTATGCGCGTTTCCGTAAAAATCGTTCAAAGCAACTGCTGATAAAATGACACGCCCTTTTCCAAAATTGTACGCTGTAAGGAAGGGATCATTGTTCTCTAATCGCATAATCATTTCAGCGGGAACACTTTTATTTTCAAAAGTATAGTAATGGGAAACGGCAGGCATATCCCATTGCTCCGACTCACTCTTTTGCAACGCGCCCTTAAAATAGATGCTCTCGCTGCTAATGCCTCCTACTTTCAGCGAATTGGTTTGCAGTTCTTTATAATTAGGAACATTCAACGCATTAAAGAAGGGATTCCAAAGCGAAATTTCCATTTTTTCAGCAGGGAAAATCGCCAAAGTTCCTCCGTTTTGCACATATTTTTCTAATTCTGCCGACAAACCGGTAGAGATGGCTTCCAACTGATCTAAAATAATGAGTTGTGCCGAAGCAAACGCGCTGTAGTTAATTTGATTTACATTCATTGCCTCATAACGGAATAAAGAATCTGCACCGTAGAGCGCCGGTAAATACCTGTTTTTTACCTTATTCTGAATGGCTATTATGGATGCGCACTGCGCTACCTCATACACAAAGTAAAATCTGTCGTCGAAAGTAATCGGTGTATCGTAAATCTCCAACATTCCTGCCTGAATACCTGAATGTTGAATGGTATAATTGAGGGGGTAATCGGTATAACTATTGGGTTTAATATCTACGGCTCCCAAAGCACGTTGCTCATTATTGATATAGAGCTTCACCGGCAGTTTTACAATCTCCTCCTTGCCGTTGTTGCGCACACGAACCGTAACCCCAACAGTGTATCCCACTTGAAAAACCGGCATGTCGAACCAGCAACTGTCAATCGAAATATTGCTAATATTTTTATTTTCAACAGGAAAAAGAAAAGATAATTGTGTCGTGTCGTGAATCAATGGCGTAAAGTCGAATTGACTTTTTTGAAAATCTGAGATAAAACAGGCAATTTTTTGAGCTTTTTGTGATTTAGCAGTAATATTTTGATTGAAGTGTAATATTTGCCCTAAATTTTTAGATTCAGGAGTAATCTCAATATCATCCAAACGTAATAAGAACTCATCTTTATTAATGATTTGCGCTTCCTGTGCAGAGAAGTTATTTGTAATGAGCACAAATTCATCAGTATAAGAAAAAGCATCTGCTATTTTTTTTGCAGCATCCAATGCTTCATTCAGCAATGATGTTTGTTGTGTTTGCGCTTCCATAGAAAAAGAGTTGTCCACAAAAACCGACACAACAGTTCCCGATTGCGTTTCAAACTTCTGATTAGGCAGATAAGGCTGTGCAAAGGCAAAAGCAAGTGCCGATATACCCAAAATTCTAAGCAACAGAACTATTAAATGTTGCAACTGCGACTCGCGCTTGGTTTTCTTTAAAATTTCCTGCAACAGTTTTACATTCGAGAAGTAAGTGGTTTTATACTTTCTGAAATTAAAAAGATGAATAAGAATGGGAATGATAATAGCGCATATTCCAAAGAGAAAGAGGGGATTAGAGAATTGCATACTTTCTTTGTATTGAAGTGTAAAAATATAGAAATTAGTGGTTAGTGGTTAATGGTTAGTGGTAATTTGCTTTGAAGCATCTTTTCTAAAAGATAAAGATCTTCTCTATGTGTAATTTTAATATTGTGTTCGTTGCCCGATATGACACAAATCGGCTCAGTGGGCAGATATTTTGCTACCACACCGCAATCATCCGTAGCTGTTAAGTCGTTTTGGTTGAACGCTACTTGATATGCTTTTTGAATAACATGCTGTTTGAATGCTTGCGGGGTTTGCGCCCGCATCATTTTTTTTCTTGCTGGAATTTTTTGAATAAGATTCTCTTCCACCTGGTAAATGGTATCAGTTGTTGGTATAGCAACCGTAACGGCATTGTATTGCTCCAATTTACGAATCACTTCAGTAATGATCTCTGTATCAACCATGGGTCTCACAGCATCATGAATAATCAGGTTGGCATTCGGATACTCTTTGCAGGCATTGATAGCCGCCCATGCCGAATCGTGTCGTTCTGCGCCACCCTGCAAAATTTTCTTCACTTTTTTATATCCTGCTTTTTGTACAAGGGTTTCCAATTCTGCCATATACTGCACGTTTATCACTATTGCAATTTCGTCAATTTGAGGATGTTGTTCGAAAATATCTACAGTATGTTCAATGATGGTTTTCCCACATACTTTAATAAATTGCTTGGGAGAGTCTGATGCTAATCTGGCGCCTGTTCCGCCGGCTAATATAATTGATATATTCATTCTGCGGACAAATCTATTTAAACAACCTCATAAAATCCATCCCATTGGCATAAAGCATCAGCATAATGATAAGAACAAGCCCTACCGTGTTGGCGTAGCCAATAAACTTGTCGTTGGGTTTGCGCCTTGTGATCATCTCTATGAGTATGAATAAGATGTAACCACCGTCTAATACCGGAATAGGCAAAACATTCATAAATGCAAGTATCACCGACAGAAAAGCAGTCATTCCCCAAAAGCGTTCCCAATTCCATACTTTAGGATAAATGCTTCCAATGGTAATAAACCCGCCCAATTGTGATGCTCCCTCTTTCGAGAAAATACGCTTAAACTGTTTCACGTAGAATGTTAACTGGCTGATCCCTTCTTTAATTCCTTCCGGAACGGATTCAAAAAAATCGAAGTTTTCTGTAACGGTTTGTAAGTATTTGAATTGTTGTACATGTGCGCCAATTTTTCCATCTTCATTCACAAATAACGTAGTTGCCCGCAAACTGTCTCCACGATAAAAATGCAGGGTAACCTCCCTGTTTTTAGAATCTCTAAACTCTTCCTGAAAATCGGAGAAGAGATATATTTGCAAAGAATTGAACCCCACCAAGCTATCTCCCTTCTTCAATCCTGCCTGCGCAGCAGGCAACCCCGATACCACTTCATCTATTACAAAAGGAAAGTTGAAGCTGCAAAACGGTTCACCGCTTAGTAATTTTTTCCAGTTATCTCCTTCCAAATGCAGTGTAGTAAGCTCATTATTACGTAATACAACTACTTCTTTTGGGTTGTCCACAAATAGTTTTTTTATAAAAGCATTAATGGTTTTCGGGTTATCGCCATCAATAGATACTAACTTGTCTCCATTTTGAAAACCTGCATATTGTGCGGCATTAGAGAACATAAGCCCATATTTGGCATTTTCCAGCGGAATATACTCTCTTCCCCACGAAAACATGATGGCAATATAGATAATAATAGCGGTTACAAAGTTCATAATTACACCACCGCTGATAATGAAGAAACGTTTCCATGCCGGTTTTGAGCGAAACTCCCAAGGTTGCGGCTCGCTTGCCAAATCTTTTGCCGACTTTGTTTCGTCCACCATACCGGCTATGGAGCAATAGCCGCCAAGAGGCAGCCAGCCCAAGCCCCATTCGGTATTGTCGGGATATTTTGCCCACTCCTCAGGCGCTTTTGCAGATAAAAAACTGTACTGTAGCTTTCCATCTATTCGCTTGGCTCTCACCAAAGAAAAGCCTATATTGAAGAAAAGATAAAATTTTTCTACTCGCGTGTTAAAAATACGGGCAAAGATAAAGTGCCCCAATTCATGAACAAAAACCAAAAGTCCTAAACCGGCAAAAAAAGCCAATACTTGCATAGAAATACCCATAATGTTAAAATAAAGTAGTTAAACGAAATGCGCTGTTTCTTATTTTGTAGCGGCAAAATATTCTTCCAACAACTTTTGAACATATTTGCCCAACACATCAAATTCAATATTTACAACAGTACCTTTTATAAAATTATGAAAGTTTGTAACATCTTGCGTATAAGGAATAATTGCCACTGAAAACCTTCCTTTTTCCGAATCTACAACGGTCAAACTCACGCCATTCACACAAATAGAGCCTTTGGGAACGGTAAAATTGTTTTTTTCTGTGTCGTAAGTAAAATAGTAGCGCCAACTGCCGTTTTCGTCAATCACTTTTTCACATTCAGCAGTTTGATCTACATGTCCTTGCACAATATGCCCATCGAAGCGGGCATCTAATTTCATACTGCGCTCTAAATTTACCTCGTACCCCACACACCATGTTTTGAGGTTGGTTTTCAGCATGGTTTCATCCATAGCAGTTACTACATATTGGCATTTTTCCTTGTCTAACTTAACGATAGTTAAACAACAGCCGTCGTGTGCCATACTTTGGTCAATTTTCAATTCGTCGGCAAAATCCACTTCAATAGTGAAATGGTAATTGGTTTTGTCTTGTTCAATGTGAACGATTTTTCCTGTTTTTTCTACAATTCCGGTGAACATAAATTTTAGTGGTTAGTGGTTTATGGACGGTGCAAATGTCGATTTTTTTTTCATATACGCCAATGTATTTAAAAATTTGTTGTAGTTTTTCAAATGGGGTATTATGAGAAATTGTCATTTTCGGTGTATTTGTCTGATTAACTGATCGCACGACACCATATTCGCTTAACGGAATAAAATACGCGATCATTAATTGAAAGTAGAATAAAAGGTATGCGGGCTTTTTTTGGAAACAGGCAAGTACTTTACCCCATACCAAGTAAATTGCAAGGAGAGGAATCCGAGTATTAAAATAATCAGTAATATTTTTCGGTTTATTTTTGTATTTTTTTGAAGATGAAGATATAAGAGGAAGATTGCCCAGCTAATCAGTGCAGTCGTTTCTTTAATGTCCCACGACCAGTATTGTCCCCATGCTTTTTTTGCCCATAATGCGCCCAAACATAATCCAATACCCAATGCGGTGGTTCCGATTTTAATTAATAAATTACATTTTGAAATATTCATTTGAATTTTTTTCATCTCTTTTTTAACCACAAAGGCACAACGGTTTTTCGCGAAGAAAAAATGTGAAAATAATTCCAAAATTCCCAATATAAATGCACACCCAATCACCGCATACGCAAACATATAAACCGCCACATGCGGAATAAACCAAACCGATTGCAACGCAGGCATCAACACTTGCGATTGTATTTCAGGCTTGCATATTGTAATAATCACAAAGACAGAGGCTAACAAATTAGTGAATGTGAGCAAATAGCCCATTCTCCAGCGCAAATAGGTAAAACCTCCAATCAAAGATAGAAAAAACGAATACCAGATTCTCGTTTCTCCCATCGTTTTAAAAGGTGGGCGTTGCAAAGTGAGCCACAACCAAGTTATTAACAAGCCAAACAACAACACACCAATTGTTTGAAATATGGTTACTCTTTTTTCATTATTCATGATTGAAAAATAAGAGGCAAGTATCCAACACAATACGGAAATTATTCCAAAATTAAATAAAATCATAATTTACTTTTTCTAAGAACAGGGCGTGTGCAGGCACAGACATTCCGGCTTTGCACCTGTTTTTTTGTAGTATAATGTTTTCAAAATCAGCTATGAAAATTTTGCCTTTTCCTACAAGCAAAAGCGTTCCCACAATGGCACGCACCATATTTCGCAAAAAACGGTTGGCAGTAATCGTAAAAACAAGCTGTTCATCTTGTTGCTCCCAAAAGGCTGCTTTTACTTCACAAAAATTGTTATTTACATCGGTGTGTAGCTTTGAAAAACTTGTAAAATCCTTACTGCCAAGTAATAAAGTAGCAGCTAAATTCATGACTTCCATATTCAACTTCTCATACACCCGACAGGCGAATTGAGCTTTGAACGGATCTTTTACAGTAGCTACATAATATTTATATGTGCGATCTAATGCGCTGAAACGCGCGTGGAACTCTTCAGCCACTTTAAAAATTCTATAGATAACAATCTCTTTGGGTAAAAACGCATTAAGTTTATGGGTTAATTTCTCTAAAGAACTATCTGCTAACCAATCATTAAAGTCGAAATGTGCAAAAAACTGATTGGCATGCACTCCCGTGTCGGTTCTGCCGCACCCAATAAGTTCAATGTTGTTTTTTAAAAACATTGAAAAGGCATCTTCCAACAGTTCTTGCACAGTAATTTGCTTTGGCTGGCGTTGCCATCCAAAAAATGGAGTTCCGTTGTATGCAAGTTCTACAAAGTAACGCATAAGACAATTATTCTTTCCCATAAAACTCCAAAATCTTCACCCTGAACAAAAAATCGAATTTTGCCTGAATCAGATTGGATTGGGCTTTTAAGTATTTGTTCTTTGCATCGTTAAATTCATAGTTTGTAGAGGTGCCTGCATTGTACTTAACTTCCTCATATTGAAAAGCAACCTTTGTAGAGGTGTTGGCAGCCTGCGAAGCCAAATATTTTTCTTTTGCTGCTACAGCATTCACGTAAGCCTGTTCAATGTTTTTTATCAAAGTTCTTTTGGTTTCTTCCAATTGCAGCTCTTGCGATAGTACTCTTATTTTCTGTATCTTAACATTGTAGTGGGTGGAAAGTTTGTCAAAAATGGGAATATACAATGATAGACCAAGCGATTCACGGGCATTGCCTTTAAATTGCATTCCAAACGGGTCGTTTGGTATCCCTGCAAGGTCTTTGAAACGATAGTAATAGCCTGTTCCAAAGTAAGCATTAAAACCAAGCGTGGGATACCATCCTGATTGTGAAAGTTTTATTTCGCGTTTGGCTTGCTCTATGCGGGTAAGCGCCGCCTTAATCGCCGGACGATTCTCCAGTGCATTTTCAACTACAGCGGCTACCTCAATATTTCTACTTAATATTTCATCAACACTGCTGTGATCATTTTCTGTAGCAATGTCAAAACCTGAAACATCAGGGTAGTTCATCAGCTGGGCTAAGTCTAATAAAGATAATCGAACACTGTTTTCAGCCTCTACCACAGATACCTGATCGGTTGCCAAAGTTGATTTTGCTACATACAATTCAGCATCGGAGTTTCTTCCGTTGTTTACTAAAACCTGAATTCTATCCACCTGTTCCTGATCCAATTCTACTTGGGCCTTAAATATTTCCAGTATCTCCTTATTGAGCAAAACTTGAAGATAATAGGCTGTAATCATGAGTTCTATATTCTCTTTTGCATCTTCAATATCGAGCAAAGTAGCTTCCAAATTTAGTTTATCCGAAGCAATTTGATGGTGTGTACGCAAGCCCTGAAAAAGATCCATACTCATCCCTACATTAAAATTCGTTATAGACTGGGATGTATTTACTTCCATATTGTCCTTCAATTTAGAGCGTCCAAGATCGAAATTTTGCCCTATATTTACTCCAATAGAAGGGGCAATACTTGTTTTTCTTGCTTTTAACTGAATATAGTTTGATTCTTTCTCCAATAGTTTCTGTTTTACCGCATAACTGTGCTCTAATGCAAAATCAACACATTCCATCAGCGACATTTTCTTTTGTGCATATAGCTGATTGATAAATAAAAAGCTGATAAATAAGCCGCCTAATAATAAGATTTTAAAATTGAATTTCATAGCAAAAATTTACGTTACAAAGAAACAAGTTTTTTTTACAAAAAAAATATGAGGCGCTGTTTTTTAAATACCATCTTTTTTTCGTGTGTAAAAAATCATCCAACAGCTTTAAATCCTCCTCAGCCACCCCATCGCCTCTTCCACACTTTTAACATTTTTTATGATGAACTGAGGCTTCCCGTTCACCGCCTTCATCTCTACTTGCGGGTGGTATTTTTGTAAAAAATCTAAAATACTCAAAAAGAGTTCCGATTGAAAAAATGGAGCATTCATGTTACCGGTAAAATATCCTGTAAACAATCCATTTTTGAGCACAATCTTATCAAAATGAAGTTGAATCGCAATGCGTCGCAAAGGAATAATTTTTAGAAGCTCCTGCGTTGCAATCGGTAGAGGCCCGAATACATCCAACATTTTTTTCTCATATTTTTCCAATTCTTCATCGGTTTTAATAGTGTCCAACTCTTTATACAGGCTCATGCGTTCGCTCACATTGGTAACATAATCGGAGGGGATTTGCAAACCGAGGTCGGTTTCAATGACGCACTCGCGGTGAATAAGCGCTTCGTTATCTGCCATTTGCTCTCCAAGCTCAGTTTCTTTCAACTCTATCATTGCTTCGTTGAGAATTTTCTGGTACATCTCAAACCCTATTTCGTTGATAAAACCACTTTGATCTGCGCCAAGAATATCTCCGGCGCCGCGAATATCAAGGTCGCGCATGGCAATTTGGAAGCCGCTGCCAATATCAGAGAAATCTTCAATTGCTTTGAGGCGTTTGCGTGCGTTGTCGTTCAAAATCTCCTTCGACGGCACCATCATGTAGCAGAATGCTTTTTGGTTGTTCCGTCCCACGCGCCCGCGCAATTGGTGCAACACGTTCAAGGCAAAGTTTTGTGCATCGTTGACAATCATGGTGTTCGCATTGGGGATATCCAAACCGGATTCTATAATGGTGGTGGCAACCAGCACATCGTACTTGTCGTTGATAAAATTGAGCATCACGCGCTCTAACACTTCTCCTTCCAGCTGCCCGTGCCCGATACCGATTCTTGCATCCGGAGCCAAACGTTGCACCATATCGGCTATCTCTTTGATATTTTGCACTTTGTTGTGCACTACGAAAACTTGCCCTCCACGTTTCATTTCGTAGGCAATGGAATCGCGTACCAACTCTTCATTAAAAGTTTGAATTTCAGTTTGAATGGGGTGACGGTTCGGCGGCGGGGTAGCTATTACAGAAATATCGCGCACACCCATCAGTGAAAACTGCAATGTGCGCGGAATGGGCGTAGCGCTCATGGCAAGCGTATCCACCATGTTCCGTACCTCGCGCAGCTTCTCTTTAGCTGCAACACCAAATTTTTGCTCCTCATCCACAATCATCAACCCTAAATCTTTAAACACAATATCTTTACTCAAAATTCGATGCGTGCCGATGAGAATGTCTATTTTGCCGGCTTCTAAATTTTCTTTGATCAATTTAATCTCTTTTGGCGACTTAAAGCGATTCAGATATTCGACGTTGCAGGGCATCTTCTTCAATCTATCTGAAAAAGTGTTAAAATGTTGCAATGCCAACACGGTAGTAGGTACTAACACTGCCACCTGCTTGTTGTCGCACACTGCTTTAAAAGCCGCGCGGATAGCTATTTCCGTTTTTCCAAACCCCACATCGCCACAAATCAGTCTGTCCATCGGTTTTTCCGATTCCATATCCTTCTTCACTTCGTTGGTAGTTTTCAACTGGTCGGGCGTATCTTCATAAATGAAAGAGGCTTCCAACTCGGTTTGCAGATAGCTGTCGGGCGAGAAACTGAATCCTTTATTTGTTTTTCGCGATGCGTACAATTTCACCAAATTGATAACCAACTCTTTTACACGCGCCTTAGTACGCTCTTTGGTTCTTTCCCACACGCCCGAGCCCAACCGGTGAATGGTAGGTGGCGAACCGTCTTTGCCAACATACTTACTGATTTTGTGCAACGAATGGATGCTGATATAGAGCGTATCATCATCTTTATACACCAATTTAATTACCTCCTGCTCACGCCCGTTCATATCCATTTTGGCTAACCCCTGATATACACCAATGCCATGATCCACATGCACCACATAATCGCCTGCCTGTAAATCGTACAACTCTTTCAACGTAAACGCTTCACTGCGTTTATATTTATCCCGAATAATAAAACGATGGTATTTTTCAAAAAACTGATGGTCGGTATAAACACAAATTTTGTTCAGTTCATCTCTGTACCCTTCGTGTAACACAAAATTTCGCGATTCAAAAAGCTGTTCCGCAGTGTATGCTGTGTTTTCAATATAGTTGAATTTCTGTAGCAAATCGTTCATAATCACCCGCATTCTTTCGTGCTGGTTTGGATTTTCCGAAAGAAACAGTGTTTGGAATCCGCGCTCTAAATTATCCACCCATTCTTCCAATAAGAGTTCTGAATTTTTGTTAAAATGATGTTGAGGTTTTATATTAAAATCATGAGAAGCATCTTGTTGTAAAAAATGAGAATCAATCTCAACAGTTTTAAAGTCAGGAATAAAATCGGTTAAACGCATGGGCATATCTGTTTGCATACGTTCACAGGTAGTATTAATTCTGCCTTGAATTTCAGGAATATTTTTGAGCCACAATGTTGTTTCTTTTGGAAGAAAGTCGAAGAAAAAGGCTGTAGCTTCTGTTTCCGAACCGGAGAGCGCCGGCATAATATACAAGGTATCCAACTCGCGAACAGAAAGTTGCGTACCCGGATCAAAACTTCGGATGGCTTCCACTGTTTCATCATTCAACTCAATGCGATACGGATTTTCTTCCGAAAAAGAAAACACATCAAAGATGCTGCCCCGCCACGCAAACTGCCCGGGTTCAAACACAAAATCCTCTTGTTGATATTGATATTCATATAAAAACTCCAAAAAAATATCAATCGGAAGCAATTCATTTTTAGAGACTGAAAATGAGTTTTCCTGTACATATTGCTTAGATACAATCTTTTCGCAGAGAGCATCGGGGTAAGTAACGATGATAACTCCTTTTGGAGTGTGTATCAGTTTATCAATCACCTCCGCTCGCATTTTTATATAGGTTGCATCCAAATCTTGCCAGTTCACCACTTTATTATATGAGGCAGGAAAATAGTGCACACGCTTTTCG
>Ga0123356_10004074_pt1 | contig 15182 bp, 12 predicted proteins | sample TergutEmb28metaG_2_FD_92546 | JGI IMG/M metagenome (GOLD analysis project Ga0123356, IMG submission 92546) | Embiratermes neotenicus P3 segment gut microbial communities from Petit-Saut dam, French Guiana - Emb289 P3 | ecosystem: Host-associated > Arthropoda: Insects > Digestive system > Gut ... | reverse complement strand
AGTACCGGTTTTGGGTATTTGGTTTTAGGATATGGGTTTTAGGGTATATAGGTTTTAGAATAGGGGGCGTTACGGGGGCGTAGCCCCTGTCCCCAAATAAAGAATTTAACGATTTTAAGGAACTACCACTATGGACCAGTACAAAAAAGAATTCATCGAATTCATGGTACGCTCAAAGGTACTCACATTCGGCGATTTCGTAACGAAAAGCGGCCGCAAGACTCCATTCTTCATCAACACCGGCAACTACAGCACCGGCGCACAGCTCGAAAAGCTGGGGCAATACTACGCTGCTGCGCTGGCCAAGAACTTGGGCGACAGCTTCAACGTCCTCTTCGGCCCGGCCTACAAGGGCATCCCGCTCGCTGTCACCGCATCAATCGCCCTAAACGCCAAACACTCGCGCGGCGTATCGTTCTGCTTCAACCGCAAGGAGGCCAAGGACCACGGCGAAGGTGGTGTGATGGTAGGGCATAAACTGCGCGCCGGCGATAAGGTAGTAATCATCGAAGACGTTACGACAGCGGGAACGTCGGTGCGGGAATCGGTGCCCATGCTCAAGAATAACACCGGCGCCGAGGTCGTGGGCCTGATCGTGTCGGTCGACAGGATGGAGCGGGGAACGGGAACGAAAAGCGCGCTCGCCGAGCTCCGGGAAGAATTCGGGTTCCAGGCGTTCCCTATCGTCAATATAGACGAGATCGTCGAATATCTGTACAACAGAGAGATAGACGGCGCGGTCGTCATAAACGACGATATCATGGGCAGGATACGTGAGTACAGGAAAGAATACGGATGCTCTTCCTGATATCGAAACTGATGGCGGTATTGGTCGACCCGGTCGGGTTGACGCTCGCCTTCTTCGCGGCGGGCGCTGCCGCAGCATTTTTTTCACGCAAGGTAAAAGTTTCCGCGACGCTCTTTATATTAGGGTTCGCGACCATTGTATTCTTCAGTTCGCCCATAGTCTCGCACTTTTTGTTGCGCGGATTAGAAGGGCAGTACGTGCCGGCGCGCGCGTATCCCCCCGCCGACGCGGTAGTGCTCCTCGGCGGGTTCACAATCGGCCCTACCCCGCCCCGCCTATACGTAGAAACGAACCATGCCGCCGACCGCGCATTCAACGCGGTGCGCGTGTACCGGCAGAGCGGAACACCCAAAATGGTGCTTACCGGAGGGGTGATTGAGTTGATAACTGACAGCGCGGATCCGGAGGCGCGCTCCATGTTCCTGCTGCTCAACGAACACTTCGGCATAGACTCAGCCGATGTGATATTCGAAACCGAATCACGCAACACAAGAGAAAACGCCGCCTACACTAAAACCGCGCTGGAAGAGGCGGGGCTGGGAACCAACATCATCCTGGTAACAAGCGCGTTTCACATGCCACGCTCCGTGGCAGTTTTCAAAAAAGCAGGCTTCACGGTAACACCGGCGCCGGCCGGATACTTCAGAAACAAAAACCTGAGCAAAAAACCGATGACATGGCTGCCAAGCTCCGGCGCACTATTCGAGTCGTCAATAGCGCTGCGCGAATACGTCGGGCTGGTTTCGTACAAAATAATGGGGTGGATATGACAACAGGCAACGACCTGCACGTACACTCAAACGAATCCGACGGCCAGCTAAGCCCAGAACTGCTGATAGACGCCGCAATAGGAAACGGCGTGTCGGTAATAGCCCTCTGCGACCACGACACAACCGCCGGCGCCAAACGTTTCAAGCAGTACGGACAAAGCCGCGGAATAAACGCCCTGTCTGGCATAGAACTCTCAGCCAAATGGAAAGGCGGCAACTGCCACCTCCTCGGCATAAATGTAAGCGACGAATACGAACCCTTAGAAGCCGTTTTGCGCAAAACCCGCGAAAGCCGCGACAGGCGCAACGACCTAATCCTCGAAAAACTCGCGGAGCAGGGAATAAGCATAAGCGCCGAACAACTGCTGAACGAAGCCGGCGGCGAAGTAGTGGCCCGCCCGCACATAGCATACGCCCTGATGAGAGCCGGCTACGTAAAATCGTTCCAGGAAGCGTTCGACAAATACCTCTCAAGCGGAGGCGCCGCCTACGTAGACAGATTCAGGCTAGACCCGATAGAAGCGGTAAAACTCCTGCGCGACGCCGGAGCGTTCGCAGTGCTGGCACACCCGCGCCAACTCTGCTTAGAAAAGGCAGGACTGTTTGACCTACTGTTAGAATTAAGAAAAGCCGGACTGCAAGGCGTAGAAGTCTACTCCCCCGACACAACAGACGAACAAATACAACTGTACAAAGAGATGTCTGCCGCGCTCGGGTTGGTACAGACAGGCGGCTCCGACTTCCACGCCCCCGGCCAGGGCGGACGCGACCTAGGACACTACAGGCCGTCGGTGACGATACCGAAAATCACTATCCCGGAACTTGGGGTATAGGCGCAGACACATGGGCGCGATAAATCGCGCCCCTACGGGTAATTGTTGTCATTGGCAAAAATTAATTTTACAGAAAACCGCGGGGATTATCCCCCCGACGCCACCGCCCTGGCCGCGGCGTTCAGGCAGTTGCGCAGCCCGTTCCAGTCCCCGAACGATATCAGTTGCATGAACGACATGAACGGCTTGAACACCGGCCCGAGGATTTTTGAAAGGATGCTCACCCCCGTAAAAGCCCCAATGATCACAAGGCCGAAAATAACCGGCAACGCGTGGCGCGTGGCGTTCATGTAGGGCTCCACCTGCCTGTCCGGCAGGAAGCCGGCAACGACCTTCGAACCGTCTAACGGGTAAAACGGCAGCAGGTTGAAAAACGCGAGACCCACGTTTATCTGGAACGCCAGCATAAGAAATGTGCACAGATGGGTCGGCGAGGGAGTCCTGTCTATTACGGTAACGAGAACCTGCGGGTTAACGCCGGCGATTATTTTGATGGCGAGCCCGAAGCAAACCGCGAGCGCGATGTTAGACAGCGGCCCGGCAAAACTGATGACCATCAGGTCGCGCTTGGGCCTGCGCAGGTAATACGGGTTGACAGGCACCGGCTTAGCCCACCCGAATAGCCCGGTCATAAGCATCAGCGTGCCGAGAAAGTCCAAGTGGGATATGGGGTTAAGCGTCAGCCGCCCCTCGTTCTTCGCCGTAGGGTCGCCAAGCTTGAAAGCAGACCAGCCGTGAGCGAACTCGTGGATGGTCAGCGCGAAGAGGATTACCGGGACGCGGAGGAGCATTTCTTGGGTGGACATTCCGAGCATTTTTTTGTTCCTGTCTTTAAAACATTAAAATCAAAATCTTTAAATTCTTTTTTTGGGGACAGGGGCTACGCCCCCGTAACGCCCCCTATGCTAAAACCGACAACGCTAAAACCCATATCCTAAAACCAAATACGCAAAATCGGTACGTCAACGTCAACACCAACGTCAACATCAACATCAACATCAACAATTAAATATAATACATATCTGCCTGGGATGTGTGTTTTTTGCCCTGTATTTTTGATTGAAACGGCTCTTGCCCAGGATTTTTTACAAAAACACCTGTTTTTAGCCTGGGATTTTTTGCAAAAATGGCCATTTTTAGCCTGGGATTTTTTACGATATGGTTTGCGCCTTGTATTTTTTGCAAAAACGGCTGCTTTCCGCCTTGTATTTTTGACAAAAAATGGCGAATTTCCCATTTTCCTCCTTTCCGCCTTACCTTTTTTTGCCTTTGCGCCTTGTATTTTTGACAAAACGTGCCAGAATTTCTCGTCTTGGATTTTTGCGCCTTGTACTTTTTTACGTTTGCGCCTTGTATTTTTGACAAAAATGTATTATTTTAGGGTTGTATTTTTTACACGGCCACCTTATAACGGCGGAAGCAAAAGATGTCTGATTACTATATAAAGAGGAAAATTGACGATTATTTGCTCGCTTGGATGCGGAGGAGCGACCATATGCCCCTGTTGATCAGGGGGGCCAGGCAGATTGGGAAGTCTAGTACGGTCAGGAACCTTGGCAAGCAGTTTAAGTATTTTATTGAGATAAATTTTGAGCGGGAGCAGGATAAAAAAGCGAAAGAACTGTTTGCGAGGGGCGGCCTGTCTGTTCAGCAATTAAGCGATCAACTTGCCCAAATATACAATATACCCATAATCCCCGGTGAGACGTTGCTTTTTTTTGATGAAATTCAGGCCTCTCTGCCGGCTATTTCATCGCTTCGTTATTTTTATGAAGAGTACAGTGAATTGCACGTTGTCGCCGCCGGTTCTCTTTTGGAATTCGCTTTGGAGGAATTGCCGTCTTTCGGGGTTGGGCGGATAATGCCAATCTTCATGTATCCGATGAGTTTTTTTGAATTTTTGGGCGCTTGCGACAGGCACGATTTGCTTACACAGGCAATTAATGACGCGAGTTGCCAAAAACCTCTCTCCAAGGCGGTTCATGAGACAATTATCAAGTATTTCAAATATTTTTTAGTATTGGGCGGTATGCCAAAAGTAATTTCCAAATATGTAAATACCGGCAGTTCGTTTGAATGTCAGGAAGTATTAAGCACTTTGGTAACTACGCTTCGCTCTGATTTTGCAAAGTATAAGGCAAAAGTTCCGACAACACGAATTTCTGCAGTCTTCGATTCCGTTATTACCCAAATGGGAAATAAATTCGTTTTCTCAAACGTTTCCCAAGACTATACCCACAGGCAGTTGAAAGAAGCGCTGGAACTCTTAATAATGGCTGGCTTGGTCATTCCAGTAACACATACCGCTGCAAACAAAATACCGCTTGGAGCGGAGGTAAATCCCAAAAAGCAAAAAATGCTCCTGCTCGACACCGGTATTTTTCAAAGATTACTCGGCTTGCCTATGAGCGATTTGATGATTAACGATGATTTTTCTGTGGTAAACAAAGGCTGCATAGCAGAACTGTTTGTCGGCCTCGAATTGCTGAAGTCAAGCTTACCCTACGAACAAACAGCCCTCTACTACTGGCACCGCGAAAGCAAAGGCAGCAACGCCGAAATCGACTACGTCGTACAGGCCGGCCAGAGCATCATCCCCATAGAAGTCAAAAGCGGCACAAAAGGCGCTATGCAGAGCATGCGCATATTCCTGCAGGAAAAAAACGCACTATACGGCATACGCACATCACTCGAAAATTACGGAGAAATCCCGGGCATCAAAATCATCCCGGTGTACGGGGTGGGGGCGGAAGCGTTTTTGGGCGGGTAGGGCGGGGGACATTCCGAGTATGCTATTATGTGCCAACGCAATTCTAAAAAGCCACCGCGCCGATGTCAACCCCCGACCGCTCCAGCAGCTCCGACACCGTCACCGGCTCGTAGCCCAAGTCTCTCAGGGTGTCGATCAGCCTTCCTAATATAATATGTACCCGCTGGTCGCGTGCCTTTCTTTCTGTTCCGAGGTGCATTAATATTATCCCCCCGTTCAGGCCCCCCGGCTGTTTGGCTATGTGGACGATTTTATCGTAGACCTCCTGCGGAGTCCTGTATCCTGGGGAATCCTCGTTTGGGATCCAGTCGTTGGTGTCTAAATTTCGCCCCCATCCTCCGCCCTGCCGCCAGCCTATGTGGATGTACCCCGCTTCTAATGCCCATTCGCAGATGTTGCGGTTGTATTCGCCGTAGGGTGCTCGCCAGAGGGGGGCGAAGCGCAGGCCGGTGCGGTCGGAGAGGGTGCGGGCGGCGTTTTCCAGCTCGTTGATAACGAACTGGCGGGTGACTCCGGGGCGGGTCGCCTGCGTTTGGGTTGTTGTGTAGGTGGTCAGGCGCGGGTGGGTTTGCATGTGGTTGCCTACCTCGTGCCCTTCCTGTGCCGCTCTGGTGATGACTTGCGGGAATCTTCTTATGAATCCCCCTGTCACAAACAGTGTTGATTTTACCCCGCGCGACGCCAGCGTGTCGAAGATCTCGGCTGCCGCGTCGGCGTAGGAGCCGCCGTCGAAGGTGATGGCGCAGTAGCGTATGTTGGGGGAGGCGTTGTCTATCATGAAGGGGGTGCCCGCGGGCGAGCGCGGGGAGTTTAGCGTAGTGTTTTGCAGGGATTTCGGGTCGAACGGGCGCTGCGCGGTGTAGGCCGGGCGGGGGGTTGACGGCTGCCTTTGTGTTGATGTTTGCGGCTCCAGTGCCGGTGCCGGTATTGGTTCCGCTATCTGTGCCAGGGATTGTTGCGGTGGCGGGTCGTCCGTTACTATTCTCAGTGTCATCTCGGAGTAGTTCGTCTCCGCGATCGGCCTGTTGTCGTAATCATCCCCGGCGCTTGTGTTTTGGTTGACGGCGGCGCTGCCGGCGGTACTGCTGTAAGACCCCAATCCGCTTCGCTCGGCCAGCCATACCTCGGCCTTGGTCAGCACCAAATAGGTGAAAACGGCTGTGCTGGCGCAGAGCAGGATCGTGGCCACGACGACGAGTGTCTTGGCTCCGGCGGCCCTATTCTGCGAAAAAACGCGGGATTTGGGCTTTTGGGGGTGTTTGCGTTTTTCGTCCATCCCGTAAAAATAAAATTTGCCGGCCCGCAATGTTGTAATTATGTTGTGAGCGTTATTATATTTATAGTATTATGGAAAGTATCTTAAATGTAGACAAAATAACGAAAATCTACCGCCGCGGCTTCAAGGGCACCCTCGTAACCGCGGTCAAGGACGTAGCGTTTGCCCTGTCGGCCAACCGGATAACCGGTTTTGTGGGCCCAAACGGCGCGGGGAAGACCACGACCATCAAGATGGCGATGGGGCTTGTGCGGCCCACGTCGGGGCGGATTACGCTGATGGGCAAGCCGTCCGACAGCCCGGCCTCGCGGGAGGGCGTCGCGTACGTCTCCGAGCAGCCGTACTTCTACAGGCACCTGACGGTCCGCGAAACCGTAGACTTTTCGGCGCGCCTCGTAGGCATCAAAAGCGCGTCTGTGGACGCCGAGCGCAAGAGGGTTCTGGAGGCGGTTGAGCTGACGGGTAAGGAGAAGCTGAAGGTGCGGAGCCTGTCGAAGGGGCAGCAGCAGCGGCTGAACATGGCCTGCGGGCTTTTGGGGGATCCGAGGCTGTTGATCTTTGATGAGCCGATGAGCGGGCTTGACCCTCCGTCGCGCCGGCTGTTCAGAAGCCTGTTCAAGAAGCTTGGGGACGAGGGGCGGACAATCTTTTTCAGCACGCACGTCCTTGAAGATGTGGAGGCCGTGTGCAGGGACGTAGTCGTCCTTGACGGAGGGAAACTGCGGTTCACCGGCAGCGTGGCGTCGCTATTGGAAAAGGGGACGCTGGGGACGGAGCTTGTTGTGTCGTCATTACCCGATAAACTTGCTGATGAGTTGCGGGCGGACGGGTTAGAGATTTCGCGCTCACCGAGTGATGAAGTGTTGATACTTGTCCCGGCGCAGAAGGACGTGTCAACATATCAGCGCAAACTGTATGACAGCGGCGTATTCTGCCAGTCAATACAAAAGCGCACCATGCCGTTAGAGAATTTGCTTTATGGGAGTGATATGAATACGGGGGCTGGTATCAGTACCGAAAAAAATATCAACAAAGAGGGTGATGCTGATAAAACGGGCGATATCAACAAGGATAATAATAATGCCGGGAAGGTTGACGGGAAGGTTGACAGGAAGGGGGGCGCGAAATGAGAGTAATGTGGCTCGTAGCCCTCAACACATTTAAAGAGACCGTCCGCAACAAGGTCCTGTACAACATCCTGCTCGTCGCCGCGGTAGTCCTCCTCCTCGCCATGTCTTTCGGCGATCTCTCCGTGATGTCGCGCGTGCAGGTGATGTCCGACTTCGGGCTTGCCACCATGTCGCTTACGGGCCTGCTGCTCGCGGTATTCATAGGCGTTGGCGTGCTCGGGTCTGAAATTGCCGACAAGACGGTGTACGGCGTGCTTTGCAAGCCTGTCGACAGGATTCAGTTCATCATCGGCAAATTTACGGGGCTGTTCGTAACGCTCACGCTAAACTTTTTGCTGATAGCGCTGATATTCGTCGTTGCGATAACGTGGATGGTCGGCAGTGCGCCGGCGCCGGAGATATTCTCTGCTGTCTTCCTGCTGCTGATAGAGATGTCGGTCATCATTGCCGCCGCGATAATGTGGTCGTGTTTTACTACGCCCACGCTGGCCGCGATATTCACGCTGTCGTTCTACGTTGCCGGGCATCTTAATGACCTGATAACGTTAAGCGCGGATGTTCAGGAAAATCCGATGCTGCGGGCGGTTCTTGTTGGCCTGCACTACATCCTCCCGAATTTAGAATTCTTTAATATCCGCACACAGGTAGTATTCGGATTGCCGGTAGCGGACGGGCACGTTATGACTGCGGCCGTTTACGGAGTTTTATACACAGCATTGCTGCTGCTGTTTTCGTCGATCCTGTTCGCGAGGAAGGATTTGTAATGGGCGGATTAAAGTTGCCATTGATGATAACCGGCAAATCTGTCCGCCCGTCAGTACGTATTAATCCTGTAGGTATTAATATGGATGGTTGCCTATGAAGAAACTCCTGTTATCACTGGCCATCCTCGCAGTCCTCTTTACCGGCATCATCATTACCAAAGAGCGCCTGACAGACATCCGCGGCGCTTCCCCGCCGCTTGAAAGCATGGTGTACCTGCCCGGCAGCGAGCGGGTCAAGCCGTTCATGCTCGGGTTCAATACCACCTACGCGCATTACCTGTGGATAAAGACCGTAATTTACAGCGGCGAGCGCATGGAGACCGACAGGCAGTTCACGTGGCTTATACAGATGCTCGACATGATTACGCGGCTGCACCCGCACTTCAACGAGGCGTACGAGTTCGCGGGGCTCATGGTCCCCGACCTGTGCCACAATCCCGACGCGGCCAAGGTGATCCTCGAGCGCGGGATGAACGTGTTCGGCACGACCAAGTGGAATATCCCGTTTTACCTCGGCATGCTCTACCACAAGTACTACAACGACCCCGAGCGCGCCGCCATTAACTTCTCGGCGGCCGCGCAGGCGCCGGGCAACCACCAGGGGCGCCTGGCGAGCCTCGCCGCGACCTTCTACAACAACGCCGGCAGGGATACCGACGCGCTCGACGTACTCGCGTTCCTCTACGAAACCAGCGAAAATCCGGAGGTAAAAAGGCACATCGCGACCAAGATAGAAGAATTATTGGCAAAAAATCAAGCGGGGGGCGGCGCCGGAGATGTATTTTATGACGATGAGCCGGATTCGGAGCAATAATAGATGAAAATACGCAAAATCGCCTTGTTCCTGATAGCCGCAGCCGTCTGCATGGCCGCGCCGGCCTATGCTACAGATGAGATATTTATGGATGACTATATAGACGTCGGCGGCCCGAGCATATACGGCGGCATGGTCGCCGAGGTGCTGGTCTCCCCGCGCTCGTCCGCGCTGTCGTCCTCAGACCTCGCCGTAAACGCCGCCGGGCCCATCGCCTCAAACCCCGCGCTGGCCGCCCGCTGCACGGCGCCGGAACTGACGCTCAGCTACTCGTCCTACTACGGCGACGTGTTCAGCACATCCATACTAAACTACACAAGCAAAATCGGTCCGAGCGGCGGGATCTCCGCTACGGCGGCCTACCTGATGATACCGGGCATAGAAGACACGCGCGAGATTGACATCAACTCGGTAGACACCGACGCCATCAAGACCTTCACGGCGTCCGACATCTGGGCGCGCGTAGCCTACGGCCACAGCTTCGAGGTGGTGGAACACATAGGCATCTACGCCGGCGCCGCGGCCGCCGCAAGACGCCGCAACCTCGGCGACGAAACTTTCGCCTACGGATTAGGGGTAGACCTCGGAGTGATGGCGCACTTTCGCAAACCGTCCGTCTACGCCGGACTGCTCTTGGAAAACGCGGTGCACAGCGGGGTAAGCTGGCAGGAGTCCGACTACACCGAAAAAGTCCCGGCGCACCTGCGCCTGAGCGCCGCCTACGAGCGCGAAGACCCGTACATCTACGGCCGCATATCAATCTTCTACACCTCGCCCGACCTCCTGTCCAACGAGGGCATAAACGCGCACGGAGACGCGGCAGACAGAGAGGAAGGCAGAGAGCCGGAAGCGCGGACGCTGTCTGACGGCATAGGCATCCTGTTCTCGGCAGCGCGCTACGGCATAGAGTACACGATAATGAACACGCTCTCCCTGCGCGCCGGCATGAACACCGCCGGCTACTCGATGGGCGCAGGGCTAAACCTCTTCGGCGGACGGGCCGGCGTTGACTTCTGCTACGTCAACCACGAACTCGCCGGAACCGTGAAAATGAGCGTTACGTACAGATGGATGTAAACAATAAACGCAATATCTTCTACGACATCATACACCACCCCAACCAAGCGCTAGAAACGGCAGGGGCAAAGAAAAACATATTCTACCACTCCCTCGTAAAATTAGCCGTCTTCACCCGCATCATGGTCTCCGAATTCGCCCACAACCACTGCACAAGCCGAGCGTCAGGCATCGCCTTCGTACTGCTTATCACACTAATCCCGCTCATCGCCACAATGGGCTTCTTCATCACATCAATGACAGACATAAGCACCGAACAGGTAGAACAGGTAATGACCGCGTTCCTGCCATTCGCCCCGCCAATGGTCACGGAGTACATATCCACCTTCTTCGTAAACGCAAGAAACCTGAGAGGCATAGGAATAAGCGTCTTGATAATTCTGGCGCTAAGCCTGTTCAGCATCACCGAACAATCACTAAACTCCATCTGGAAAGTAGCGCGCTCCCGCACATTCATCAGCCGCCTGCGCACGTTCACGATGGTGGTAGTATACAGCCCCATACTCTTCTACGTATCGCACCGCCTGCGCAACAGCGGGATATTCGGCGTACTGCCGGAAGACGTATTTCTAATGCGCATACTGCCAATAACATTCACCACCTTCGCGTTCGCCGTAATGCTCTGGTTCATCCCAAACACGCGCGTACGCGTATCGTCGGCGATCCTCGGCGGAGTAATTGCCTGCATCCTCTTCGAACTCGAACGCTGGGGCTTCGGCTACTACGTAAACTTCTCCATCCAGACACAAACAATCTACGGCACATTCGGCTTAGTAGTCTTCTTCCTCCTGTCAATCTACTTCACCGCCCTGCTCTTCCTGTTCAGCGCCCAGATAACCTACGTCCACCAGAACTTCCGCCCCCTGCTCAGAGCCGCACAGCGCTGGGACAGGCGCGTGGGCGACTACCGCAGCTACATAACAATGCGCATGATGATAGACTGCGTCCGCCCGTTCATAAACAAAACGCCGCCGCCTACCCTCTCCTACTTCTGCGAAAAATACGAACTGACAAGCGCGCAGGCAATGGGCATCCTGAACTGGCTCATCCACGAAAAATTCATCCACCAGGTCTACGGTACCAAACAGTTCGTCCCCGCAAGAGACTTCGAAAACGACAAAATCAGCGCGGTATTCTCACTAATAGAAGACCAATACCACCGCATCCCCTCCACCCCAAAAGACTACACCAAAGACTACATGACAAAATTCATGCACAACTACAGCCGCCGCCCCTGCGAAGACGACATGACGTTTGGGGGGCTGGTAGAACTATTGGATAAGAAAGAGAAGAGGTAGGCGGGACACATATTTTTTAAAGACCGGCACAGGCAGGAGAACAAATGGCATTAGGATGGAGTGAAATCCGCAGCAGGGCGACAACGTTCGCGTACGAGTGGCGAAACCACGGCTCCGAAAGAGGCGACAGCCAAACCTTTCTGAACGAGTTCTTCGAAGTATTCGGCATCAGCCGAAAACGCGTAGCCGTATTCGAACAAAAAGTAAAAACAATCGGCGGACACGCAGGCTTCGTAGACATGCTATGGAAAGGCGTTCTGCTAATCGAACAAAAGAGCGCCGGAAAAGACTTGGAAAAAGCCTACCAACAGGCAACAGAATACTTCCCCGGCCTCACCGACGACGAACTGCCGCGCTTTATCTTAGTCTGCAACTTCGAGCGCCTCCACCTCTACGACCTGACCGAAGGAACCGATACCGAGTTCGCGCTCGAAGACCTGCCGTCCAAAGTAGAACTCTTCGGCTTCATGACCGGCGTAAGATGGGAAAAACCGCCCGAAAGCGAAAAAGTCTCCGTAGCCGCCGCCGAAAAAATGGCGAAACTGCACGACAGCCTGAAAGCCATCAACTACACAGGGCGCAAACTCGAACAATACCTCGTGCGCCTGCTGTTCTGCATGTTCGCCGACCACACAGGACTGTTCGACAGAGGCATATTCCGCGACCTGATAGCCGGAACAAAACCCGACGGCTCCGACCTCGCGCAGGTGCTCGCAGACCTGTTCGGACGCCTGAACACCCCGCCCGAAAAACGCCTGAAAATAGAAGACAAACTCTCCGCCTTCCCATACGTAAACGGCGACCTCTTCGCCGACACCCTGCCCATAGCCGCCTTCGACAGCCAAATGCGCAAGACGCTGCTCGATTCCTGCGGATTCGACTGGGGCTTCATAACGCCGTCCATCTTCGGCAGCATGTTCCAAGCGGCAATGAGCGAAGAACAGCGACGCGAAATGGGCGCGCACTACACCGAAGAATCCAACATCCTCAAAGCAATCAACCCGCTGTTCATGGACGACCTGAACGCCGAGTTTGAACTTGCCAAACGCAACACAAAAAAACTGCAAGCCTTCCACGACAAACTCGCAAGCCTGAAATTCCTCGACCCCGCCTGCGGCACCGGCAACTTCCTGATTATAGCCTACCGCGAACTGCGGCGCTTAGAAATCAAAGTGCTCAAAGCCCTCCATACAATAAGCTCCGCGTCGGGAACGACTATCCAAATGAAAATGGACGTGAAAGAACACTCCCAAATCAACGTAGACCAATTCCACGGCATCGAAATAGACGAACTCGCGTGCGAAGTCGCGCGGGTGGGGATGTGGCTGATGGACCACCTGTGCAACAACGAACTGTCGAAAGAATTTGGCGGGAACTATGCGCGGTTACCGCTTAAAAAAGCGGCGGTCATCTGCCATGATAACGCGCTGACGGTTGATTGGAGTAGCGTGTGTCCTGCACATGAATTGAGTTACATATTGGGTAATCCGCCGTTTTTTGGGGCGCGGTTGATGAGTAAGGAACAAAAGAATGATTTGGAGTCCGCCATCACTACGCCGGACGGTAAGCCTGTGAAAGGCGCGGGTAACTTGGATTATGTATCAGCGTGGTATTACAAGGCGGCGCAACTGATGCGGCAAAACACTAATATCCGCGCTGCGCTGGTGTCCACAAACTCGATAACGCAGGGTGAACAGACGGCGCTGGTTTGGAAAACGCTGATAGAGAATTATAAAATAAAAATTGACTTCGCCTATCGTACCTTTAATTGGACAAGCGCGGCGCGGGGCAAAGCCGCAGTCCATTGTGTTATCGTGGGATTCAGTTCGGATGCGGTATCGACTAAACGGCGTATTTTTGATGCGGATTTGGAGATTACCGCGAATAATATCAGTCCCTATTTGGTGGATGCGCCGAATGTGTATATTGAAAGTAGGCGCAAGCCATTATGCAATGTGCCGAATATGATTTTTGGTAGTATGGCGAATGATGGAGGACATTTTCTATTTACGGACGAAGAAAAAAAAGTATTCCTTGAAAAAGAATCTAACGCCGAAAAATGGTTTCGCCCATTTATGGGAAGTGATGAATTTATTAACAACATTAGTCGTTGGTGTTTGTGGTTAAAGGGTATCTCTCCTATGGAATTACAAAAACTCATGTTTGTGCGTGAACGGGTTGCTAACGTGCGCAAGTCACGTTCTGAAAGTTCACGTGAAGCAACACGTAAGTTAGCGGAATACCCAACATTATTTGGAGAGATACGCCAGCCAGATAGTGATTATCTGTTAGTACCAAGTGTGTCTTCCGAAAATAGAGTATACATACCGATTGGCTTTATGCAAGAAGATATAATCGCTTCTAATTTAGTATTCGTTGTGCCCAACGCAACCATCTACCATTTTGGCATTCTTACCTCAAATGTTCATATGGCGTGGATGCGAGCGGTATGCGGTCGATTGGAAAGTCGTTATCGATATTCAGCAAGCATCGTCTATAACAACTTCCCATGGCCAACCCCAACCGACAAACAGCGCTTATTGGTAGAATCGTCAGCCCAAGGCATATTGGACGCCCGCGCCCTCTTCCCCACCGAGAGCCTCGCCACCCTCTACGACCCAACGCTAATGCCCCCAGAACTCGCCAAGGCGCACAAGTCGTTAGATAACGCCGTAAAGAACGCCTACGGCGGCAAGGGCTTTGCGAGCGAGGCGGCGCGGGTTGCGGATTTGATGGAAAAATATAGAAAATTAATAAAAAAACTATAAGTAGCACCACGATAGTGTGTAATTTTGTATATTATAAATATGTTAGAATTGAAAAAACATATTGAAATGAAAAAAGGAAACATTTAGATTTAGAAAAGGGAGGCTTATGAGTAAAATTAATATTTTAGGTATTGTCAAAAATATAACGAGTAAAGCAAATGCCTATACTCCAATTGTTGAAGCGGTTGTTAACTCCATTGAAGCTATTGGTGAGAAAAAAAATGGGAAAATAGAGATTATTGTTTATAGAGAAAATGTGGCACCACTAAATGATGAGAAACTTCATATTGAAAGTATTAAAGTTATTGATAATGGAGTTGGATTTACCACTAAAAACAGAGAATCTTTTGATACTTATCTAAGTTCTGCCAAAGCAGATATCGGTGGTAAAGGCTTCGGGCGATTTATGTATTTGAAATTCTTTAATGATGCGACAATAGAAAGTCAATATATAGAGGATAATACCTACAAATGCAGAAGTTTTAAATTTGGTAAGAAAGAAGAAATTATTATTGACGAAAAGATTAAAGACGCTAAGGACAAAAAAACAGGAACAAAATTATTATTGGAATGTATAAACGAAAATGGGGCGCTAGACAAAGGATTAGATGTTATTGCACGAAAGCTCGTTGAGAAGCTACTCGTATTCTTTGTTGATACAAATAATATTCTTCCAAAAATAATATTGCGTGAAGAGGATAATTCGGAGTGCATAATCTTAAATGATTATATAAATGATAAGAACTATATCTCCAAAATTGGTGAAAAGGCAATAGCAATAAGCCACTCTTTTGATAATACCAAGTATAATTTCATTGTAAAGGTTTACAAAATTTATTATTCTAAGCAAACAAGTAAAATATGCCTAACTGCT
>Ga0123356_10004073_pt1 | contig 15183 bp, 6 predicted proteins | sample TergutEmb28metaG_2_FD_92546 | JGI IMG/M metagenome (GOLD analysis project Ga0123356, IMG submission 92546) | Embiratermes neotenicus P3 segment gut microbial communities from Petit-Saut dam, French Guiana - Emb289 P3 | ecosystem: Host-associated > Arthropoda: Insects > Digestive system > Gut ... | reverse complement strand
TAAAAATCGCTGCCAGTACGGCAAATTGAAGGGTCGGGGTAAAAACCGCTTAAAATGGGGTTACGGTAAGTTTTTATCATAATTCATTTTAGCATTCTTTTTTAAATAATGTAATGTGTATGAACAGCTTGGCAGTTTGCATGAATTACATCATAATGTAATAAAAGGAGCCATGTATGGAAAAATCAGCTATTATCGAAAAAGCAAAAGATTATATTGCCAGGGAGAAAGATGCAAATTTCCGCGCCGAGGTGGAAACTTTGTTGGCAGAGGTGAATAATAATTCACCGGAAGCCCTGAAAGAACTGGAAGATCGCTTCTATAGGGATCTTGAGTTCGGGACAGGCGGCCTGCGGGGGGTAATCGGCGGCGGCTGCAACCGGATGAACACGCTTGTGGTAAAAAGCGCAACTCAGGGGCTTGCGGCTTATATAGTAAAAACATTTCCGCAAAAAGCCGCAGACGGCAAACTGTCCGCAGTAATCGCGTATGACAGCCGCCGCTATTCGGCGGAATTTTCAGAAGCCGCTGCGTTAATTTTTGCCGCAAACGGCATCAAGACATGGCTCTTTTCCGGACTGCGCCCAACGCCGGAATTGTCTTTTGCGATCCGCCATCTTGGCTGCGATACCGGCATTGTAGTTACTGCCAGCCACAATCCGCCGCAGTACAACGGTTACAAAGCATACTGGAACGATGGTTCGCAGGTAATACCCCCGCATGACACGGGCATTATAGATGAAGTAAATAATGTTAAAACAATAAAAGAAATTTCCAGGCAGGAAGCTCTGGACAAAGGGCTTCTTGTAATTATCGATAAAGAAGTAGATGAACCGTATCAGGCGATGGTAAAATCGCGGCTGTTTCGCCCCGGTTTGATAAAGGAAAAAGCCGGAGAAGTTAAAATTGTTTACACGCCGCTTCACGGCACCGGTGCAATGCATGTTGAAAAAGTGTTGGGAGACCTTGGGCTGAAGGTAATCACCGTGCCGGAGCAGAGGGAAGGCGATGGTAATTTCTCCACAGTGGCTTTTCCGAATCCGGAAGAAGCCGCTGCTTTGGACATGGCGATTAAACTTGGCGCAGCAGAAAGAGCCGATGTAGTCATGGCGACCGACCCCGATGCGGATCGTTTTGGGATTGCCGTCCCTGCGAATTTGCCTGCGGCAGGCGCTGAAATTGAATATAAGCTGGTTACAGGGAACCAAATGGGTGTTCTGCTTGCAGATTATATTTTCCTTTCTCTTAAAGAGCTTGGCAAACTGCCGCCGAATGCTGCAATGGTAAATTCTATTGTTACTACGGGAATGCAAAAAAAAGTGGCTGAATATTACGGCGGCGAATGTATAGAGTGCCTTACAGGTTTTAAATGGATTGCCGATGTTATGCGCAAATGGGAACACGGCGAAGGCACAGGCACAGCAGGGCCAAAGAGCTTTGTTTTTGGAACGGAAGAAAGTTACGGCTACAATATAGAAACAGAAGTCCGCGACAAAGACGGCGTTTCCGCTGCGGCGTTAACCGCAGAAATGACCCTCTATTGGCGCAGCAAGGGAAAGAGCCTTCTTGACCGCCTGGACGATCTTTACGCCGTCTGCGGTTACTGGCAGGAACTGGGAATATCGAAATACTTCCAGGGGCCGGAAGGGCCGGCAATTATGGACGGCATAATGAACGAATACAGAAAAAATCCGCCCAGCGCCCTTGGAGGCATAAAGGTAGTAAAAGTCCGTGACATTAAAGACGGCGCCGACGGGCTTGCCCCAAGCGACGTGCTGCAATTCTTCCTTGCAGACGGCACGATTGTAAGCGCCCGCCCCAGCGGCACCGAGCCAAAGATAAAATTTTACGCGACATGCTGCTCCGAAGTCGGCCCAAGCGGGCTTGAGCCGGCAAAAGCCGAAGCAGCCCGCAAACTGGACGCAATAAAGAAAGACATTCGCGCTGTAATTGGCGCCTGAGTAAATGCACGCGCAAGCTCGCATTTACAGTCATGTTATGGGATGCTTGCGCTGTTTTTTTATTTACAATCCTCTTTCGGTTAATTCTTTTATAATGTCCATATAAAATTCAAGAATGTTTATTCCCTTGTAATTTACTTTGTATAAGTCAATAATACCGCAATGGGATATGCCAAAAACCCCCTTGGTTGTTATTATGCCTTTAAAGTCCCCCCATTTTGCCGATTCAACCGGGCATAGACCGTCATTGTCGCCATCGGCAAATGTGATAAGAGGATGCATAATTATAAAAGTTATATCGCTGAAAAAATATTTCATCATAGAAGCATAGCTCTGATAATAGACCGTTTCTTTATCGGGGTTACATTCGTTAAATTCTAAACTGTATTTTTGCGATAGTTGTTTACTACTTGTAAAAAAATCAGGTTTTTTATCGCCTAATATCTTATTCCATATATTTACAAAAAATGAACAGAATTTATATAACCCAACAGGCAATTCTACAACTATATTCATCGCCTTAACCCCATAATGAGGTGTGGAAATTGTAGTCAATGAAGCAACAGCATAATCCATATTCATGGAGCTAATAAGATGCCGTGCTTCAAGCCCTCCTCTTGAATGAGCAATAATATTTACTTTTTCTGTTTTATTCTCCTGAAGTATAGCGTTTATTTTGTTTTTTAATATTTCTGCATTTTTTTCGATTGAACCCCATGCGTCAGTGCCGCCGAAATAAACTTTAACGCCATGTTTTAAAAATAATTTTGGGATACGCCCCCAATAATTAATGAACCCCAAAGTTTTATCCCTAAAACCGGCGCCATGTACAAATAAAATAGGATATTTTAACATAGGCTATCTTTTAAAAAGCTGAAGAAGCTGCATAAATAAGTCTGCTATTTCTCCGCCATTGTTATACAAAAAAATGATTATTAAAACAGTATTCACTATAACCAGCAAAAACCAAATGATAGCGGATGGTATCAATATTTTCAGGCATTTTTTTTGTAAATCGCTGTTTTTTTTCATTCCATTATAAATAAACCCGCCTAATGCGATACTCATTATCAGAAAGAACAGTCCAATAATAAGCGCAATAATTGTGATTAATATAAGCATTTTGCCCTCCTGGTTCGGAATTCAATTGTTTATTTAATAATATTTATCCATATTTGTCAATGACGTGACTAATGGAGGCAGGTTAAACCAATTCCTAAGTAAATGCACGTGCAAGAGTGCATTTACAGTCATGTTACAACGAAGAAAATACTTTATGGCGTTACCTTAACTAGTTTACCTATACCTGTACCTGAATCCTCTATTTTGTAGTCAGGGCTTATTGCTTGTGGAGTTACATTAGATGAAGAAAAAAAATTCCCAAGCGATAGAATATTTTCAACATCTGCTTTTTGTAAAGTATATCCCCCTGCAGCTTGTAATACAGGTTGATTCATCCAACAGTTAATGACCGTATCCATATCGGCATAATCTATACTACTATATCCGCCATGTAGGCTAAGCAGTTGAACTGTTCCATTCCAATCAGGATTTACAATTATCGGGCAATGGATACGAGACCCAAGATCATAGTTGTAGGATAATATTCTTAGCGAACCAATAGTTGCATTTCCAGATAGTGAAACTTTACAATTTATACTAGCATCACCATTTTCTGCAGTATTTCCGATAATACTGCCTCCTTCCATATTTATTGTTATGTAATAATCTCCTCCATGACACAATCCAGCTACTGTTTTTGTTGAAGGATTTGAAAATGTGGCTGTGTTACCAGTAATAGACGAACCATCTTTCATGGTAAAAACGCCATTACTTACATAGACTGCAGCACCGTTACCAGTTGAAAAACTAGATGATGTTGAAGTATTTCCGGTAACTTTTGAACCATTAAGCATTGTAAATGAAGAGCCGCCTCGAAGATATACAACACAGTTGTTATTGTTCTGATCGCCATTACCGCTAATACTGCGTCCCACCAGTGTAATATTGTTTCCCAGTGTCAATCCTAAGTTGGTGTAAGTAAAAACACTATGTCCAATGGTAAACATGATGCCATTGGCAGACAGTCTTATTTCCCGTTCATTACCAATGCCAATTATGGTTAAATTAACACCAGATACAGTCAACGATTGAGGCGAAAGATCAATGTCATCGTCTATTAGCAGGGTGTATTTGTTGGCATTGCTATTAACATAGCTAACAGTTTTTGCGATAATTCCTGTTCCAGTTTGGCTGTCGATATTAATAGGAGATACATCCGGTTCTATCCATCGTGCTGTAAGGGTAATGTTGCCTGTGAGCGTTGTGTTAAAGTCAAACTCTGTTTCGTTATCCGGCGCAAACCATCCGTCAAAGGTACAAATGACATCATCTTCTGCAATTTCTCCCAGATACAGACCTGCCAGACCTTTAATGGGAGAAACTGATGGTATTTCTGCTTGTCCGCCTTCGGTCACATGTTGAGCAGGTATTACGCTTCCACCATTGCTATCAAATGTAACAGTGAAGGTTTTTTTGCCACCGTCACCTCCACCATCATCACCGCTACAAGCAGTAAAAGAAAGTCCGATCCCTACAACAAGGGTAATAATGCCCAACCATTTGATTGCGTTTTTCATAAAAAACTCCTTTTTGTTTTATATTGATATAAAATCATTACTCGATTTTATATCAATAATAAATCTTTACACAATTTTGCGCAATGATAATGTAACTCTCTTTTTGCATTCAGAAGCATTATTAGAGAGGAAATATTCCCCGAATTTTTGAAAATTATTAGTTTCTGGCATTTTATAAATTTTAGCTTTTTTTGTTTGGGAGTATATCTAGAATTTTATTTAATTTTTTATCTATAGCGGCATCTATTGCATTTTCAATTGATTTATCCAAATCGTACTTAATAACCTGCTGTAGTTTTCTCATTGCTTCCTCGTTAGAAGTGGGTACTGCAAAAAGAGTATGTGTTTCTACGCATAAGGCTGTAGCAATACGATCCAAGACATCTGGTGACGGGAATTTATGCATAAGTTCTATCATGGCTATAAAATTGATAGAAACATTAGCTTTTTCCGCTAATTCTGCTTGGGTTATACTGAGGTTATACCGATATTCCCTCATATTTTTCGATAATACTTCCCTTATATTTGCCATTTTAATCCTCTGTTTTGTCTCTAAGTAAAGGATAATATTCAATCAGTAATTGACAAATATTCGTATGGTGTGTATTATTTATCTTATTGATAATATTATGAAAATAATATGAAAGGATGAAAGAGGCATTTATTTGACACTTATTTAATAATTGTCATTTATTTGTAATTACTTAAGAAAAGGGGTGTTCTTGATGAAGAATAAAATTAAATTGCTAGGGACTATTGCCCTGACTGCGGTGATCGGTTTCGCATTGATTACCTGTGAAGAGCCTATAACCAGCAGTCAACCTGCTCTTAAAGGAACTGTAACGATAGATGGAACTGCTGAAGTTGGACAAACGCTTACTGTTAACACAACATCTCTTGGTGGCAGTGGTTTAATTACCTTCCAATGGATGCGAGGCGGAGCCATTGTGATTGGCTCTTCCGCCACATATACCCTGCAAACCGCCGATACTGGTTCTACTATTACTGTAACAGTAACTCGTTCTGACAATTCCGGCAGTGTTACCAGTCCCCCGACAGCCACAATAACTGTACCTTCAAACCCAGTTACTTCTGATTTTATTATTGATAACTTATTCCAAACTGAGGGAAAAGTTTCAGCAGTAGCTATAACACCAAGAGATGGTAAATCTACCGGTAAAATTACTATTTATTACGATGGATTAACAACTCTTCCTTTAATAGCCGGAACATATACTGTAACTTTTGACGTAGCCGCAATAGTTGGTTGGAATGCGGCAGTCGGTTTAGATGGCGGGGTATTAACTATAAGTAATAAAATAAACGCTCAAATTCCCAATATAATAACTCAACCCATTAGCGCAACAGTAACTTTTAACCTTGCACACAGTTTGTCAGTTGAGGCAAATTCACCTGACGACGGAATACTTACATATCAATGGTACAGTAATACATTCCTGTCCAATAATGGCGGTTCTGTTATTAGTGGAGCTACATCTGCTGTTTATAACCCACCTACAACTACTGAAGGGACATACAACTATTTTGTAGAAGTAACAAATACAATATCAGATAACGGAGACGGTGGCAACAAAACCGCAACTGTTAAAAGCAATGTTATAACATTGACGGTTAATTCAAAAGTTAACGCTCAAACTCCTAACATAACATCTCACCCGAATGGCGGAACTGTATTATTCGGAGGAACGCATAATCTGTCTGTAACAGCAAATGTAACAGATGGTGGGACGCTTTCATATCGCTGGTACAGCAATACAAGTCAATCCAATAGCAGCGGTTCTGTTATTAGTGGAGCTACATCTGCTACTTATAACCCGCCTACAAGTATAGCAGGGACTTACTATTATTTCTTGGAAATAATCAACACCATACCAAATAATGGTGACGGAGGCTCTAAGACCGCAAGTATTAAAAGCAATGCAATAACCTTGACTGTAAATGACAAGGTAAATGCGCAACTACCTAACATAACAACCCAACCTTTGGGTGCAACTGTAATATTTAATGGAAGCCATAGTTTATCTGTGGCAGCAAGCGTAACTGATGGCGGAACGCTTGCTTATCAATGGTACAGTAACAACAGTGCGTCAAATACCGGAGGTTCTCAAATAAGCGGAGCTACTTCTTCTACTTACAGTCCGCCAACCAGCACAGCAGGGACATACTATTACTTCGTAGAAATAATTAACACCATAACCAATAACGGAGACGGCGGCAACAAAACCGCAAGTGTAAGGAGTTATGCAGTAACCTTAACAGTGAATGCACGAGTTAACGCACAAACTCCTAATATTTCAAACCAACCCACTGGGGGAACTATAAAATTTGGAGAGGTATATGACGATCTATCTGTATTAGCATATGTAACAGATGGCGGGACGCTTTCGTACCGCTGGTACAGCAACACAAACCAGTCCAATTCCGGCGGTACAGCCATTACCGGAGCTACATCTGCTACTTATATCCCACCTACAAATTTGGAAGGAACGTACTACTATTTTGTTGAAGTAACCAACACTATTTTTAATAACGGAGATGGCGGAACCAAAATAGCTAGTATCAGGAGTAATGCTGTAACGCTGACGGTTAACGCGCAAGTTAACGCTCATAACCCTCACATTACAACACAGCCAGTAGGTGCATCGGTGATATTTGGAGGGGTACATAATCTATCAGTAGTTGCAAGCGTGACCGACGGGGGAGCACTCTCATATCAATGGTACAGAAATACAAATCAATCCAATAGCGGCGGTACGGTTATTTCAGGAGCCACATCCGCTAGTTACAACCCGCTCACTAATACGGCTGGGGCATTCTACTATTTTGTGGAAATAACAAACACAATATCAAACAATGGTGATGGCGGGAACAAGACAGCAGTTATTAGAAGTAATGCTGTTGAAATTAGTATTATTTCACCTAGCGAGATAGTAATTAATCTTGCGGAATTGAATGACTGGGAATTGACAGAGCAGAATGTTAATACCGCCGCTAATGTTAATACCATCTTTACTGTAAACGGAACATATGAAAGTTATCAGTGGTATCTTGATGGCGTGCTGGTTGGATCATCATCTAGCTATACATTTAATGAGCCGGCTGATGTATATCAACTTGTTGTAGTGGTAACAAATGCTGAAGGAGAAAGCCGATCAGGGCGTTGCTGGGTTACAGTTGAGCTTACGTCTATGTATAGCTCAAATTATAATATTAACGGTGGAACGGGAATATCACCCCCCGCTCAGACAGTATATGCAGGAACAGGTGAGAATGTAGCGATAGGCTATATTATTACCGCTATTTTTAATTAAGGATAAGGAGAAATATTTATGAATAAAACCATATTAAAGCAAGGTTGTGGGATTTTTGGAATGTTCATTTTGGCAATTTTACTTTTGTCTTGTCCTGATAATATTCAACATGATAATAAACAAGATAAAGTTGTTGTTTCTTTCTCTGTTATAGGTAACATGTCACGTTCGGTATTACCTCAAGTCTCTCTTGCTGATGTTGTCTCGTATAACCTTCTGGGTGGAGTTAATGGTGCAAGTGAATCTGAATTGTTAGAATTTACCAACGAGCAAACACTAATAACAATGGAACTTGAACCCGGAATTTGGAATTTTACCCTGAATGCATATAATGAAAGTAACGAACACATACTGCAGGGAAAAGTACAGAACAAGCAGATTACTTTAACAGGACCAAATCAAGTAAGTTTTTCCTTAGATGTTTTAAGAAGCGGTAATGGTAATATACATATTAATATCATTTTCCCGGAAGAAGATGGTATTACTCGTGTTGTTGCCAATGGAGATATAACATCTGAAGAATTCGATGTGATTGCCAACGGCAGTTTTATCTATTTAAAAAATGATATAGGTTCTGGAGACTATTTTATAAATTTCGAGCTTTATCGCGGCGATTTACTGCGTACTACAGTTTCAGAATTGGTTTTAGTACGGAGCGGCTTAACCAGCAGTAAAACCATCATTCTTGTTGGAGAAAATCTTAAACCAATACCTGTTTATGAAATATTAATCGAATTTAACGAAATCAACGAATGGGAATTACTTGAACAAAATACAATAGCGGTTGTTAATGAAAATAAAGCATTTATAATTGCTAATACTTATTCATCATACCAATGGTTTTTGGACGGAGTAATAGTTAGTACAACATCAAGTTTTATATTTAACAAAATGGCTGGCGTATACCAATTAGTTGTAGTTGTAACAAACAATGAAGGAGAAAGCCGTTCGGGACGATGCCGGATTACGGTTGCGCCATTGCTTGCAGAAAATATATGGACTAACTCCAGTATAACACAATCTAACAGCGAGGATTGGTATTCATTCCCTGTTACGTCTGGAAGAACATATCACATTTGGTGGAATGATGTTAAACAAGGTGATAGTACAAAAACAGGTGATGTTTCAGTTAGTGCACGATACGAAAACGCACCAAATTTCATTTTTGGCGGAACAGACTCAGCGGTAGATAGCGGCTGGACTTCAGCGCAATCATTCACCGCAAATCAAAACGGAACAGTACAAGTAAGAGTAATACCGTTAAACCGCAGTGTTGCTTCCTGTGGGAGTTACAGCATGGTATACAGTACAAACACAGTAAGACCAACAAACTTAACTGTTACATTTAATGTTAACAGTGGAACCGGTTCTGCGCCTGCGTCACAAACAGTTAACCCCGGTTCCAGTATCATTTTACCTGATGGAGACGGATTAACAAAGACCGGTGCTGTCTTTAACGGATGGAATGCCAATGCTAGCGGCACGGGAAGCAATTTTAATGCCGGCGATTCGTATACACCTGTTAGTGATGTTACACTGTTCGCCAAATGGGGCAACACTTATACCGTAACTTTTAATATCAACGGCGGAAACGGAACTGCGCCTGTAACGCATACAGTTAATGTTAATTCAAACATTACTTTACCTGGCGCAGGCGGGTTAACCAGAAGCGGCTGTACTTTTGGCGGATGGAACACAAGTGCAAATGGCATGGGAACAAATTATGATGCCGGTACCACGCCGCCGCCTTTGAACGCTTCCGTTACTTTATATGCCAGATGGTACAGTACTGTTACATACGATATTAACGGCGGAAGCGGAACAACTCCTCCTGCCGAAATGGTTAATGCAGGTGCCAGCATAGCTCCTCCAAACGGGAGCGGGCTTACAAGAGACGGCTACACCTTTGACGGATGGAATACAAACGCCGATGGCATGGGAACTAATTATGCGACCATCGCCGGAGTTTCAATAACACCCACAGGTAATACCACTCTTTATGCCAGATGGATCAGAGCTGTAAATTTCAGTGTTAATGGCGGGTCTGGTACAGTAAGTGGTCAAAAAGTTCCAGCCGATTCTAGTATTACTCTGCCTGATGGAACTGGGCTTACCAGGAGCGGATACACCTTTGGCGGTTGGAATGAAAATACTTCCGGCACAGGAATTAATTACGAAGCTGGTGTTTCATTTTCGCCAAACAGCGTTTCAATTACCTTGTATGCAAGATGGATTAGAACAGTAACTTTTAATGTCAATGGCGGAAACGGTACAGCGCCTATTGATATAATTGTTCCTGCAGGTTCCGCCAGTACTATTCTTCCTAATGGAGATGGATTAACAAGAAGCGGATACACTTTCGGCGGATGGAGCAGGAATAGCGATGGAACCAGTCCATATAATGCTGGAGCTTCATATACGCCCACGAGTGCTTCAGATACCTTGTATGCAAGATGGTATAGTACCATTACTTATGATCTTAATGGCGGAAGCGGTACAACACCCGCCGCGCAAACGATTAATGCAGGTTCCAGTATAAATGTTCGGAGCAGCAGCGGGCTTTCAAAAAGCGGTTATACCTTTGGCGGTTGGAACACAAATGAAGATGGCACTGGAGCAAATTATAATGCCAGTACTTCATATACGCCTTCAGGTCATATTACTTTGTATGCCAGATGGAACAGATATGTTATCAATTTCAGTGTTAATGGAGGTACTGGTACAGCGCCTCCTACCCAAACATTACTCACCGAAGGTTCCAGTATCATTATACCAAGCGGAGATGGGTTATCCAGAAGCGGTTACACCTTTGACGGCTGGAATGAAAATTCTTCCGGTACAGGAACTAATTACAATGCTGGTGATGAATATACACCTACAGGTTCTACGGTTACGGTTTATTTATATGCAAGGTGGATTCTTTACGAATATACAATAATCTATAACATTAACAGTGGAAAAGGAACAACACCAAACTCTCAAACGATTAATGCTGGTTCCAGTGTCATTCTACCAAGCGGAGATGGGTTGTCCAGGGATGAATCTGCCTTTGGCGGGAATGTTTTTGTCTTTGACGGATGGAATACTAACACTGCTGGTACGGGAACAAATCGTAATGCTGGTGATTCATATACACCTACAGGTAATACAAGCGCCATTACCCTATACGCCAAATGGTTACCAATCTATGGCGTTAATTTTAGTATAAACGGAGGAACGGGAACACCGCCTGAACTTCAACTCGTTTATGGCGGTTCAAGTATAATTCTTCCTGACGGAAGTGGGATGTCAAGAGATGGTTACACGTTTGTTGGCTGGAATTCTCGTTCTCAAGGTATAGGAATCGATTACAATGCCGGTTCTTCATTTACACCTACGGAAACTACCCTTCTTTACGCTAAATGGGTCAGCATCACTCCGTTAACAACTAATGTGTGGACTGAAAGTACTTTAACTGCAACAACAGATGAGGATTGGTATTCGTTCTCTGTTGTCAGCGGAACAACTTATTATATTTGGTGGAATGATAATCTGCAGGGTGACGGTACTAAAACAGGATCTGTCGGCGTTCAAGCACGGTACGAAAATCAAGCATCATTCATTATAGGCAGCGATACCACAGTAGCTATCAATGGTTGGGATGCGCCTCGGTCTTTTGTCGCTGCTCAAACTGGTACTGTTTATGTGCGGGCAGCACCACGCAATAGCAGCAGTACCGGCACCTATGAAATTTTATACAGCACAAGTAGTATAAGCCCTACCTACACCATATCTTTTAACGCAAACAATGGAACTAGTACACCACCTACAAGACAAAAAGTAAAAATCGGTTCCAGTATTATTCTTCCTGATGGAAGCGGGTTTACAAAAAGCGGTTTCACCTTTGAAAGCTGGAATACTTACCCTTCTGGTTCAGGAACCAGTTATGGCGCCGGTATTTCTTATACGCCTACTGCTAATGTCGACCTTTACGCTAAGTGGGTAATGCCGCTTTCTGCTAATGTATGGGCAAATGGTATTATTTATGAGCAAGTGGGGGATTGGTATTTGTTCTCCGTTGTCAGTGGAACAACTTATTATATTTGGTGGAATGATGTTGGACAAGGTAACGGTACCATGACAGGCGATATAATGGTTCGCGCACGTTACGCAAATTCAAGCAGTTATATTATTGGCAGCATTGATACACCTGTTGATAGTGGTTATACCTCAGCACGATCATTTACGGCTAATCAAACAGGTACAGTAGAAATTATAGTAGTGTCTAATTTATGGAACGTTGGTACTTATGGCATAGTGTTCAGTACTAGCGCAACAAGACCATGATGTGAATGTAAATGCAAATATATTAAGAGAGGAGATATATATGAAACGTACAACATTAAAACAAACTATCAGATTTTTTGGAATACTCACTTTAACGTTATTACTATTGACTTGTTATGACGAGATTCAGGTTGGTGGAGAGCTAACCACAACGCCGGAGACACAGGGCAAAACAATTGTATCTTTCTCCGTTACGGATGTTATGGCACGATCTGTATTGCCGCAAGTTTCTCTTGAAGATGTTGCCTTATATGAATTACTGGGCGGAATCAATGGTGCAGATGAAACAGAGCTGCTTGTTTTTACCAACCAAGATAATCCTGTTTTGATGGAATTAATCCCCGGGACATGGAATTTTACATTGAATGCATATGACGATAATGATGAACAAATATTACAGGGAAAATCCCAAAATAAACAGATTAGCCTGAGTGAAATTAATAAGGTAATTTTTTCATTGTCTGTTTTTAGCGGCGGTACCGGTAATATACATATTATACTTGATTTTCCCGAAGAAGCCGGTATAACGCGAATTAAAACTAATGGAGATGTCGATCCTGAAGAATTTACCAACATTACTAATAGCAGCTTTGTTTATATTAAAAATGGAATTGATTCGGGGGATTATTATATTAGCTTCGAGTTATATCGCGGAGAAGTACAGCGAACAATTGTTTCTGAATTGGTTTTAGTACGGGATAATTTAACAAGCAGTAAAACCATCACACTGATTGGGAATGATTTAAAACCCATATTAAACGGAACAGTCAGCATTATTGGAAATCCAGTAGTAGGTGAAACATTAACAGTAAATACACTTGCGCTAAATGGCACTGGAACTATTACTTACCAATGGAATCGCGGGACAGTCGATGCCGGTACTAATAACCGTTTTTATACTGTAATAGCCGATGATATTGGCGAGACTATTACAGTAACAGTAACTCGTGAAGGTTATATTGGCAGTGTAAAGAGTTTGCCAATAGCAGTTATACCTGAACTCATTCCTGTTAATTTTATCAGCGTAACAGGCGATGGAAGTGAAACCCAGACAACTACTGTATTAACCCTGAATTTTAGCGGAGCGATTGCCGGTTTGAATGCTAATGATATTACCCTGAGCGGTATGACTGGTGTGCAAAAAGGAGTATTGAGCGGAACAGGACCAATATATACTTTACCTATTACAGGTATTACCGGCGGCGGAACTATGACCGTAGCAGTTTTGAAACCGGGGCATATTATCAGTGATTCGCCTAAGACAGTAGATATAGATCATTATATACGAACCATTACAGGAACAGTAGGGATAAATGGAGCGCTTCAGATAGGTCAAACGCTTAATGCTGTTACTACCAATCTTGACGGTAACGGGGAAATTACTTATGAATGGAGACGCGGTACTACTGTTGTTGGAACTAATAGTAATACGTATACCATAGTAGCTGCTGATGTAGGTAACACGAATTTTACTTTGACTGTATTTCGTAAAGATTATTTAGGAAGCGTAACCAGTCATCCCATGATTACTGGTTCAGTAAGTGTAAATGGAACCCTGCAAACAGGCGAAGCGCTTGCGGCTAATACTGCAGGTCTTGGCGGTACAGGAGATATTAGTTACCAATGGAGACGCGGACAAACTGCTGTTGGTTCTAACAGCAACAATTATACTGTGTCGTCTGCAGATATTGGTACAACCTTTACATTAAGAGTGACTCGCGCTAATCACACAGGCTGGGTTGATAGTCTTCCTATGCTTACCGGAACGGTAGGTATAAACGGAATTCTCCAAACCGGAGAGACACTTACAGCAGTTACCAGCGGTCTTGGCGGCAGCGGAACTATTACTCATCAATGGCGGCGCGGAACTGTAAGCGTTGGCAGTAATAGTTCTACTTATAACGTTGTAACAGCCGATGCAGGTAATACGAATTTTGTAGTAAGAGTAACACGTATTAATAACTCCGGTTATATTGACAGTTACCCGATGCTTACCGGCACAGTGAGTATTGCCGGTATAGTTGCAAGAGGACAAACATTAAGTGTTAACACAGCAAATCTTGGCGGTAGTGGAAATATTACATCGTATCAATGGATGATAAATGACGTTAACATTCCTGGCGCTGTAAATGCTATTTATACAGTACAGAACGATGATGAAGGTAAAAACCTGAACGTCAATGTAACACGTGCAAATAATTCCGGTAGTGTTACAAGTGCTGCAGTTAGAGTACCCAGAACATGGAATTGGTTTAGCTCGACTATACCAAATGTGAGTGATGGTGATTTTGTAATTATTGATGTAAATGCGACAGGAACTTTAATTATACCAGAAAATGCGACAGTAACGATAATCAGTTCCGGTGCAGATGTGGTCAATAATGGTTCAAGACAAATTAAACTAAATATCAGTGCTGGTGCAAAGTGTGTCTGGAGAGCGAATTATCAAAGTTCAGCAAATGATACGGTAAGTGTAGTTGGTTCAGGCACACTTGATATTACAGAAGGCTGTATAAATACTTCAAGCGACACAGCGATTAATACAGCATCTAACAGTAACATTATTGTTTCTGGCGGAACTGTTAGTGCAAGACCGCATGCTCCCTACAGTAGTACAATTGCTACGATTATGGTAACAAATATATCCAGTACTGTAATAGTATCCGGCGGATCTGTTATCGCGCTTAATCATGAAAGTGGTAGTGCTACTACTAATAAAAATGCAATTATTGCTAATGGTGATTTTAATGTTACCGGAGGATTAATAATGGCAGAGGCGGCTAATATAACTGGTACTAATGGCGTTGTCAATAAAGAACCGGCACTATCTGGTACCGCTACAATCATTGGTTATACTTTAGAAGGTTCACATGCCGTAAACACAACAAGCGGATTAGCGGTTTCAGCGACTTCAGGCGCTAATGT